>Ga0209541_10001264_pt1 | contig 50756 bp, 63 predicted proteins | sample RifCSPlowO2_01_FD_184027 | JGI IMG/M metagenome (GOLD analysis project Ga0209541, IMG submission 184027) | Groundwater microbial communities from Rifle, Colorado - Rifle CSP2_plank lowO2_0.1 (SPAdes) (version 2) | ecosystem: Environmental > Aquatic > Deep subsurface > Groundwater | place... | reverse complement strand
GGAGAAGCTTTTTCATTTTGTTTTTTTTCAGGTTCTGCAAGCTTATCCTTGCTATGACAACTGCCACCGCAGCATTTTCTCACTTCTTCTTCCGTTTGTGGTTTGGTTTCCATGCTTTGTTCTCCTCATCCCTAATCTGTGTTGACTTTAAGTCGACCTAGTTGGTTTGAAATTGAACTTTTATATAAATATTTCGGAAAAAGCTTAAAAATCAGAGAAGTTTTCAAAGATTTATGAAAAAGGTGACAGTGATCAAAGTCCGCCGTGTAGGCGAGGGAAATGTAAATGCAGACCTACAATGGCTGGGCAATTCTCTGGGATTGTTCAATCTCAGGGACAGGGATAGCAGCTGCTTTAGGATATTTATTACTTTGATTAAAAAGTCAAATCATAATGCGCCGATCTCTTCTGATGATATTGCAGAAAAATTACATTTGAGCAGAGGAACAGTGGTCCACCACCTCATCAAGCTGATGGATTCCGGGATAGTTGTTCGAGAGAAAGAAGGATATTTATTGCGGGAGAATAATTTACAACGGCTGGTTTTAGACCTGCAGCGGGATGCTGAATCATTATTTGCAGAATTAAAAGAAGTAGCAAAAGATATTGACGAAAGAATGTGATTTAATTTTTTATCTAGATTATTTTATCTGTTGAAGAAAAAGTATTTATAGAGTAAATATTTCTTTAAGCAATACATGGAACTAAAAAAGGGGTTGTCGATCCTAGTCCTAGTTGCAGCGCTTTTAGCAGTAAATATTTTCACATTCTTCACTATTCCTTCTATTACCGGAGAAACAACCGGCGATACCAGCGGGACTGTTGATCTTTGTATCATGAAACCGCCAGAAATTACCGCAATCGCCGATCAAACCGCAACCGCTGGAACTGCGTTTACACTACAAGTGCAAACCACTTTTTATGGATCAAATAGCAACATAAATTATTTTGATGATACTTCTCTGTTTAATATCAACGGAAGCGGATACATCAGCTTCACCCCGGCTGCTGCCAGTGTTGGAACTCACGATATACTCATTACGGCCCAAGACAGTTCCAGCTGCGATATTGCCTTGAATGATTCTGATTCCTTTGTGCTTACTATTCAGGCCGGTGGCGCAGGAGAAGGAGGAGGGGGCGCTGGTGGAGGAGGTGGAGGAGGAGGTGGTGGAGGTGGTGGAGGTGGGCCTCCTAAGAAAAAAGAGAGACTTATCCTTGATCTCAGCGAAGACACCATCAAAGTTGCACTAAAACAATCGCAAAAACTTAGCAAAAAGCTGACCGCAACCAATAAAGGAGATGTCAAACTTAATGTTTATATAACCAACCCCTTTGAAATAATATCACTCAGCCCAGCATTCTTTTCCCTGCTTCCAGAAGGAAGCCAGGATATCTGGCTGGTGTTTAATCCCTCATTAAATGCGAAGCCTAGCGTTTATACGGATATTATAGAAATGACCGGCTCTTCTGAAACCCAGTCGATAACAAAAGATGTATTAGTGGTCCTGGAAATTGAATCCGAACTAGTTTTCTTTGATGCCAGTCTTGATCTCCAGAAAAAGACCTTTAGCCCAGGAGAAGAAGCGAAGGCAACCATAACCATCTATGACTTAAAAGGAATTGCACCCAGCACCGAAGTAACCTTGATTCATACCATTTTAGATGCAAATAATAATATTATCTATGAAGTTGAAGAGAAAATTTCGATTGATGAAAGAGCATCATTTTCCAAAAGCATCCCCTTGTCGGAAACTATCCCTCCTGGCCAATACATTTACGCGCTGAAAGTAATCTATTTAGAATCTTTTGCCAGCGCTACGGAAATTTTTACCATTGAAGAAAAACCTTCTGCTTTAGTCGGCTTAGCGGCAAGTAAAGGCGGAAAAGGTTTCCTTATAGCAGTACCGGTCATGGCAACAGTAATTGTCGGCATACTCTTTGCTTTATACTTCACCCAGCGTAAAATTAGAAAAGGCAGAACGACAATCATCCGGCAAAAAACTATCAAAACTATTATCCGCCCGAGAACGATCATCAAGCCAATTATCAGGCGCGATGTCTCTGGGTATAAGCGCAAACTGGCCCTGCTGAGAGAAGGATACCGGCGAGGGTTCATCAAGGCTGATACCTATCGAAAGGGAAAGGAAAAGTTGCATGAATTGATGAGGAGATAGTTTTTCGACAGTATTTTAATAAAAAGCAGGAGTTGAGCCTGCAAAAGATTTATAAACAATTACTATTTAATTACACACATAAAAAAGGAGCTGACAAAGCGTGAGAACTCTATGAAAAAGGGAAGCGCCAAAAATAAAAGGTCTTCTGGTAACGGCGGCTTGAAAAGCCAGCATAGCTTGTTAAAGGGAGCGCTTAGGGACCTAGATAAAGAGTTGCGCGACTTACGTTCTGAAAAGATGAAATTAGAACGAAGGATGCAGTCTTTCACTAACGAAATCGGCTCAACTCAGAATAAGGAAGTGTCTTTGCGCAATCAGATTTCTGAACTTATGAAAAAAGAAGCAACATTGGAGAAGAAGAAAACTTCTACCAAGGACAAAGCTTCCATGCTGGAAAAGAAAATAGAAAAAGTAACGGCGATAGAAAGAGAGTTACGCGCAGTATAACATTTTATGTTTGGTTTTTCTTGAGAATAATTTTGCAGATTATTTATTGCCTCGTATTTTGCAAAAGAAAACAAAAATCAACCAAAATTTGATAAAAGAAAAACTTAGTAAAAGAAAAGCAATAAAAAATTAATCTGAAGCTAAGCGCCAGATTGCTTTCATTCCCACGATAATTGCTCCTGGAACGACAAACACTACTATGTTGCTTAAGCTGGGCCGTAAGATGTCGCCAACTCCGTAAACTAGATTTAGATTGACAATTCCAGCCAACATCAGGGCAACAGCAGCAGTCAAGAAAGGCGTAGTTTCTTTTGCCGTGAGATTAAACAAACCCACTAAGGTACCTAACAAGACGAATGTAGTAACATAGACGCGCGATGCTTCTGGGCCAAGCCATGAATCAAAAACGCGATGAAAAATCCCCACCAGAAGAGCTAACGAAATTCCTACGAAAAAAGCATAATGAGCAAGACGATGAAGTTCTAATTGCCCCCTGCTTTGTAATGATTGACCTCTTTTTTGAACCATCCTATCCTTTCACCTCTAATAATGACTCCGATATTACTACTTGAAAATACATTTATGTATATAAATCATTCGGTTACTGACGATTTTATTCTTTAGTTATTTCTTAGTTAAAACCAACACAACAGACGGCAGTCGTCCAAAGCTACGCTTTGTCCTCGCTCGGCAGCCCGGACGGCGCGACCCCAGCCTCGCCTGCGTCTGTGTGTTTCTTAGATAGGATTTATATTGAAAAAAGAAAAATAAAGAAACATGATTGAATTCACAGTAGAGAAATGTAAAACCAAGACAGCGTATTCTGCTAAACTGAAAAAACAGCAAAAATTAGATTTACAGAAAATCAAACAGAAATTTTCAGTAGTTTTAGAAACGCCCATCTTGCTGGTCGTCTCGGTTGAAGGAGTAGAAATTATTGTCCATGGCTATGGAGAATTATTGTTCAAGAAATGCGATGATTTGGATTTAATGGAAAAAATTGCCCAGAAAATTTACGAAGCTGGTTTGAAAAGCCAATAATCAAGGAAAGGCAACGCAAAACTTCAATAAAATTCTTTTGGTTTAACCAAGAAAAAAATTTAAGAAGTTTCGCTAAACTGCCTCTTTTAAATGAAAAATATCCAATCTTTCTTCTTGTAGAAGATTGGAGGTTAAATTAAAATGATAAAATTCGATTTGTCGATGGTTGAATTTAGTAAAAATGACCTAAGATTAGGAATTAAGATTCCAGACCATCTTACGGAAGAATTAGCTTATTTTTTAGGATTTCATGTTGGCGATGGCCATATGAGCGTCCAAAGAAGAAAAAATAAAATTGATTATCGATTAGCGTATGATGATCACCATGAAAATGGATTTTTATGGTACATAGAGTACATAAACCCACTGATTAAAAAATTATTTAACAAAGAAGCTAATATCACTAAAACAACAAGAGGCACTGTGAATATAAGTTTCCGTTCTAAGGCAATTTTAGTATTCCTAAATAGATGCTGTGAAATTCCGTGTGGGCAAAAAAAGTACATTAGTGTACCTTCAATCATTCAGAAGTCAGATAATAATATCAAAGCAAGCTTCTTACGAGGCCTGGCGGATACTGATTTTAGTTTATCTTTCAAAAAAGACGGAAAATACCCGACTATTAATCATTGCACTTACAGTAAAACCCTTCACTACTCTGTAAAATGGTTACTGATTGAGCTGGGTATTTCATATTTCGCTGCAGTTTATCATAGAGAACGTAAAGGAACAAAATTGGTCACTTACCAAATTGATATTAATGGAAAAAAGAACTTAAAACAATGGGTAAATCAGATAGGGTTTTCCAGTTATAATACTATTACTAGATACTTAGTTTGGACAAAAACAGGAAAACTGTCACCAGGCACCAACTTGTATGATCGGATAAAAATATTAGAAGAAAGGGGAATAAAATTCCCCTAAAAAAAACGCCCCAGGTCGGATTCGAATTCGCCAGTTTTGCATGGATAGCAAGACTTCCGACGATCTGATGGTTACTTACCAACTCAGCTTGGGAAGTCCCGAACGAGAGTGAGGATAACAGCCATCCGCTCTAGCCGCTGAGCCACTGGGGCATAAGCCTTTTAGTAAGCAAATTCTTTATAAACATTTCTTTATCCAAAGCATAATATGGAGATATCAAAAGGCATCAAAATTGTGGACACCGCATTATGGTTTGAAGCAGAAAAAGTGCTGGTCATCAATGACTTGCATATCGGTTATGAGGAATCATTGCATCTTAAAGGAGTCCTTGTTCCAAGATTCCAATTAGAACAGATCATTGATAAGCTCAAGATCATCCTTCAAAAAACAAAACCTGCAAAAGTTATTATTAATGGGGATTTGAAACATGAATTTGGAAAATTCTTACAGCAGGAATGGAAGGAAGTGTTGGAATTTTTAGATTTTTTATTACAACCTGTTTCAGAAGTGATAATTGTCAAAGGCAACCATGACCCCATCATCAAACTGATTGCAGACAAGAAGGGTGTAGATGTAGTAAGCGAGTATATGGTCGGAGAGACTTTGATAGTGCATGGTGATTCATTGGTTGAAACTACCGCAAAAAGAATCGTCATCGGGCACGAACATCCGGCAGTCACCATCCGAGAAGGCAGCAAGTGGGAAAAATACAAATGTTTTCTGAAAGGGACCTGGAAAAGCAAGGGAAAAGATAGCAAAAAAAAAGGATTGAAGGAGTTGATTGCTGTTCCTAGTTTCAACCCACTGCTGGAAGGAACGGACGTGTTAAAAGAACAGTTGTTAAGCCCATTCCTTGAAGATATACGGAATTTCGAAGTTTATGTGGTCGGAGAAAAAGAAACCTTGTTTTTTGGGAAAATAAAGAACCTCAAATAAGTGTTATCATTGCTTCATTCGCGCTTGTTTATTATATCCCACTTGTTTCTGCTGATGATGTTCACAAAAGATAATGCCTTCCAAAACCTTTTGCTTGCAGCGCACGCAAATACCCTTTTCTTTTTTCTCATGGTATAATGATTTTCGTTCTTTTAATAATCTTTTTTTATGGTTGTGATAGAATTTCAAAAAACGATCAGAATAATCTTGATTGGATTTTTTTTCCAACCTTGTTTCTTTTATTTCTTTCAGCTTTTGTAATATTTTTTTGAAAACCATTTTATCTTTCTTTCAATTTCGACTCTTCACTGTTGACAGGTAGAACAATAACTTGTTCCCCTGCCGCCAATAGTCTTTTTTTGCAAAGAGTGGCCCTTTTCGCACTTCTCTTTCTGGTACACTGCTAAATAGTTCTGAAAACCGCCGCTTCCTTCCAGATTGCTGTAATTATCGACCGTGGAACCGTGATGTTTAATCGCCTGCTGCAAAATTCTACGTATTTCTGTGTAAAGCGCTTTTGCTTCTTTTTCTGACAATGAACCTGCTTGCCGAAATGGCGAGATGCCTGCAAAATAAAGTGCTTCCTGAGCGTAAATATTGCCTATGCCGGCAATGATTGACTGGTTCATTAAAGTAGTCTTAATATTTGCCTTAGATTTTTTAGCGAGAGTTTCTTGGAATATCTGGAGAGTGAAACTTTTTTCTAAAGGCTCAGGACCATGCTTTGCTGACAGCGCTTCAAGTTGTTTTTTTGTCACTAATTTCATATGCCCAAATTTACGTATGGAATTGTGGGTTAAGAATGAACCATCAGAAAATTGAAATTTTGCTACCATGAATCGTTCATGATTATTAGGGGCGCGTTTTTGATCAAGGTCGACGAAATGGAAATGCCCAGTCATCCCCAAATGAGTAAGCAGATATTGCCCATTACTCAATTCAACAATGATATATTTAGCACGGCGCCGTACTGAGGTAATGGAAATGGAAGAGAAATTCTTAATCCTAGGATCAACTATTTTGTCATAGGCTTCAGCTTTCTTGATCCTTTTGCCGGCTACTTTCTTCTGCAATTGTCGTACAATGGTTTCTACCTCAGGCAGTTCTGGCATGTGATTTGAAAATAAAGGAAGATATTTAAAACTTAGCCTGACAGCCTACGGGGCGAGAGGGAGAGGTGTTCCTATTTCTATCACCAAAAAGTTTATTAACGTCAAGGATTTGAAAATAAGTAAAAAAGGTCTCATAAAAAAGGTGTAATGTAATGCAAAATAGCCCCCAACCGCATCGGCCGCATTTACGTTTTTATGTGTTTATGGTAACCCTCGTAGTAGGTGGATTATTCTTTTTATTGTACTTAAATGATGGCGATGGATCTGATACCAGTTTAATCAGCGCCATTACCGGTTATTCTTCTGCTGATACTGAAGAAAATGCAGACACCGATCCTACTGGGGAATTAGATCAAGAATTTGACAAGCTCATAAGTGAAGGAAATAAACTAAAAAGCAATCGTGGCGGTGTTCCGGTAGCTCTTACTTTTAACAGGATTCCAGAAGTGGAAAAGGAAGCTAAAATTAGTGTCCTTAACTTGGAATTTGATGATCTCAGCACTACTATCACTGTGAACGGAGATCAATTGGAATTAAAGAATCTCAAAGAAGTGGATTTATCCATTGAAGACTTTGCAGGCAAGGTAATTCTAGGAAGCACTGAATTCTCGTTGGCAGGGACAGCAAGACGCATTGAAGTGAACGATATTGCTTTCTCCTCAGAGAAAGAAGTACCCATCCTCTTTCAGGGCCTAAATTATCAGCACTTGCATATTGCTGACCTAGAATTAAAGGATTTAGAGCTGGACCGTGGGAATGGCGAACTGACGGTAGGCGAGAAGTTACGCTATACTTTAGATGATGAAGAGCTTAAAATCCTATACTTTAATGGCGGCCTCACTATTGACAAGGAAGCAAGAAATAGCACTTCTTTAGCTATGGAAGGGGAAGTAAAAGGTCTTTACATTGGGGGAGAACTCTTAACCTTTACTCTACGTTAGGATTTTGGTTGATCGTCAAAATGCTCGTGACCACCACCAGTCACAGACTGGTGGCACAAGAAATACTACAACGATTGTATTTCTGTGCAGAAATTAGGTAGTTTCTTAATTTCTTGCATGCTCGCTTCGCTCGGGTCACTCGCTAAGGAGTGTATGGGAACTGTGCATTTTGACTTACGAATGCGCCTCTGGTCAATAGACCAGAGGAAATGAGTGTATTATAAATAAGCTTAAAAATCCACTTTAACCACAAAGTTTTATAAATAGACCTCTATTTAAACAACAAAGCGACAAACGAAAATTCTCAGTTTTTGTTTAGTCTAGTGGAGGAATAAAATGGGAAATTTTAACAGAAACGGCGGCAGTGGCGGCGGATTCCGAAGAGAGAGTAATTTCGGACCACGGGAAATGCATAAAGCAACTTGTTCTGATTGCCAACAAGAATGTGACGTGCCCTTCAAACCAACCGAAGGAAAACCTGTATACTGCAGAGCCTGTTACGCAAAACGAAAACCAAGAGACAGATATTAAATTCTGCTAAGAATTTATCTTCTTTTTTCTATGTTTTTGATAGAGCAACTCAATAAAGTTTTTTTTCTTTGAGTTCTTTTTTCTTCTCTTCCCGCCTAAGGGCTGCGTACTTATCCTGCAAAGAGAATTTAGGTGGACGAGGCAATATAGTAGTGGTATTACAAAGAGGGCAAAGCTTGGCAATAGTATAGTGTAAATCAGTCAAACACTTGTGAATATGTTCTGCCATTGTGAGTTTTTGTCTTAAGATTAAAAGATCATTCTGTCTTTTCTCGTTCAAATGAAGCAGTGGAAAGCTTGTCAGTGAATTTATCCAAGAGGTCTTGGACTTTTTTAAGGCTTTGCTCGGCCGGTTTATAATCTACATCTTCTATGATCAATTGAAACCTGCCCCCGCCCAGATAGGATATACGGATGGTAGAGGAGATTTTTTCGATTGACAGCAGGGTAGATTTAATTTTTTCTATGCCTTCCGATACATAGGTATGGAGGGTCATTTCTCCCTTAAGGACCACCTTAGGTGGTTTAAACTTGTCCATGATCGCGCTGGTCAATTCTGTAGCGATTCTGTTCTCTAGACCCTGTTTCTCTAAATCTGCACTTCCTGAAGCTACATCTTTAAAATATAAATATAAGTAGGAGTATTCTTTGAAAACGTGTTCCGTGATTTTTTGGTAAAACCCTTCTGGAGGGATTTGGAGTCTTTTTGCTAATTGCTGCACTAAGGTTTCTGCTTTCGCTTCCTGCTTAATTTCTTCCAATTTTGCAGCGCGCTGATGAGAGTTGACTCTTCTCAAGGAAAGATCAATGTGCCCTTTTTGCCGATCGATACGCAGAACTTTACAGACAATCTGCCTTCCTTCACTGACATAATCGCGGAGGTTTCGTATTCTCCCCGGTGCAATTTCAGAAATGTGCACTAACCCCTGTTCACCATACTCTAGAAGTTCCACGAAGACAGAGTTAGGAAAGATTTTAGTAACTTTACAGAAGACGATTTCTTCTTCTTCCGGGATTCCTTTCTTCTTATGCAGCATTTTCTACTAAACTTAGAAGAGTATTTATAAACTTTTATGAAGAACTTAGGCTTTAGAATTTTACAAACTTCGCAGATAGTTGTTCAAAGTTCATAGACATGATTTGCTTTTCTTTTAATGGAAGTCTTGCCAATTTTGCAATACGTAGCATTTCTACCGCTAACATAGATGTTTTAACTTCTTCAAGTTGCTTACCTTCTAATACGGCTTGGTAAACCCTATCATACGGGTGCCAATTTCCAGATATGTCATAGACATTCGCTAGTTTATTGGTATACTTTTCTGGTGAATGGATTGCTCCAATGTTAACCACAAAATGCATTTTTTTATCCCAAGACAAAGAAGGATATCTCTCCCTTAATTGTTCTTCTGCACGATCTATGTTTCTAGCAATCTCCCTATCACGAGTTTCATCTAATTTTTTTGATACCTGAAAATTCTCCCATTGATAATTTAAAAAACCAGTAACGTCTCCTTCAGATAAAGCCGTTAGTGCTGCTCTTCGGTACACGTCCTCTTCTTCTATCCCTTCCTTTAGTTTTGCGCTATCCCTATCGCTAAATCTTTCCGTAAGCCATAACAAAACATTATTTCTGAGCAAATATTCTCTTTCTAATGATTCATAATCTTTTACTTCTTTAGATAATTTTTCGGATTTTTCTCTTACCAATTCTATTGATTTTGACTGTGAATTTCCGGAAGACAACAATCGTTCCCATCTCCTTTCTAAAGCTTCTGCAGATTCTTCAGTTAGAAAAGCTCCTTCAGCAGAATATACGTTTGCTTTGCTAATATAAGAAAGAAGTTTTTTCACTTGACCCATTCCATGATGAGTTGTTTTAAGTAAAGTTATTTCTAGCATTTTTTATACCGATAACCTAAAACCACACCCTTAAAAAATAAAAATCCTATTCCAAGACTTCCAAAACCCTTGCAGAAACCTTAGCTTTTCCACCAGTAGGGAAAGCGACTTCTTTATTACAAACTAAGCAAGGCACAACGCTGCTGGCGTTGCCAAAGATAATTTGTTCGTTTTTACATTTAGCACAGCGAACTTTGATGAATTTGCTTTTTGGTAATTTGACAGCATCGACCATTTTAGACCAGCTCCACTTTCTTTACTCGCATCCCCGCACTTTGAGAAGCAGTTTTTTTACAGACAGTACAAGTGAATCGTAAATCGGTTTTTTTAGTGTTTTTTGCTCCAGTACGTTTGAACTTGGTAAGCGCAGGTTTTGAGTATCTACCCAAGTTACCTGTTCCTCTAGCTGCTCCCCTTAATCTAGCTCGGTACTTTGAACCTCGGCTTAAAGAGCTTGGAGCTTTTTTCTTATTTTGAGCGACTTTCTGATCGGTATGCTTTCTGCAGAACCGGCAGAATTTTTTGATAGTTTTTGGGATCTTCATTTTGATTGCTTGATAAGGCTTTAGAAAGGTGGTTATTTAAAAAGGTTTCCAAAATTCACAGTTATTATAAGAGAGCAAGTTTACCAGTTATCGCATCAATCTTTTTCTCTTCATCTGGACCTATTGCACCACAGGTTTTTGTTCCAGTTGCAACTACGGTGCGACCAGCATCAGTAATCAAGGCCGTGGTTAAACCATCATCTTTTGCCCTCTGCAAATAAAGTAGAAGCTCTTTCTCATCTTTGACCTTGAGAACAATCTTAGGCATGCCTTCTTTCCGCCAAGTGGATACTTTCTTGTCAGAAGATTTCAGGACTGCTTCTACTGCTGCATGTGCACATTGAGCTGATAATTTTCCCTTAGGGAGCTTTAAGTCTTGACGGACTAAGATTACTTGTTTGTAATTAACCATTCATTATAGAAAGAATGAGGATTATAAAAAGGTGTTGTTAGAATTAGTTGCTCTAACTCTTTTCTTTATATGATTGATAAGCTCTTCTTATGAGTTCAATCCCAACATCAGCAACTGGGTATAAAACTGGAAACAATAAAGCCATGTAGATTGTATTTTCGTCTGTTAATCTCTCAATAAATGTTTCCGATCCGCGCGCTGCATCTATTGCGGCTGAACCAGGATAAAAGATTGCTCCTGTAAAACAGCCCGCACGAAAACCATTTTTAACAATTTCCCCTAAACTTTTCTTTTCGTAAACCATCCTTCACCTTACTTATTTCCTTTCCATTCAATGTCAAATAATCTGCTGAAGTAATCAACAAAGTGCGGTGCTTCTACCCACACCGCGCAGTCATAACTCTGGTGCACTTTCTGATCGTCGGTTAAGAATAGTAAAATATCCTTGTTATCGACCATGCAGAATCTAGCCGGGCAATTCTTACTTGTTTTTACCGCTGCGAACTGGGAGATTGTTTTTACCAATTCCTTGTCTGCATTTTGAGGGACCATCACTTGCACATTCACGCCGGATTTTGCTGCTTTTCGCAAATGATTAGACAATAGATCGTGCTTGCGTTCCAAACCAGAAGCAGAGGTCATTAAAGTAATATTTTTTTTGGCATTCTTAATCATAAACATAAGATGTTCGTATACTTTTTCCCGACCGCGAAATGCGCCGGATTTGTCGGTTGGGTCAACTAAAGTAACTCCTTCCGTATGAAGGACATTTAGTTGTTCTAAAATGTCAGAATCCTTCAGTTGCGAAAGAGTCTTGCTGCGCTGGTCGGCATCTTCAGAGATCTTTTTCTTAACTCTTTCAATAACTTCGGAAGGTGATACCGCCAAATACTTGATGGGCTTTCCAACTTTAACTACAATAAATCCTTTTTTTTCGAGAGATTCAAGAACATCGTACGCTCTGGATCTAGGCACATTGGAAATATCGGACAATTCTCCGGCAGAAGAGACTCCTCTGGAAAGAAGAGCGATCCACAATTTTCGTTCGTAGGAGTTAAGTCCGAAATCTTTGAGTTTGTCTAAAAATTCCTTTTGAACAATCATATTTTGACTTTCCCCCGTGGCTTACGCCCTATAACACCTAGAACCTCAATGATATACCTCAGAATGCCCCTGCTTTATAAAACTTTTGGATTTGAGTACTAGCTAGTAGTTATTACACTTTTTAGCTTTATTCGTCCACGGTAAAAAGTCGGCTGTCTTTTACCTTAAATAAGCCTATTCGAGCACCAGCATCGAGCCAACCATGCGCGTAATTAAGTGCCGCAAAGGCTAATACCGCGTCATTTTTGTGGGTAAGAAAGTAATGCGCATCTTCAACATATCGAGAAGCCATATCTAAAAAATCTTCCGCCTGCGCTTTCCGGCTTAGATCTACTGCTTTGGTAGCTTTTTCCAATGCTTCCCGAGTTATAGAAAAATATTGTTCCAACTTTTGCTGAGAAATAAGGTTATTCATGGCGGAATTAATTTGCTTTGGCCTTCGGTCTCTTCACAGTGATGGGAAGAATTCCTTCTTCGTATTCCCGCAAGGCAATCTCAATAGGGTCAAAATGCAACTTCTTTAATTCTTCCTGAGACAACTTTACTAAAAAAGGAGCTCCCATGGAAAGCTGTAAGGCTCGAGAACCAATCATACGAGCTTTTTCGTATTTAGTATAAATCAGTTCTTCTTGATCCATCGTGGTTTTTTCGCGTGCCATTTTTGTATAGGTTTGTATTTTAGTTTTTGTTTATTATTATGCTTTTAAGGCTTTATTAAGCTCTTTCCTTAAAAAACTTGCTTTTTCTAAAGCCAGATCGACCATCTTTCCGATTTCTGCAATACTTAGGGGAACTTCTCCACCTTTCTGTAAAGCAGAGATAGTTCCTTTAGCATCTGAACCCACAGTTAAGCGCGCTTCGTATGCTTTTTCTTCTTCATTGGTTGGATCAACTAATAATACACCATTTACTTTGTAAATAGTTATTGGTAATGGTTCTTTTGTTAATGGTAAAGGCTTATCGGTTTTTTGTTTGTAATCGATTGCTCCGGTTTCTGGATCTACTACTGGGAATCGTGCTGTTTTAAGAGCAGCAAGAGCAGCCATACCGGCTACATCTAGCAGATTTCCACCGTCGTTAAGGCTGATGATATCAACAATCACGAACCATGCTTTTTCGCCTGGAACAAGGCAGAGCTTCTTGAGATCGATAGCTTTCGCTTCACGGATACCCCGATCAACTACTCGAGCTAATTCTACTGCTTTGATGCTTGGTGGCCCTGATTCAAATTCCGGACTAGCAATAGGCGATAATTCGGCATTCACCATTATTCCGCCCTCATCGGGCGTATCGTTATATGGCTTTTCTAACGACAGTTTTACTCCGGCCATAACCACAGTTTCGCCAATTTGTACTCGGGCGGAACCTTCAGCAGTCCAGGAGATATTTGTTTCGATCAAGATAGGCTGACGGAATTCGGTCAATGACCGGTTGTCAAGCCGCTTATTTTCCTTCGCTAATTCTGCGATTGTTTCTTTATTGACTATCATTTTAATTGTCCTCGTTAACAGCGTATTTTTCTTTCAACGCTTTTACTTGTAATTGGTATACTTTTTCAGTTGCTATTTTAGCCATTTCCAAAGCTTCAAGAAGGTCTTCTTTGGAAATTTCTCCGTCCATTTGCAGGAGGGAAATTTCTTTGGTGTTGTGCAGCATCGCTACCGGAATATCAGATACAATAGCCGGGTACGCTTCTTCATTGTAATTCAAGTCAGCTACTACCAGACCATCCACTTGACCGACCGCGACGGAACTTACCATATCTTTCATGGGAATTCCTGCGTCAGCTAACGCAATGCAAGCAGCGGAAATGGCTGCACATCTTGTTCCTGCATCAGTCTGTGGAAGTTCGACATAAATGTCTACCACTGAGTTCGGGAATGCAGATAAGTCTATTACCGGAGCAAGCGCCTTTTCCATAACCATGGAAATTTCTTGCGAGCGTCTGCTTCTTCCCGGTTTGATTCTTTCTCCTGATCCAGAGAATGGCATCATAGTGTAATGACAGCGTAAAATACCGTGTCTTGGATTAGCCATGAATCTAGGAACGACTTCCCGAGGGCCGTAAACCCCGGCAATAGCCCAGGTTTTTCCAATCTTGAAAGAAGCTGAACCATTGGCATTTTTAACCACACCTGCTTTCGCTTCCATAGGACGAAGCTCTTCGATCTTACGTCCATCTACTCGTTTAGTGTATGCCATTTTAGTTGTTCACCCCTAAAATTGCATTAAAAAATCTTGATTTTTTGTATGCCATTTATGCACTCTCCCCTAGAAATTTTTCCATTTTTTCGGTCAGTCCTTCCAGATGGGATTTTGCTTCGATAAGCTTGATCGCTTTTTCAGCTCTTAATTCGCCTTCCGGCGTTCCTTTTATCCAGATAAGCCCGTTTTGACCGACAGTAATATCGCAGCCGGTTTTTTCTTTGACTAACGTAATCATGCTTCCTTGTCTTCCAATTACTCGCGGAACTTTTTGGCTGTTAATGCTGATGATCCTTCCGCCGCTGATTCTTCGCAAACCTGGTTCCTTCATGGTCAAATCAATTAAATTTTGTGAGGTAACATTGACAATTTTCACTACAGCATAATCGCCGATAGATAAAATTTGACTTAAATCCTCTTCTTTTTTGACGAATCTAGTGCTAGCGTCTCTGACATTAAGCATAGCAGTGTAAGCAGTAGCAGTATCAAATCGCCAGCCGCTGATGGTAATATCCATCACTCTGGCAATGATTTTGTCCTCTGTTTTAGGAAGATAAGGTCCAGATAAAGGGGTAATCTTAATCACTCTTCCAGAAACTGAAACTAATCCTAAAACTTTAGAATAAATTTTGTCTTTTTCTCGGTAAGTATTGTCTCCAGGTAAGTAATCCATGCCTTGGGCAAGAGATTCGCCAGGAACAACCACATTTCGTTCTTGTACTAATAGTTCACTCATTTTTCTTTTCTATTCGTGCTGGTATGATAAGCGTGGGCACGAATCCTCCGTTTCTTTTATTCACGCAAAGCTAAGATTAAGGCTATTATTTAAAAGGTTTTTGGTGAAAAATGGGAAAGGGTTTAAGAAAAGTTGTTATTCTTGTAACTCGTTTTCTTGTTCTTGCTTGAGGCTAAAATATGTAGCCAACCCGGTCATAGGACAAGATGTTCCAAAGAAAGCCATAGCCATGACAGCATAGGCTGGATTTTTTGTTAACAAATAGGCTGCTCCCCCAGTTACGAGACCTAAGACAGTTCCTATAACTGCTCCAGTACCAATGTAACCAGCCAGAGAAATAAGATCAGAATTACTAGATTTTGAGTTGTTTGTTAAATCTTCCAATTTACTGGTTTCATTTCTGTCGTCCATTGACCTCTAAGATTTTTAATTATATAGTAAGTGTGAATTATTTTCGAACAGAAAAGCTTCGCTATTCACACTTACTAATAGCAAATGTGTGGGTTTAATATTCGAATAGTTAACACATTTGCTATATATAAAACCTCGTCTTAAAAAGAAAAAATTATTAAAAAAAATAAACAGAATTTACTTCACCAGCTTCTTCAATTCCTCATTGCTGAGCTTGACAAAGCGCTTGTCTTTAGCATCTATGTAGGCTGCATCTACACGATCGACATTGAATCCGTCTTTGAGAAATTCTTTTAGCAAACCTAACCCTAAGCGAAGCCCTTCATCAACAGTAAGGGTTGATTTGTATCTTTTTTGCAAGGCTGCTTCAATCTCTTCTTCTCCTTCGCCGATTACTACCGCTTTGTACTGAAAGTACAAACCATATGGCTCAGTTAGAAACAGTTTTACTTCTCCGTCTTCTTCTACTCCGCCGACAATCAGGGAAACACCGAAAGGACGTAGTCCAGCAGATTGAGTGCAAACTTGTTTCAAATCGCAGACTTCTTTCACAATGGAAAGGATATCAATTTTACTATCATAGGTAACAGAATGCTGTTGAGCTCGCAGTTGTGCTCGGTCAACTAACACTCTGGCATCAGAAATAATTCCTGCAGCAGTAACACCGATATGATCATCCACTACAAACATCTTTTCAATAGCCTCAGGAACCAACAGTTTGGAAGTGATTCTTTTATCAACTACAAAGACCACCCCATCTTTACAGGCAATGCCCATGGCAGTTGATCCTTGCTTGACGGTTTTTTTAGCGTATTCTACTTGTAATAGTCTTCCATCGGGGGAAAACATAGTAATAGAACGATCATAGCCCATCTTATCAACCATTTGTTGTTGTTTATTTTGCATTTCTTTACACCTCGATAATGATTATAGGTTATCCATAACTATTGTAGGTAGGAGCTTATCTTTTTAAGCGTACCGGAACTAATAACTGACTTGATAAGTACGGGAGTATTTTTAATCTTTTTGTTTAAGATTACCGCGCTTTTAAGTTCATCCACAAAAGTATGATTCACTTTAACCACAAAACGCTGTTTCTGCGCATTCCATTTCTCTTTAATAAAAAGAGGTCCAGCTTTCGCTACCCCCCATTCCCCTAAAAATTGTAAGAGAGAAGATTCTACTGCTTCCTGGACTTCTGAAAGAGAAAATTTTTTCATAGCTCTTATTTCAAAAACAAGATAGCGCTTTTTTTGCCGTAAGGAAGGAAGGAGTTTCATTTTGTGTCTTTAATGGTTTCAATCTTGCCAAACTTACCGGCTGAAACTTGTTTTTCTCCCTTAAACTCGGAACACCAGCCGTTCTGTAAATGAATCTGGTCACCAACTTTTATCTTACTTATATCATCATTCCACAAGGTAAGGATAACGCTGCCGGTATTATCCTTGACTTTAGCGTTACAGACACTTCCAGTTTTACCGAATTTTTCAAAAGTTCTGGGTTCATCTTTCTCAATAACTTCCACTATTAAATCAACTTTTCCCTGATTTACTTGCAAGTCTTTTATTTTCATGTTTATTTTCCTCTTTCTAAGCGGTCGCGAAGCTGTACGATTTTGGGATAATACTCGTGCTGAACATTTCTGGGCAACTGTCCATAGGCCTTATAAATTTGTAGATAAGTCTTTTTTTGTTCCCGAATATCGCCACGATTGACTTCTTCAAATAAACGTCCGATCTCTTTTTCACTCTGCAAATGTTCTTCGATACGTTCTCGAAGCGAATTTACTCTGGCAAAGAAGTTCTGCTTTTTCTTTTCGCCTAATTTAAGGTAAAGATCATGAATTTGAAGATATTGTTGTTTGATACTCTCTGCTGCTTCAGTATCGATAAGTGGAGTAATTTTCTTCAAAGCGCGTCGTAAACGATTAGTTGCAGAAAACTCCCAAACTATAGAAAAAAGCACTGCCAACGCGGTTGTTCCCACCACTATTATCACTGTTGTTCTTACTGAAGAAGTACTCTGCAGTGAGCTAGGATCAGCCAGTAAGACTAAACTTCCAGCAATAGTGAGAGCTAAGAGAATGAGGATGACAATGGGTGCTGCTGAACCATAGTTAGAGAGTTTCATCTTTTCCAGGAGTTATTTGTTTGAAATATACTTAAAGAGAATATAAAGTTTATTATTATATGACCTTTTAATGTCATGAATAGGCGGGAAATCTTCTCCACCACGCACTTTAGTGCGTGGCTTGAAAAGGAGAAGATTTTTCTAACCCCGCCTATTGTGACATAAATAACCAGAGCCATCATCCATGCACTGAAGTGCATGGCCTTCTGGTTATTTAATGCAATATTAGATTCTCTACCGCCATAATTCTTTAAATATCCAAGAAATTGATAATGATTTATGTATAATCCTAATTCCTCCCAGAGGAAGCGTATCATTACTATTTCTGGCACTCCTTGTTCGGGAAAATCAACCGTCAATACTATTTTAGCACAAGAGCTAGGGTATCAAACCCATTCTATAGGTTCCTGGGTAAAACAATTAGCTCTCGAAAGTGGATTGACTCCTGAAGCTTTCTATAAACAAAATGAAATCGAAATCGATGGCCAGAAAAGAGAACTGGACCAATATCTTGATCCTTGGCAGCAGCAGCTGGGTGAGCAAAAAGAAAGATTCATCCTTGACTCGCGGCTAGGATTTTATTTTGTTCCGCAGTCTTTTAGAGTTTTTCTCTCATGTGATTTTGAGGTAGCAGCTCAACGAATACACCAGATCAGAAGTCGCAATCCAGCCTATGCTTCAGCTGAATATGAAACGATTGAAAAAGCTAGGGAAACTATTGAAAAGAGGACTAATGCTGACGAGCGTAAAAATTATGCTGAAAAATATGGCATCCCTGATTTTCGATTGCCGTTCCATTTTGATCTTCCTATTGACACGACTACAAAAGCTCCTGAGGAAGTTGCAAAACAGATCCTTGAACAATATCTGAAATATGAGAAGGTAACTGGAGAGATTGAAAGATCCTGCTGGGCGCTGATGATGGTTGTTGCTAAAAGCCATACCTATATGAGTGGCCCTATCACGGGAAGCAGATCCTTATATGAAACAATGAAAGAGCACGGTGTTAGAAGAAAAGAAGATTTGCCAAAAGAAGCTTATGATCGCATCAGACAAGAAAATGTGGATAGGAGTAGGAGAATAGAGCAGGAATGGGTTGCAAAATACGACAGCCCCGTCCTTCTACCTGGAAAATTAGGATCAGCCGACATTTGGTCTCAGCGTGATTATGTTGATTTATCTAAAGAAGTGATGCGGCTGAAAGCAACCGAATTTGTTTTTGAAGACGGCTGGGAGTATTCTAATGGGAGTGTGGAGGAATTCCTTCTGGCCTTAACGTTGAAGAAACCGATGCTTGATCAGCGAAGAAACCCCCTCAATAAAGAGCAGGGAATACATCTTCTAACTACTTCTGTCGAAGAAATTCACCAAGCTTCTCTAGAATGCCCGAAGTTAGATTTCCTTTTGGAACAATTGAGAAAAGCCGCTTAGTTTACGATAACTTTTCCTAAAGTTTCCACTTCTTCCCCATGATGGACTTTTTCTAGCGTTTTGAGAAGCTCACTAATCCTAACTCTGATTTGTTTGGTTGTTTTTCTGCTCCGTAAAGTAACAGTATTGTCTTCTAACGATTGAAAGTCAACCGTACAGCACACCACCGTTCCGATCTCGTCTGCCCTGGCATAACGCCGCCCTACTGAAGCAGCTTCGTCGTAGAAACAAGGAAATTGTTTTTTTATCAATGAATAGACTTCTTCTGCTTTTGCCGCCACTTCTGGTTTATTTTTCACCAATGGGAAAACAGCACAGAAAAAGGGCGCAGCGTTAGCAGGTAGATGAAGAACAAGATTTCCCCGCCCTTTATCATCTTCATAATTCAAATCAAGTAAAGCATAGACGTTCCTATCTACACCGAATGATAACTCTAAAACATGGGGAATAAATTTACCGGCAGATTCTTCATCGAAGATTTCCATCTTCTCACCGGAAACCTTTTCGTGACCTTTCAAATCGTGATCAGTCCGGTAATGCAAACCCCCCACTTCGGTAAACCCAAACTCCTGCAGTTCTATCTCGATGTCAAAGTGAAATTTGTTGTAGAAAGCCCGTTCTTTTTCATCCAGTTCGTAGAAGCGCAGTTTTTCTGCCGGTATTTTGAGCGTATCTAGATAAAATTGCTGAATCTTAACCAAGTGATATACATAAAACCGGGGAAGTTCTTGCGAGATAAGTTCTTGTGCACTTCGTTCTACTACCTGGCCTTTTGCTCTATCCTCAATGAGAAGGGTTCTTATTTTGTAATCTTTAACCATTTCAAAATATTGATGCTGATTTAATTTTGCTGGGCTGAAGAATATTTGAAGCTCAGCCTGAGTAAATTCGCGCTGACGAAGCACAAAGTTTCTGGGAGAGATTTCATTACGATATGCTTTTCCGATGACGGCCAAACCTAGGGGAAGTTTTTTTCGTTGCAGTTCGTATTGCAATTTGAAATTGACAAAGGGGGATTGCGCGGTTTCCGGACGAAGAAAAGCACGGTTGCTTTTGCCAGTCCCCAGATGTACGGGGAACATCATGTTCATGGCGGAGACCTGTTTTAACTTTGAGCCGCATTTAGGACAGCTTAAGTTGTGTTTCTCGATTAGTTTTGTCAGCTGTTCGGAAGAAAGCCCTTCGTGCCGCGTTTTTGTTTTGGCTTGGATAAAATGGTCGGCACGTTCAGAGAAATCGCATTTGGAACAATCAACGATCGGATCGGTGAAATTTTCCAAATGACCAGAAGCTTTGAAAACCTGTTCATGCATAATGTTCGCTGCTTCGATTTCAAAAAAATTTTCGTTCAAATTAAGAAAATAGTTTCTCCAAAGATTTTCAAAATTATGTTTCAGTTTTGTGCCGAGATGGCCGTAATCATAAAGTCCAGCAATTCCGCCGTAAATTTCCGAGGAAGGATACATAAATCCTTTTTTCTTACAGAACGTTGCGAGATCTTGCGCTGAATGAGCCATACTACTAATTATAAAGGATAATTATTAAAGGTTTTCGTTGTAAAGTTTTGAAGGCTTGCCTTCAATAGGTTTGGCTGTTTGGAAAATTTCGTATAGGTTATCATCAGGTAAAAGGCTGGCACGTATTCCTTGATCATGTATAAAATCCATAATTCTGGTCAAGATCTGAGATAGGTCTGGCAGCAAAGCTTGATCATAGGGGGGAGGATTATCACTATTGATACAAATGCTGACTCTTCCCGGGCTATAATTTACTAAAAGATTAATTACTGGATTCTTTTCAAGAACATAGCGTTGGATATTTGTGGGATCACTCTTAAAATCAACTCTAAATCCACCATCAAGCAAACAGCGATCGATTTCTTCATGATCCGCAAGGTGCTTACGCGGTTCCCGATCATACATCAATTGGATGAGGATGCCTGGTTTTACTCCCCCCTCCAGCAATTCTTCCGGGTTCGCATTTTCCATCCAGTGCCGATAAGAATCAAAAGGAAAGCGGGGGCGTTCACTATTTAATTCTGCCCCTTGCAGATTAAAATGAGAATCTAATGAAACCATTTTGCCATTCGAATCAGTATTGATTTAAAAGAATTATTGTACAGTAGTCTATTTCCCTTTCAGCCAATTCACTTCTTCTGCATCAAGTTCCAGTTCTTGCGCAATATTGTTTCCAGCACCTTTCTGAAATATTACCTGCAAGTAAGGGACTTGTTCTCCCGCAACTTTAGTAGAAGTATGAGTCTTCATAGCCAGCTTCTTTGCAATTTCTTTTTTCTTGGCGTTTTTCATCTTGGCTTGCCATAAGCGGAGGAAGCGCATGGTCTGACGGTAGGGAACAAATTCAGGATTACGTTCTTCTTTTGCAGAAGAAATGCCAGCAGTCAAAAGATCAGTTATGTAAGCTAAGAAACGCCAGTGCTGCCTATTCATGATCCGCCCCTGAAACACGTCGGCGCGAGCCAGATATTCATATCCCTTGGCTAAGGCCTTGGCAGAAAGATATTCTTTAGGCATATTTTCATCGATCCAATGAATTGTATCTCGTGGCTCCAGATCAACATTTTCTAAAGCAGGAAGAGCAGTCTCTACCGAGGACGATTTGAAAATGATCATTAACGCATTGAGAATAGTTTCTGTGCGCTTGCGGTCGGAAAGAGTAGAAACATCTGCAAAGGAAACATTCTTTTCCTGAGAAATGCCTTGCAGGTCTATCAATGCTGCTCGCAGGTCTCCGTCAACTTGCCGTGCTAAAGAGTTAATAGCTTTTTCATCGAACTTTATTCCTTCCTGCTCGCAGACCCATTGCAGACAATGAGAAACCGTTTTGTACTGAAGTTTGTGGTAAGAAATAACCAGTGACGCTTTCGCTAAAGCTTTAAACTTACTATCTTCAATATCGTTGGCAGTAAGGATGACGGGAAAAGAAGATTTCTCAATTGCTTTGACCAGCGCAGGAATACAGCCCCGGTCAGCCACTCCCGAAATATTATCTACTTCATCAATAAGGATTACTTTAGGTGTGAAGAATAAAGACTGCTGCCCCAAAGCAGAGCTGAGGAATTGAGTGATGTTTTCTGCATTGCGCAGGTCAGAAGAATTTAATTCTACTACATCATACTTTAATTCTTTGGCTAATGCATAGACCGAAGATGTTTTTCCGCATCCAATTGATCCAAGAAGAAGCGCTGCTTTGTGTTGCTGCTGCTTGTATTGAGTAATAAAATTGCGTAGCTGTGATACTGCTAGCTGCTGCCCGAAGACCTGATCAGCATTCTTAGGTGCATATTTAGTAGTGAAGAGAACCATGGGGGGAATTATAGTCGGCAGTTTAAAATGTTTTCGAAGAGTTTACTTCCCACCAAAATATAATCTCGGGGGTTTATCAAATGGAGACGGTCTCGGAGGGAGGCTTTTTACAGCTGGCTTTTCGGGTATTCTTAACGAACGGTCATAGTTTACTTTGATATATTTTTCATTTTGCTCGAACATTTGCATACACCAATCCGTTTTTGTGTCTGGCGGTAGAGCTCCAAAAGGAATAATATCGGTAGAAATCCGTAGTTGATCATCATCTAACGCTCTCCTATCTACCAAATAACGCCGACAAACGCCATAAAAAGCTTCAGCAGTCAGTTGGTTATAGCCTTCATTCTCCATCCTTCGTATTGCTTCTATTTGTAACAAGCGAGTATAACCTGCAAATAAAAAATCTCGAGCAGTATATTCATCGTACCCTATATCCTGCAGCTTCCTAAAGTGTTCTTGAAATAACGGTCGACGCTCTAAATCCCAACGTGCTTCTTCGAAAGCTTCACCGGAACGCGGCCTATAGCGAGGAATCTGCTCACAAAAGTAATCTAGCATTATTTCTAACCCAGAATAAATCTCTTCATCAGAAAGAAACGGTTTTACCGGTAAAGTAATTGACATTAAAAAATACTTGAGAGCTTTCCTATTTTTAAGATTTGTGATATGGAAGTTACTGCATGGCGATGACTTCTTAATTGCATATAGTGCATCTCCATAATCTATTTAAAGTAGAAGACTGTTAAGAAAAAATGGTCAAAAATGAGGGTAGGGCTTACGTTTTCAGATGTTCTTCTTGTTCCTAAAAAGACCCCCCTTCGTTCAAGAGCAGAGGCTGACCTACGGACAAAATTTACTAAAAATATTTCCTTAAATGTTCCTTTAGTAAGTTCTAATATGGCTACCGTTACTGAACATAAAATGGCAATAGCCATAGCTAGAGAAGGCGGTCTGGGAGTAATCCATCAATTCAATACGGTTGAAGAACAAGTTGAAGAAATCAAAAAGGTTAAACGAAGCACCAGTCACGTCATTGAAGATCCCCTTTCTGTTCCGCCCACTATTACCGTAGAGGAAGCTGTGGCCATCATGAAGACGGAAGAAGTTACTAGTTTGTTAGTGGTAGATAAAGAAGAGCTCATCGGTATTTTCACCTCGCGGGATTATTTGTTCGAGGAAAATTTCAATAAAAAAATTGCCGAGGTAATGACCCCAAAAGAACGCTTGATTACTGCTCCTTTTGGCATTGAATTAAAAGAGGCTAAGGCGATCTTACATAAACATCGTATTGAAAAATTACCCTTACTAGAGAATGGAAAATTGCGCGGCTTGATTACGACCAAAGACCTTCGTAAGTTAGAGCAATGGCCTTGTGCCTGTCGTGACGAAAAAGGCCGCTTACGGGTGGGAGCAGCAGTAGGAGTGAAAGACACCCTGGAGCGATCACAAGCGCTTATCCAAGCCGGCGCAGATGTGATTATTTTAGATATTGCTCACGGCCATTCAGAATTGGCTATGCAAAGAATACGAGATTTTAAGCAGCATTTTCCTAAGATCGATTTAATGGCAGGAAATATAGCAACGGCGCAAGCTGCAAAAGATTTGATTGAAGCTGGCGCCGATGGGTTGAAAGTCGGCATAGGACCATCAGCAGTATGTACTACGAGAATTATGTCTGGTTCAGGTGTACCGCAACTTACAGCCATTATTGATGTTGTTTCTGTCGCTAAATGGTACGGTATTCCGGTAAGCGCCGATGGGGGATTGCAGTATCCCGGAGATGTAGCAAAAGCTATCGCTGCTGGTGCTAGTACGATTTATTCTGGAAGCTTCTTTGCCGGAACAGACGAAGCGCCAGGTTTTATCATTACTAAAGACGGAAAACGCTACAAGCGCTACATGGGTAGCGCATCGTATGACAGCAATCATGAACGAAAAGAGAATATTGGCGGAAAAAAGGTTAAAGAAAAATTGGATGTCTTTGTGGAAGGAGTTGCTATCTTAGTCGACTACAAGGGTTCTGTTCGCGAAGTAATTAAGGGTTTAGTGAAAGGGCTGCAAAGCGGCATTAGTTATTGCGGTGCTTCCGATGTATTGGGGATGCAAGAGAATGCCGAATTTATGCAGATAACGAACAATGGCTGGGAAGAGAGTAAGAGTCGGGGAAGCAAATTGAGTGAATGAATCACTACCTTGCAGGGATAAATTTATAAAGCTCTTAAGATAAGCGACGGTAATGGCGCTTGACTATGCATATTCTTCTGATAGAAAAGAGAGAATTTCTGATATCGTAGAGTTGTCTGAAGATCCTGGGAAGAAGCATCGAAAATTTAGATTGGTAAAGTCTTTGGAGGACAAAGCTTCAGGGGATGTAGAAAAGAATCAAACCACTTGGCGATACCTTGATGCTTTAGGGGCAGAATATCATGCCTTAGTGCAAGGGGGACATGGAACTTCTGTAGAGAATAGAACTCCAAGACAAATTGAGATTGCTGATACGTTAATTGAAGGAACTCAAGATTATATCTCTAAATTGATTTATCAGATGACCCTAGGTCCTGGAATGATCCTTAAACCGCACGGTCGGGAGATGATAATTAAGCTTAAGAGTGATACTTTTGAATTTGAAGAACTGGTCTATGAAGCGATTGTTGCATTTCGTACAGATCTTCACAAATATAACCCAGATAGAGCAAGTATAAGCACTTTCATTCCTTACGCAATTGTTCGACCTCTTAAGAAATTAGTTACAGATCATTCTGAACTCTCAATTGAAAAATTAGAAAGCAAAGGTTTTTTTAGAGATTATTATATGAGAGACAGATCAGAAAATGCAGATCCCGAACGTGCTGTTATTAAGAAAGATTTTTTAGAGAAAATAAGCGCTGCAATATCACAATTACCCCCTTTAGAAAGAATGATAGTGCGGGCACGATATGGTTTTATTGATGGGACCGAAACAGAACGGCCAAAATTAGCCGAAGAATTAGGGCTTACAAGGCAACGGATCGGACAACTTGAAAAACAAGCATTACAAAGATTGCGTAAAATATTAACGAAAACTCAGTAAGAATTCTCAATTATAGGTAAAATCGGAGAAATACTTTTTTAAAGAGAAATAAAATTATCTTAAGAGATGGAATTACCTCAACGTTACGATCCAAAAGAAGCTGAACCGCGCTGGCAGAAGTATTGGGAAGAAAAGGAAATCTTTGTCTATCATTCTGACCCAAAGAGAGAAACCTATGCCGTAGATACACCTCCGCCAACTGTTTCTGGGAAGATGCATATGGGGCATGCTTTCAGCTATACTCAACAGGATATCGTAGTAAGATATCAACGTATGAAAGGAAAAAATGTATTCTTTCCGTTTGGAACCGATGATAACGGCTTACCAACCGAAAAATTAGTGGAGAAGAAAAGGAATATTCTTTCGGCCAAGATGCAGCGTGAAGAGTTTGTCAAGATCTGCAATGAGGTCATCGAGGAAGAAAAGCCTAAGTTTATCCAAAGCTGGAAAGATATCGGCATGTCTGCTGATTTCAAGCGTTCCTATTCCACCATCAACCGTCATTGCCAGATCACTTCGCAAGCTTCATTCATCGATCTATTCAAGAAAGGACGAATATACCAGCAAGAATCTCCCGGAACATATTGCGTGCTTTGCCAGACCGCCATTGCGCAAGCAGAGTTCGAGTCAGTAGAGATGAAATCGCATTTCAATGATATCGCTTTCTCTTCAGGTGGAAAACAACTAGTCATTTCAACCACCAGGCCAGAATTAATTCCTGCCTGTGTAGCATTATTTTACAATCCGACTGATGAGCGCTATCAGCATTTGAAAGGAAAAACAGCAAGAGTGCCTATCTTCAATTATGAAGTCCCTATCCTCGCCGATGAAGCGGTTCAGAAAGACAAAGGAACCGGACTGATGATGGTCTGTACCTTTGGAGATAAAGAAGATGTCGATAAATGGTTCCGTTACAAGCTGCCTTTGCGCGCGGTTTTTGAAAAGAACGGCAGGATGAACGAATTGGCTGGAGAGTTCAAGGGCCTGAAGATTAAAGAAGCACGACAAGCTATTCTGGATAAATTAAAAGAACAAAGCTTGCTGCTCAAGCAAAAAGAAATTATGCATGATGTAAATGTGCATGAACGATGTAAGACGGAAATTGAGTTTCTTAAGACCACCCAATGGTATATCAAAATCTTAGATAAAAAAGAAGAGCTGCTAGAATTAGCAAACCAAATTACCTGGTATCCTCAGCACATGAAAGTACGTTACGATCACTGGGTGCAAAATCTGAACTGGGACTGGTGTATTTCACGACAAAGACATTTTGGAATTCCTATTCCCATCTGGAGTTGCAGTCGTTGTAAGAAATACGTCTTACCGGAAATCAAAGAATTACCCGTAGATCCAACTACACAAAAGCCGAGCAATGCTTGCGCCTGCGGTTCTACCCAGTTCAAAGGAGAGACTGATGTTCTCGATACCTGGGCCACTTCTTCCGTTACCCCAGAAATTGCCAGTAATTGGGTCAGTAAAGGAGAATATGATTTCAAATATCATGATCAAGCATTTGATCTTCGCCCGCAAGCGCATGATATTATCAGAACTTGGTTGTTTTATACCGTGGTTAAAAGTTATTACCATAATCAACGTGCTCCATGGAAGAATGTGGTGATCTCCGGCCATGCTCAGGACCCTCACGGAAAAAAAATGTCTAAGTCCTTGGGAAACATTGTTGAACCGCAGGAGATGATCCAGAAATATTCTTCCGATGCACTGCGCTTCTGGGCGGCTGGCTCTAAGCTTGGTGATGATCTACCTTTCCAAGATAAAGATCTACTTACCGGACAGAAGTTCGTGACCAAATTATGGAATGCTTCCAAATTTGCTTTGATGCATTTAGAAGATTACAAGGGTGAAGATAAGGTTACAGAGGCATTTGACAAATGGTTGTTGAGCAAATTACACAAAGTCATCAAAGAAAGCACTAACTCATTTGAGAACTACGAATATGCGAAAACCAAAGCAGAAGTAGAACTATTTTTTTGGCATACCTTCTGTGACAATTATTTAGAGATTGTCAAAGATCGATTGTACAACCCCGATACTCGCGGACATGAAGAACGAAAGAGTGCGCAGCAGGCATTGTATACTAGCTTATTGACAATTCTCAAAATGGCTGCACCGATCATGCCCCACATCACCGAAGAGATTTATCATCTGTATTTTGCGCAAAAAGAAGGAAAGAAGAGCATCCATATTTCCTCTTGGCCTGCCTTTGATCAGAAATTAGTCAATGAGAAGGCAGAGTTAATCGGCGATATGGGGGTAGATATCATCAATACAGTGCGCAAGTACAAATCAGAACAGCAACTGTCTATGAAAGAAACTTTTAGTAGATTGATCTTAGGCAATGAAGACTTGGAATTCCATGAGATGATCAAGAGCATGGAAGCTGATTTGAAAGCAGTTCTGAATGTGAAAGAGATTGTGTTTGCGGGACAGACATCATTAGAGAGCGAGAAGTTTGGGATTAAGATTGGATTGGTGAAGTGAGTATAGTATTCCAAAAAATTTCAATAAAGACTGGCATGCCGGAAGATGTGACAAATGCTGTTAAAATGAACCCAGAACTCAAGAAATTAGGAAAAGAAGAATTATACTCGCTTCTTCTAGAATTATCTTCATTGAGGAAAGAAAATGCTGATTTCTTAAGGTTAAAACTGCAAAGTGGAACCGATGAAGCCGTAACCTATTATAAGAAGAAAATTAAAGAGGCTTTGTGGCAGGAAAAGACAAATCTTCGGGAGGCAAAAAAAGCACTCGTTGACTTTAAGAAAATATCCAAGAATCCAGAGCATCTTCTGGAATTGATGATTTTCTATGTTGAGAATGGGGAAAAAATTGACAATGAGCATGGTGATATGTATGAAGCATTTTACTCTAGCATGGAAACTATGTTTGACCAAATAATTAAAACGTTGAATAGTAATACTAATTTGATACCTAAATTTAAAGGAAGGTTAGATTCTATCATTGATAAAAGTTGCGAAGGGTGGGCGCATAAGGATACAATGCTGGACATTTATGAGGAACTTAAAAATGATTGACACCACCTTAATAGACCGCTTAACTGTACTCGCCAACAAAGAGAAGAAAATTAAAGAGTTTAAGCGCAGATTAAGAATAAAAGGGAAAGTAATGGAGAAAGGAACCACCAAAAAAGGCAACACTACTCTCAAAATGAAGAAAGATGGCAATGAATACACATTCACGGTCTTAAAATCTCACAAAGAGTGCTTTGCGTTGGCAGAAAAGCTTAGCAATGGTAGAAGCATTTCCATCGAAGGTATTCCAAAATTCAGAATGATTATCTGCACACGCTTAAAATCGTTAGAAAAAGGTATTCCGGAAGGAAGACAAACAAAATTAAAACTGGGGGCTGCTTAAAATGGCCAAAGATTTAGCAATACGAAACAGCACTGCGGAATTCCTAATTTTCACCACGCAGTCTGGAGAAGAATCTATTGAAGTAAAGTATGCGGATGGGACAGTTTGGCTTTCTCAAAAGCTGATTGCAAAATTATTTGATAAAGGAAGAAGTACAATTACTGAGCATTTAAATGCCATCTATTCAGAAGGGGAATTAGATAAAAATGCAACTTGTCGGAATTTCCGACAAGTTCAAACAGAAGGAGATAGAAATATAGAAAGAGATGTAGAATTTTATAACTTAGATGCAATAATCTCAATAGGATACCGGGTAAACTCACATAGAGCCACTCAATTCAGGATATGGGCAACCAAAGTATTGAAACAATTCGCAATTAAAGGATATGTTCTAGACAAAAAAAGATTAGAGAATGGAAATTTCCTAAATCAAAATTATTTTGATGAGCTTCTAGCTGAGATTAGGGAAATACGCTTAAGTGAACGAAATTTCTACCAAAAAATAACTGATATTTATGCAACAAGCTTAGATTATGATAGAAACGCAGAAACAACCAGAACATTCTTTGCAAAAGTTCAAAACAAGCTTCATTATGCAATCCATCAACATACCGCGCCGGAATTGATTGTGAAAAGAGCCGATAGCAGGAAGGATCGTATGGGCTTAACATCATGGAAGAATTCTCCAGAAGGTAAAATACTCAAAACAGATGTATCAATAGCAAAGAATTACTTAACCAAAGAAGAATTAGAGTCTTTAGGAAGGATAGCCAGTGCATACCTTGATCTAGCAGAAGAAAGAGCAAAAAGAAAAATACCTATGACTATGGAAGATTGGGCAAAAAGGCTTGATTTGTTCTTGGAATTTGACGAGAGGGGAATACTAGAAAACGCCGGTAAAATAACCGCAGAGATTGCAAAAGAATTTGCAGAAACAGAATTTGAAAAATATAGGATAGTGCAGGATAGATTATTTGAATCTGATTTTGACAGAGTTACTAAAAGATTATTAAAACAAAGATTAAACTAGTTGACGCAAAATTACCTACAAAAATCCTAGATTTTTTACACCTACATATTCGCAATAATCAAGGTTTAGAACAATTAAATTGTCTTTTTATTCGTAAAATACTGCCACAAAACGACAAAAAAGGCCTAACTTTTACACCTATGTTATCGCAGATTTTGCGCACAGCAAACGTAGAACTCCTTCAGTAAAATTAAGATAAGCGAAGTGAGAAGTCATTCTTAAGTAACAAATCTCATTTACATTCTGAGTTCAAATTAAGCCTATTTACCCTTATTATTCCGAAATGTTTATAATACAAATAAGCTCAATATGCGTAAAGGGCGTGAATAATTACGTTCTAATAAACTATTGAGGTGTTTTATAATGGCAGCAGCAGCAAGTGTAGAAGGATATTGCGTAAAGTGTAAGTCAAAGCGACAGATGGCCGACGCAAAAGAAGTAGCTATGAAAGGAAAAGGTGGCGTGCAGCGAAGAGCGATGAAAGGAAAATGCTCCAAGTGCGGAACTACCATGTTCAGGATCATGGGCGCAAAGAAGTAAGTATTTCTTTTTTTATCTTTTATTTTTGACTTACCAAAAAGGTATTAAATGAGGAGAGTATCTCTAAGCTATGCAGTTTTATCTTCCTATACTGTTTGCCTTTATCATAGCTATAACACATTACTCCATAAATAGGCTGCATAATAATTGCAGTAGGTATCATTTTGAGATTATTTCCTTTTCTGCAGGAGTTTCCATTACTTATGTCCTGTTAGATTTATTTCCAAATTTTACAGTGGCTGCGCTTTCCATACACAAATTATTATTCATTTCACTGCTGTTAGGCTTTAGCGCCCATCATATTATAGAGAAAGAGATTTATCAGCATAAACACAGAAAAAAGTTAGTGCAAGACCTTTCCTTCCAAGAAGAAGCATTTTATTTTTTTGACCATCTTGTTTTAGGTTTTGTCTTGGTTTCCCTTTTCAGACAAGATATCATGGGGGGAATGATAGCGTTTCTGCCGATCCTTGCCTTTACTATCGTCAGCGCTTTGAGGATTAAACATTCAACGAGAATTAAGACGGCGATTGCAGCCAGTGCAACGGCCATAGGGGTTTTGCTCAGTCTTGCTCTTGGTGCGATACCAGAATGGCTGCAGGTTTCTCTCACAGGACTGGCAAGCGGTTTGTTGTTGTATACAGTTATCAGACACCATATTCCCTTCGGCCGGGAGGGAAGACCATTCTACTTCGGCCTTGGATTCGTATTATATTCCCTCTTTATTATTATGACTTGGTATCTGTAATCAAGAATTTTACTTTCTCTTCTTTCCGTACACTTCAGGATTAACTGTAAATTTCGCTTTCTTGCCCTTAAGGACATCAATGATATTCTGCGCGGCTAACTCGGACATGGCTGTCCTCGCTTCTACAGTGGCAGAAGCAGTATGGGGGGTTAATACTGCATTCTTGAGTTTGGTCAAGCCCGGAGTTAATTTTGGCTCATTCTCATACACATCCAAACCTACGCCAGCAATATGCTTTTTTTGCAATGCTTCAACCAGCGCTTTTTCATCCACTACCGGCCCACGAGAAGTGTTGATAAGATAGGCAGTCTTTTTCATCAGCCTTAATTCTTCTTTGCCGATCAAGTGCCGGGTGGAAGGAAGCAAGGGAACATGCAGAGAGACGAAATCTGACTTTTTGAGCAATTCCGACAAGGACACATATTTGGCTTGATATTTTTCTTCAAAATCTTTATTCCTTTTGATATCGTGATATAAAACATTGACACCCATGCCTCTTCTTGCTCTTTCTGCGACACCGGCGCCGATCCTTCCCAAGCCGATGATTCCGATAATCTTCCCTTTCAATTCTGTCCCCAGCAACAGCATGGGCTCCCAGCGTTTGTACTTTCCGGCGCGTACAAAACAATCCGCTTCGACAATACGTTTGGAAAGTGCCAACATCAAGGCAAAAGTATGTTCAGCGACGGCGTCTTCTAAAACGCCTGGAGTATTGCAGACAATAATTCCTTTGGCAGTAGCTGCTTTAACATCAATGTTATCATAACCAACTGCATAATTAGAAACAACTTTTAATTTTGGATTGGCATTCAAAACTTCCCGATCGATCTTTTCGGTAAGAAGAGAGAGAAGAGCATCACACTGCTTTACTTCTTTGAGAAGTTCTTTTCTCGAAATGGCCTGATCTTTCGGATATACCTTGACCAGGAAATGTCTTCGCAACAATTGTATTCCTTTTTTCGGGATTATTCTGGTAACAAACACCTTCTTTTTTTGCATGAGAATGGGAAGAAAGGATTGTATTTAAATGTTCTTTTTGACTTGGTGAGGACAATGTTTATATAACATAAATTCTTACTTAAACAAAAGAGGTTTAGAACAATGTCGGATAAAAGTAGAGAATATTTTCAGCAAGTAAAAGAAAGAGTAACAGAAGAAGATATTCCTGGAATCATAGAATTGGGATATGATGTTTCTCCTGCCATTGGCCTGTTGGAAGATAGATTAGCTATTATACTAAACTTAAGTCCGCTAGAAGATGGCACAGACGCTCCAAGCGAAGATTTAAGAGAAAAATTAAAGCAAGATCTTACAGCTAAGTATGATGTACCAGTTAATGTGATTTATCTTCCAAACGGAGTTAAGAAACGCAAACAATGAAAACATTCGACTTAATCGTGATCGGCTCAGGCGCAGGATTAAATGTAGCCACCGGTGCCGCTGAAGAAGGATTGAAAGTAGCAATCATTGAAGATAGCGCTATGGGCGGTACTTGTCTCAACCGAGGTTGCATCCCTTCTAAGATCGTCATCCATTCTGCGGAAGTTGCCGAGATGATTCATCGTGCTTCTGAATTTGGTATTTCTGCAAAAGTAAATAAAGTGAATTTCAAACAAGTAACCGACCGAGCCAGCCACACCGTAGATGCAGATGCTCGCTCTATTGAAAGAAATGTTCGCGCTGACAAAAATCCGATCTTGTTTAAAGGCAGGGGGAAATTTGTAGACAAATTTGTAGTAGAAGTTAACGGCGAGAGGATTAAAGGAAAGAAAATTGTGATTGCTGCGGGTGCAAGGCCTTCTATTCCACCTATCCCTGGACTGGATAAAGTTCCTTATATGACCAGCACGGAAGCCTTGCGACAGACAAGCCTACCCAAAAGCATGATTATTATTGGGGGCGGCTATATCGCAGTTGAGTTAGGATTCTTTTATGCAGAATTAGGGACCAAGATGACTATACTGCAGCGCAATGAAGTATTGATCCCCAGAGAAGATAAAGAGATTGCCGGTTTAATCACGGAATTGTGGAAGAAGAAGCATACTGTTTTTACCAGCGCTGATGTAGTAAAAGTAGAAAAGCAAGGAAAAGAGGTTGCGGTCACCGTAAAGGTAGGAAATGCTACCAAGAAAATTATTGCAGAGAAACTACTAGTAGCAACCGGAGTAAAACCAAACAGCGATACGCTTCAACTGGGGAAGACCGGTGTAAAAATAAATGATAAAGGGTTTATTTCTGTCAATAGATTCATGGAGACAAATGTCAAGAATATCTGGGCGTTAGGAGATATCGCAGGGATATACCTGTTCCGGCATAGCGCCAATCTGGAAGCAGAATTTGTTTTGGAGAATCTTTTAGGAACAAAAAGAGCGGTTGATTACTATCCAATGCCGCATTCTATATTCACTTCACCGCAGATCGCCGGGGTTGGATTAACAGAACAAGAAGCGCAGGAACAAAAAAAGAATTATGTAATTGGAAGATCATATTACAAAGATACAGGGAAAGGTTTTGCGCTTGCTGAAAAGCACGGATTTGTAAAGCTTATTGTTGACAGAAAAAGTAAGGAAATTCTGGGCTGCCACATCATCGGACCGGAAGCATCGGTGTTGCTACATGAAGTATTGATCGCCATGAAAGCCGGAAAGAATAAAGCGCTGGATTTACTGCGAGATACCGTGCATGTTCATCCTTCTCTTAATGAAGTAGTGCAAAGGGCAGCACTGAACGTGCCGTTATAGAACTAAAAATGGTCATCAAAAAAGAAGGATACAAATGGGTTTTGTATACGAAAGATAAGAAGAAAGTATTGGGAACATTTCGAACAAAGAAAGATGCCTTGAAACGGGAAAGGCAGATCATATACTTTAAGAATTTGAAGAAGTAAGAAACAAAAAATTAAAATATTCTAAATACAGTCACAACAACTTACGCAGCTCTTGCAGTCAGGACAGATATCATCCTTGTCAACTTCCTCTCCGCAAGAGGGGCATTCTTTCAAGTCCATGTCGGTTCACCCCTACAGATTATGCCCAGAATTACGAGGAGAAGTTTATAAATTTATCTTAGATTATTTTTGCGCTATCAGATAGAATAGTTTCCATTTCAGAAAAAATTTTCCTTTTTTTTGTCCATGACCAAGATAATCCTTAGCTTCTTTTAGACATTTTTCTGGTGTGCAAGTAGCATCATGAATGGTCTTTAGAAACCATTTGGCCTGTTCCTCATCCTCAAAGACCCAAGGAGTATCCATAATTGAAAAAGAATGTAGCCTAAGCCTGGATTTAGCACATAAATCTTTTGCCCACTTTTTATCTAAATACTTATGTTTGTGGCCAGTACTGCAGAACTGATCTACTGGTCCATCAAAATATTTTTGGACATTAGTCCGGTCTGCGACGTCACCGATTACTAACCGGCCACCCTTTTTTAAAATTCTGGCAAATTCTTTAAAGATATTCTCTTTATTAGGAATGTGGTGTAAATTTGCTAAAGTCACAACCACATCTACGGACTTATCTTTCAAAGGAATCTTTTCAGAATGAAGGAGTCTAGTGCGGATATTTTTATGATCAGTTCTATTAAATAAAACTCCCAATCGCAGCAGAGCTGCGGGGTATCTCGTTAAAACTCGTGAAGAGTTAGCTGGTTCGTGTCTTGACCTTGGTTAGTAACGTATTTTTTGATTGCGTCAAGACCTTTTCCATCTCCAACAGTATCAATGTGTCCACCATCAGACCAGAACTCTCCACCCCACAGCTCTTCTCGCAATTCTGGAAATTGCTTGAATACTTGCTTTGCAAGTATGCTTTTACAAATTTGCATAATCTGTGAAGGAGCATAACGAGGGGCTCCTTCTACAACAAGATGGAGATGATCCCCATCACTGCCAAGAGCATCAAAGTGAAAATAGTAACGAAGCTCAATGCCTTTGCAGATTATCTTTATGTAATCAAAGATTTCAGGAGTAAGAAGCTTTTTCCTGTATTTAAGTACAAAAACCATGTGATAGCGAATTCGGTATGTGCAGTGACTAGCATGACGAACTTCCATTACTGATTAAAAGAAAGTTTGGGTTATTAACCTGTCGCAGCAGAGCTGCGGGGTATTAACCCAGACGGGAATAAATCAGATAATATTTCTGTAGAATTATCAAGTGCAACTATTTTTCCTGTTGTACCAACCTGCTTAGCTAGAGGATAAGTAATCACTCCATTTCCGCAACCAAAATCAACAATTACCTCTCCTTTCTTTGCACTAATCTTTTTAAGCATTAAATCGATTTCTTTCTTTCGTGCAGAAGGCATTTCCTTATTTGCTTTTTTGTAATTTTTTCCTCTGCTGGGATGATCAAATTCTGGTGTGTCTTCCATTCATCTACTCTCCTTCCATACAGCTGCACTTCCCCACTTGCTGGTTACAGCCTTTACATAGTATACAAAGTGGGCAATGGGATAATTTAGCTAACTTATACGCATCATAACCACATTTAATGCAGGAAAAACCTTTCTTTAATTTAGTAACCTTTTCCTTATGGTTTATTGTTTTTCTAAGGTTTTTCATTTCTTCATCTTCACTGCTGCTCTAACTGCTTTGACAATATCATCAGCAGTCAAGCCAAAGGCTTTGAATAGCTCATCAGGAGTACCACTTTCACCGAATCTATCACGAACGCCAACTCTTTTAATTGGCACAGGATAATTCTCTCCGAGAAATTCTGCAACTGCACCTGCTAAGCCACCCTGCCATTGATGTTCTTCTGCGGTTACCACACAACCAGTCATCTTAGTTGCTTTCAATAAGGTTGTTCCATCCAATGGTTTGACGGTGTGACAGTTTAACACTTGGCAATCTATTTCTTTCTCCAATTTTTTAGCGGCAATCATTGCTTCATAGACTAATGGCCCATTAGCGACAATAGTGCAATCTTTTCCCGATCTAAACTCTTCGATCCTTCCTACTTTGAAGGGAGTTTTTTCAGTAGTGATAGAAGGGTAATCTGCTCTGCCGAAGCGCAGGTAGAATGGCCCCGGAGTTTCTGCTGCAGCGATCGTTGCCTTTTCACATTCATTATCATCACAAGGAACAATCACAGCCATACCCGGCTGCAGTCGCATTAATCCTACATCTTCTAAAGCTTGATGAGTCGCTCCATCGGGACCAACAGAAATACCTGCATGTGCCCCGGCAATTTTGACATTGATTTCTTTTCCGGGCTTACTGCCCCAACTGTTGTAACTGATGGTAGTGCGAATTTGTTCATTATTTCTCCCTGGACTGAAGACAGCATAGGAGGAGATGAAGGCAATCTTTCCCGCTGCGGCCATGCCCGAAGCAAGCGAAGCCATGTTTTGTTCTGCTACCCCTACTTGTACATATCGATCAGGAAATTTTTTCTGGAACCATTCACTGCGGGTAGATTCGGAGAGATCAGCACAGAGGACCACGACATTCTTGTTTTTTTCCCCGGCTTTGACTAAACCTTTTCCATAACCGTCCCTGGTTTTAACTCTCTTGATGTCCTTTGAGTACAGATTTTCCGTTAAGTATGCTGATGGATTTAGTTTTCCCATTATAACCTTTACAAAAGCTTATCAGCCAAAGAGGTAGGCATGCGCTCACTTTGTTCGCTTAGCCATACATTCCTGATTGTTTTTTTCTCCATTTTATTTTTATCTAATCCCTATCCTTCACGATATTTTCTCGCCACACTTTCAATTCTGCTAAAGCAACTTTTGCTTGCTCTGCCGTCGGTGGTTTTCCGTGCCAGAGAAAATCATTCTCCATGAAACTCACACCCTTTCCGGGGATATTGTGAGCCATAATCAAAGTTGGTTTTTCGTAAATAGTTGCTGCTTCATTACAGGCATCAATGACTGCTTGGATATTGTTAGCATCAATTTCTATTACATGCCAGTTGAAAGCTCGATATTTGTCAGCTAATGGTTCGAGAGGCATGATGTCTTCAGTGTGTCCATCGATCTGAATATTATTTCTATCGATGATACCAACCAGATTGCGTAATTTATTTTTTCCTGCGAACATGGCCGCCTCCCAAGTTTGCCCTGCTTCCTGTTCTCCATCGCTCATCAGACAATATACTTTATTTTTTTTCTTGTCCATCTGAAAAGCATAAGCCATCCCGGCAGCCTGGCTTAATCCTGAGCCTAAAGGGCCGGAAGTTGTTTCTAGCCCAGGTAAAGATGAGCGATGAGGATGACCTTGCAATCTGGTGCCAAAATGACGTAGCGTTTTCAATTCTGTTCTGGGAAAATATCCAACATTAGCCATGGTAGAATAGATCACCGGACAGATGTGCCCGTTAGAAAGAACTACTCGATCGCGCTCTTCCCAGAACGGATATTTCGGATTGTGCTTGATAACATTAAAGTAAAGAGCAGTAAAAACATCAGCCATCCCTAATGGGCCGGCAGTGTGTCCAGAACCAGCAGAGACAAGAGCTTCAATGAGGTCTTGCCTGATTTGATTAGCCAGAAGTTTAAGCTGCTTAAGATCAGTTACTTTCTTGATAGGTTTAATAGTTACCATAAGCTCTTTTTAGGTCAAATAAAGAAAAAAGAGTTAATAAATGTTTGTCTTAACAAAATTCACAAACCTTAGCCTTCTTAGCCTTGCCTTTAGTAGATTTCTTTGCTTTTTTTGGAGTTGCTTTCTTTTTAGCCATACCTATCACCTCTTTTTTAACGCTTTTGCATTAAAAAAAGGTAAGAAAGACATCAGTCTTTCTGCACCTATTTGCATAGAAAGAAATTCGAGTTTATAATTTTTTGTAAAGTAGCAATGACAGGATTAGTGAAAATAAGACTAAAACATGCACTACCGTGCATAATGGACAAATAGTGGTAAGCAGAATTTCTATGTAAATGAAATAGATTACAAAGAACATTCCTATAACATTCCAGCCTAAGAGCTGCTTGGAAAAGGTTCTGCCTTTGAGAACTTTCCATGAAAAAACACCCAAAATCAAAAACCAAAGCACTCCGAATAGAGCCACCGGTATGCCTAAGATGGTAGAATAGATACCTGAGTTAACCACCGCACAGGAAATGGCTGCAGTTATGTCGCAGACGCTGCCTTGCAAATTTGGGTAATAATGATTATACACCAAGTAAAAAGAAGTTCCTAAACCGATGATACTGAGAACAATAAGAATTATTATAAAATACTTTTTTTGCATACCTGTTTAGGGGGGGGATATTTAATAAACTTTATCCAAAAGAATATAAATTAAGAGATATTACTTCTATACTAAAAGAGGTGTTACAATGGATCATAAAGTCTTAGGATGGATACATATTATCGGCGGCGCATTGGCGTTACTATCGGCTGGCAGAGTAGGTTATACCGGCATGATGGGAATGATGGGCTATTACGGCGGATACAACATGGTGGATGTTGGTGGCGGACTCGGTGTCAGCATTTTAGCAATATTATTTATTGTCACCGGAATACATCATGTTACTAAGAAAAACAGCAGTAAAAAGAGGTAAGTCATGAAACAGAATCTAGGAAAATTAGATAGGATCTTGCGTTTTGCTTTGGCTTTCTGGTGGCTTGGCCCGTGGACACTGCAATATGGCGTGATGTGGGTAAACTGGATTATCCTCGCAGCAGGTTGGATTGCTTTGGTAGAAAGTTTCCTAGGATGGTGCTTGTTTCATCAACTGTTAGGTATTAACAACAAAAATCAATGAGGTGTAAATATGGTCGCCGTCAAGATTTATACAACCCCAACCTGCCCTTGGTGCCATAAGACCAAGGAATGGATGAAGGAGAAGAAAATTTCTTTTACGGAATATAATGTCGCAAAGGATGAGAAAGCCCGCAAAAGAATGATTGAGAAATCAGGACAGATGGGTGTTCCAGTACTAGAGATTGGCAAAGAGATTATTGTTGGATACGACCCTAAGGCAATTGAAAAAGCGTTGAAGAAGAAATAAATTACTGTTTCTTTGCGTAGTAGCGGACGACGGTTGCATATTTATTTCCACATTGTTCTCTGAATTCTATTTCTTCATCTATGTCAAGGATACGATAGCCGACAACATCGTCGATGGATTTTCCTAATACTGCAACCATGAAACCAGCATTCCGGCGAATCATATGTCTATCAGCTGCTCCCATAGAGTAAGGGCCCCCTATTGGTTCATACTCCTGTGCTTCTTCTTTAGTCAACTCGCGAAGAAAAGGATAATTCTCTGCGCCCAATCCTTCAGCTACTATAGCATGATCTACTTTTGGAAGTGTATTCCCGAGCACTGTTATTCTTCTGTTTACCATATTTTCCTTTAGAAAGGCTTGTTTTTTTTAAATTTAGTGAACATATTATCCAAACGTAAAAGCGTGGAAAGAAAAACCAGATTTAGATGCTTTCAATTCTAAGGTGTGTCGCTCGTAATCTCCGTCAACGATGTTATATAATCTCGGCTCGTTTATTTCAATAAAAGCTTTTTCTCCATCGAATTGGACATCCTCTCCTGCCATTTCCGGAGGAAGATAAGAACCATCAATGAACAGATCCAGCTCAGCATCTCCATCCATGGCTACAATATTAACGTCGTTGGCAAGATAATTTAATACGATCGAAGCTCCTGCTTCTTTTGCTTCTAGATTATCTTTATTATTCTTCCAGAGACCATCAAGATAGATTAAATTAAGTTCAATTGTTTCTGGCAAGATATAGTTAATGGTTTGATCAACTTGCAGGCCCTCTTTATTCCCGATATTTTGTCCTCGATTTAAGGCAAAAGCATAACCAGCATAGAGTTCGGGAGTAGTAGGCTTAGTAGGAGTCGCGTCGGGAATTGCAGTTGTGCCCATCTCTTCAATATTAACATTAATCTCTGCTAGAAGTTCCTGGATTTTCATCTCTGTTTCTTCATAGCCGCCTTCGCCGATGTGGTCGTAGCGAATGTATCCCTCAGCATCAATGAGATATTTGTGCGGCCAATAGCGGTTGCGAAAAGCACTCCACGTTGCGTAATTATTATCCTGCACAATCGGATATTTGATGCCGTATTTTTCTGTGGCCATCCTTACATTCTCTATCTCTTTTTCAAAATCAAATTCTGGAGTATGCACTCCGACGATTACTAACCCTTGATCACGATATTGTTTATCCCAAGCTACCAAATGCGGAAGAGTTCTGATGCAATTGATGCAGGAATAGGTCCAGAAATCAACCAAGACTACTTTTCCTCTGAGATTATGTAGCTGCAATCCTTCTTCTGCGTTGATATAACCTACAATGCCAGTTAGTTCAGGAGCTAAGGGATATTTTCCTTCTTTTAGCAAGGGTTGAGTAAGTTCCTCTGTGCTTTGCGCAGCATCGCCCCCTAATTCTTGCATTGGTTTCACTTTGGTCGATTCAAAATAATAAACCGCTCCAATAATGATAACGCTGAGTATGATTAAGGCAATTGTTTTCTTTTCCATTTTTTTATTTTTTCTGCACTCCGACGGAGGCAAGATACGATAGAAAAGCAGGAATGAGGGGAAGAACGCAAGGACTAAGGAAAGAAACAAATCCAGCTATAAAAGCAATACCTATATTTAATGAACCTGAACCTACTGTTCCGATATTAAGTGAAGTTAAAAAAGTAGTTGCAAAAGCCAGGTTAGCAACCCGACTGAGCTGGTTGACAAAGACTAAGATTCCCAGCAAGATGAGAATGATACCAAAAATATATTTGAAATAGGTAATTACTTTCTCTGATTTTTCGATGACTCTCTGGGCTTGATTGGTGAATAAGCCTACTAACAGGAAAGGGATTCCTAAACCTAGTGAATATGCTAACATGAGCAAAAAAGCAGTTCCTGGTTGGGTTACAGCTAGACTAAGTACTGCACCGAGAACTGCACCAACGCAAGGAGTCCAGCCAACTGCAAATGCTGCACCAAAGACAAAAGAAGTGATATACATGGAATTAAATTTTCGTTTTACAGTAAGTTTATGTTCCTGCTCCAAGAAGGGAATTCTGATTAAGCCTAAAAGATAAATACCGAAGAGAATGATAATGATTCCGCCGATCCTTCCCAGCCAAACTTGAACGGTTGAAGCAACATTGGCGAGAACACTTTGCAATAATACCCCTACCAAGGAAAAGACCAAGGAAAAACCCAAGACAAAGAATATGCTAGCGGCAAAGATACGCCAGTTTCTTTTTTGTGGTTCAACTGTACTTGGTTTTGCTTTCATTCTTTATAGATACGATAAATTTTTCCCGCCACATCGTCGGTCACTAAAACAGAATTATCGACAATTAATATATCTACCGGTCTGCCCCTGACAGAGCCATCTTCACCTAACCATCCAGAGGCAAAGTCTTCTACTTCCTGCGTCTCCAAATTAATTCTCACTACTTTATAACCGGTTGGAGGGTCTCTATTCCATGAGCCATGAAATGCAACTAACAAATCATCTTCGTAAAAGGCTAATCCTATCGGAGCAGAGTGTGCCTGCATATCTATAAGTGAAGGAGTTTCGAAAGGTTCCATGCAGGGATTTCGAATGTAGATATTTTTATCAAACTCATCATCATGAATATTTTTTCCAAAGCAGATCGGCCAGCCATAATTCTTGCCTTCTTCAATGATATTTATTTCTTCGGGTGGAATATCGTTGTCCAATAAATCTCTTCCGTTCTCGGTAGCCCAGATTTTGCCTTGATGTAATTCATAATCAACTGCGTTTCGCAAACCAGACGCGAAAACCGCGCAATTTGATCCATCTAACTCACATTTGACAATCGCGGCCCGCCAGGGGTGCTCTTCATGGCAGACGTTGCAGGTTGAACCGACAGAGATATACATCTCATCGTTGAATATTTTAACGCTTCTGGTCCAATGGCTACCATCGGGCAAGTCAACCAAATGCTGAATGGTTTCTGTTTCAGCAATGCCATCATGAGTGGTATCTTTAACGCGGAATACTTGGTCTTCTTCAGCAATGTAAACATAATCGTCATGTAGAGCAATTCCATGCGGACGAGTTAACCCAGATAAGAAAGTAGTTCTCTTCTCTACTTCCCAATCTCCATCCTTATCATGCAAAGCGATCACTTGTCCTTTGCCCGGAACAGTCGCATAAAAGATTCCATCTTTATGTTCCAGCATTCTTACTCCATTGTTAGGACCAGGAATAGAAACTGCCTGCGGGCCTAAATCATCAGCAAAAGTCTCTATCTGATAACCAGGCTGAAGAGAGACAAAATCAAGGTCAGTTGGAGGCTGAGCTACTCTCACCGTGAAAGATTCATAGAGAAAGTATGCTGCTCCCACCAGTAAAAGGACCACTAAAACAATAGAAATTAACCACTTTTTCTTCATACTTCTTGGATTACTACAAAATATTTAAATGTACCCTAGTGTCCTACCAGCGAATGAAGAATAATAAGAAAATATACGATGTGGCAATCATCGGCGCAGGAGTTACTGGTACTTCTTTATTGTATACTCTAAGCAAATACACCAATGTCAAAAGCATGATCCTGCTTGAAAAATATCTTACTATTGCTGCAGTCAATTCGCAGCGTAATAATAATAGTCAAACCTTGCACTTCGGCGACATTGAAACTAATTATTCTCTCGAAAAAGCAGCTAAAGTAAAAGAGGCAGCTGAATTGGTGGCAGCGTTTGTTGAAACCACTGGCAAGGATGAAGGCTTATTCAACAAGACTCATAAGATGGTTTTAGCGGTTGGAGAGCATGAAGTCGCAGAGTTGGAAAAAAGATATGAAGAATTCAAAAATCTTTTTCCTAGATTACGAAAGATCGGAAAAGAAGAGATCGCCCAGCTTGAGCCGAATGTGGTCAAAGGAAGAGATCCTGAAGAGAAATTGCTAGCTTTATGTACTGATGATGGTTATGCGGTTGATTTTGGGAAACTTTCAGAGTCGTTTGTAAAGCATGCTAAGGATAGTGATAAAACAGTTGATGTTTTTCTGCATCAAAAGATAAAGGAAATCCAGAAAAACAAGAAAGGCTACAAAATTATTGCAGAAGGAAAAACTGTTGAAGCTTCTGTAGTTGTTGTGTGTGCCGGCTCGCACAGCCTGATTTTCGCCCAGAAAATGGGATACGGAAAAGAATTTGGATTATTGCCTGTTGCAGGAAGTTTTTATTGCGCCAAGAAAATGTTGAATGGAAAAGTATACACCCTGCAGCTGAAGAAATTGCCTTTCGCAGCCATCCATGGGGATCCAGATGTGAAAAATCCTGCAGAAACCAGGTTTGGACCGACCGCAAAAGTTCTTCCTTTACTAGAACGACATCACTACAGCACCGTGCCGGATTTTATCAGGACTTCGGTATTCACACTTGATGGAATTCTCAGCTTGTTGAAAATTATCTCTGATCCTACCTATTTTCGATTTGTATTGAAAAATTTTGGTTATGATATACCTTTCTTTGGTAAGAGATCCTTCCTGAAGGATGTGCAAAAGATTGTGCCTTCCGCAACTGTTAAGGATATACATCTAGGTAGAGGCATTGGTGGAATTCGTCCCCAGATTGTTGATACTAAAAACAAAAAGATGAATATGGGCGAAGCAAAAATTGTTGGTGACAATATTATTTTCAATATTACTCCCTCTCCGGGAGCTTCAGTATGCTTGAAGAATGCCGAGAATGATGCTAGGAAGGTAGTTGAGTTTTTGGGCAAGAAGTTTAAATTTGATGAAAAGAGATTAAAGGAAGAGTTAAAGCGTTAAGCTTTACTAATCTCATATCCTTCCTTCGTATCTCCAACCACATACCCTAACTCTTTTATTTTTTCTCTTAATTCATCTGCTTTCTTCCAATCTTTGTTAATTCTGGCTAAAAGGCGCAGTTGAGCTAACTTTTCTACTTCTTCGGGTATAGTTATTTTTTCTTTTTTTGCTTTGTGGAGTTCTAAGCCGAATATTTCATCAAACTTAAGGATTAAAGAATGCTTATCCTTATCAGATAATTTTTCATCTTTAAGTACATCCCATAAGACGGCTAGAGCTTTGGCCGTGTTTAAGTCGTCATTGATTTCCTTTGTGAATATTTGCAGATACTTCTTCTGTTTGGAAGGAGATGCTTTTCCTGTCCTGGCTAGTTCTGTGACCTTTAGTACTAATTTCTTTCTTGAGCTTTTAGCTCCTTCTAACGCTTCAGAACTGAACATCAGCGGTTTGCGGTAATGTGTTCCTAAGCAGAAATATCGGTAGTCAAGAGGATCTAATCCTTTTTCAATCAGGGTGGAAAGAGTGATGAAGTTCTCTTTTGATTTGGACATTTTTTCGCCCTGCGACAGAACCAGGAATTCATTATGCAGCCAGTATTTCACCCATGGTTTCTTGCCATTAGCTGCTTCTGATTGCGCGATCTCATTAGTATGATGCACGGGAATATGATCTATTCCGCCGCAATGAAGGTCGAATTGCTTTCCTAAATATTTGGTAGCCATGGCTGAACATTCAATGTGCCAGCCCGGATAGCCCTTACCCCAAGGCGAATCCCATTTCATTTCCTGATCTTGGAATTTAGATTTGGTAAACCATAAGACAAAGTCGTGAGGATTGCGTTTATTTTTGTCTTTTTCAACTCGCGCTTGTGCTTCGGCCTCAAGATTAAGTTGAGATAATTTGCCGTAATCATCAACAGTAGAAGTATCAAAATAGACATTGCCACCTTTGAAATAGGTATAGCCTTTCTTTTCTAAGATCTTGATCATCTCGATCTGTTCTTTGATGTGATCAGTAGCTTTGCACCAGACCTCTGGCTGAAGAATATTCAATTTTTTAAGATCTTCTTTAAACACTTTGGTGTAAAAGTCCGCTACTGCTCGGATAGACTTATTTTCCTTGAGAGCAGCCAGAAGCATCTTATCTTCACCCACATCGGCATCAGAAGTTAGATGCCCGACATCAGTGATGTTCATGACGTGTTTTACTTTATACTTGTTGAATTGGAGAGTACGCCTGAGAATATCTTCAAAGATGTAGCTGCGTAGGTTTCCGATATGTGCATAGTTGTAGACAGTTAAACCGCAAGTGTAAAGGCCCACAGTTTTACCTTTTAATGGAACGAACTTTTCTCTTTTTCTGGTGAGAGTGTTGAAGAGGGTTAACATGCCTTGGATGAAGAAGAAGGAGTTTATAAAAGTTTATTATTGGGAGAACATTCTCGTAAAATATATAAAGAAACACGCATTTTAACATTGCATGAATACTGAGATTAAACATATGCACGAAGACTTGGAAATGTTAAAACGAGATATCGCAGTGATCAAGCACGTCCTTCTTCAGGAACATAAACTTACTCCTAAAGCAATGAAGGAACTTGAAAAAGCACGCAAAACCTCTCAAAGTAAATATATTTCTCACGAAGAACTTAAAAAACAACTTCTCAAATGAGCTTTCAAGTAGAATGGAGCCCTAAGGCTAGTAAGAACTTAGCAAAGCTACCGAAATATTTAATCGAGAGAATTTTTGACAAGATTGATGAAGTTAAGGAAGATCCGTTTAGATATCTAGAGCATTTTGAAGGACAAAATTTCTATAAGTTAAGAATAGGTGATTATCGTGCACTCATTGATGTTGATTTTCAGAATAAAGTTCTAAAAATTCAAGTCTTTGACAAAAGAGGAAGAGTGTATCAGACGCTTTAGTTGACCAGTGCGGGAGTGGGTTGGATTCTATTTTTTAAAATTCAACTTTTGAATCCAATTCTGAATATGTTCTCCGTTGGTCCAACCGATTACTAATAATTCTAAAATAAGAGAGTATCCTAATTGCTTATACGTCAAATCAAAGTAAATAAGTGAAATTGGAATTGCAATAACTGTAAAGAATATCAACAGATAATAACTTAGATAGTATTTGTGTGTGGTGAGCCACTCAAATAGTTTGTTTTTAGAAGAAGAAGTAAACTTTTCCATAACTAAATAAGAAATTATACCAAAATGCGAAGCAGCTACCATTAAAGAAGTAAAAAAAATAGCAAAATTAATTAAAGCTGCAAAGCCGGTTACTTTATTCATAAAGTATAGTGTAATTAACATAATAACCACATTAAATAAGAAAACTTCTATATTTTCTATTCTATCTTTTATTTCAAATTCTGGAAAATAACGTAAAAGATCATAAAACTCTTTTATATTTTTTGGTTTGTAAAAATTTCTAACTTCTTTTTTTCCTTTATCCGTTAAATAAAAATTAAAAAAATCACGAGGATTATTATCAATTAAACCTTCTGATTGTAATGATTCTAGCTGTTTCTCAAATTCTTCAAAATTAACATCTAAAAAATCTGGTCTTTCTTGAAATAGAAGTCCACGCCCGTAGCCTCTTCTTGGTGCTTTACTCAAAGCAAGCAAAAACCAATATTTAATTTTCTTATCCACACACACCTAAGTCAAAATTTAATATAAAAATATATTGGAAATGGAGAACACTAATCTCTACTCATACCTCAAAGCATCCACAGGTTTCAACTTCGAAGCCTGATAGGCTGGTAATATGCCAGAAACCATCCCTACAATAAACGCAAACAATAACCCTAACACTAATACTGCCCATTCTACTTGTACAATCAAGGGAAATCCTGCTTCTTTGGCAATCGGACCAATGGCTAAGGCCATGCCAGACCCCAAGGCCGTTCCTAATACCCCGCCTACTAAACCTATCAATCCTGCTTCTATCAAAAATATCCATAGAATATCGGGATTTCGCGCACCGATAGATTTCATAATGCCAATTTCTTTGGTTCTTTCCAAGACCGAAGTATACATAGAGTTCATTATACCAACAGCCCCCACCAGAAGTGAAATAGCAGCTATTCCTACCAGTACAATCTGCATTACTCCCAAGACTTGATTGATTTGCTCTAGAATTTGAGTAGCAGTAACCACTTCAAAACTGGTATCGCCGCGTTTACGTTCCAGTTCTTTCTCGATTTTTTCCTGCAGCATAGGTATGTCTGCAGTGGATTTGACTTGGGCAATGATGGTATCAACACTTTCCGGCTCATCAAAAATTTCTCGAGCAGACTCCAAAGGAATATTTATCTGATTGTCATCCTGAGAATTACCTATTTCTTCCAGTACGCCCACTACTTTAAACTCAACTTTATTGATGGTAATTTTATTTCCCGTACCGATTTCTTTAGAAAACATCCTTTCCGCAACCCGTGAACCGATGTTAGCTACATATTTCTCATTTTCTTTGATAACTCGGCCTTCTTTTATTTTAACCCCGGCATCGGTGTAGAAATCTTCATACTGCTCTGCCGGCAATCCACCGATGAGAGTAAATCCGGTTTCTTCCTTATACTTTACTTCCGCGCTACGAAAAATTCCTGGAGAAACGTATTCAAAGCCGGAAATCTTCTCCACCGTTTCCGCATCCCCCATGGTTAAGCCGTTAGATTGCGTTCCCGGTCCCTGGAATCCTTTACCGGAAATAAAAATTTTGTTAGCGCCAAAGGTTTCAAACTGCTGCTCCAAAGTACTTTCCAAACTACGAGAAATGGTAATTAAAGAAATGATCGCAGCTACCCCTATAACGATCCCTACTACCGTAAGCCAGGAACGCAGTTTGCGGTGCCGGATGCTATTTACAGCTAATAAGAAATAATCAAGGCGCATTTTTCTGTCGCTTTTTCCTTCTTCTGTAGAGGTATCCGCCGACTAACAGCACTATTACCGCCACAATGATAGCAGTGTAGGAGTTCTTAGATTGCACTAAGCCCAGTTGCTTTGCTTCTTCAGGAGAATATACTTTGAGCTGCAATAGTTTGGTTTCAGTAAATTTATGGTTAGCAGCATCGTTGTATTCTAAATCCACAATCAAGATGGGATTATTAATGCTAGGCTTGATGATGAAATCTTCCGTCTCAAAGTCGCCCACATCTACTTCGCCAATGTACACAGTTTGTGGAGAGAGAATAGTATACAAAGTACTTTCTCGTAGAGTAACTTTCAGGAATTTCACTTGAGCTAAGCCATTGTTGACAAACTTTAAAGAAACTTTTCCTTGATCTCCTACTTGAACTACTTCTGAACTATCCAGAAGTAAATCTAAATTAGCCTCAGCTTGGACTTCTACCCCAATTACTGACGTTTTGCTAAAAGTACCGTAACTGATAGTAACTGGAATTTTGTAGACTTGAGGTTCAGCAGTCGGCAATGCTTTAATGGTGAAATAAATTGTTTCATGATCGTGATCATCAATTTCGTCAAGTACTTTCTCGTTTGAGGAAGTGGCCGGCGCAAATGGCACTTGAGCTAAGTCAAGAGTTATAATGACGTTTTCGATATCTTCATCTCCGACATTCTCTACGCTCAACTCTAAAAGAACTTCTTCTCCCGGCAATACTTTTTCCGGCATAGAAGTAAAAGATTCAATCGCTATTTGCGCGCTTACGGCTGGGAGCAGTAAGACCAACATAATAATAACTACAATAAATATATTTTTCATTTTTTATCCCCCTACGATTGATCCATCTTTCAGTTTGATGATTTTATTTGCTAATTTAGTTAAATCAGGATTGTGCGTTACTAAGATGATAGTCTTGCCTTGTTTGTTCAAATCTTTGAGCATCTTCATTATTTCTTCTCCGGTTTTGGTATCCAGGTTTCCCGTCGGTTCGTCCGCCAAGATAATTTCCGGGTCATTGACTAAAGCCCTGGCGATGGCTACTCGCTGACGTTGACCGCCAGATAACTGGTTAGGAAGATGGTGCATTCTGTTTGCAAGGCCTACTTGCTCCAGCAACTTTTGCGCTTTAGACATTCTAATGCTGCGCGAAACATTCTGAAACATCATGGGTAAGGCGACATTTTCTAGTGCATTAAGGCTGGGAATCAAGTTGAAAGTTTGGAAAATAAATCCGATTTGCTTCCCACGAACTTGAGCTAAATCGCTTTCAGAAAGATTTTTGATGTTATACTTACCTAGAAAGATATCTCCTTTGCTGGCCGTATCCAAGCAGCCGACTAAATTCATAGCGGTGCTTTTCCCCGAACCGCTGGGACCAATCAGAGCCACAAAGTCGCCTTGATTGATGCTTAAAGAGATGCCATTTATAGCCGGAACTTCTCCACCTTCTAAACGGTAGATTTTGTGTACATTTTCGAGTTTGATTAAGGTAGACATAGTATAGAGATAAAATTTCTAAGAGTCTTTATAAAACTTTGGAGGATTAGCATTTGAAAGTAGTGACAAGTAACCAAAACTTATAAACAGGGGATAGTTTTTCCAACTTAAAATGATCAATCCTCAACTATGGCAGCGACATATTGAAGATAGCAAAGACATTTTCTTCAGGAGACATTTTGATGTATTCAGAGCATTTGAATTTAGCATTAATTATTCTCTGTTTTATAATTCTCTCATTGAATCAAAATTAATCGAAGCTAGTAGGGATGTTTTTGGGATGGACTCTCCTCCTGGAGTCGCTATTTTTTCTTTTGGTGCACCGGCCCGTAAAGAGATGTTTGGTGGATCAGATGCCGATGTTGCAGTTTATCGGGCAGGTAATACCGGTAAAGAACTTAGGCTGAGAGAAAAGTTTGTTGAATTGCTGCAGGATTTTAATTTCACTAAGGTTGATACCCCTGTTTGGGGAACTTTAGATGATATTAAACGCTACATGACCACTTCTGTAACTGAGGCAAATCAAGTTATGGAAGCGCAATTTATTTGCGGAGATCCTGAATTTCGCAAACAGGTCGAAGAATTGAGAGCTTCATTATATAATAAAGATGTTATTGCGCGAAATTTAGTTTTTCAGTTTTTCTATTTTGATCAGTATTATAGTAAGAAAACATCTCCCAGCCATATAAACCTAAAATATTGCGCTGGGGGAATAAGGGATTTATTATTTCCCATGTGGTATGCCCAATTGAAGAAAGGGATAGATGGAAACTTGAAGACCACTGCCCTGGAACGAGGGCTTAATGCTTTGTATGAAGATGAATTATTATCCAACGAGGATTTGATAGACATTTTGAGATACTCTTCCTCTATAGCATTTATCAGAGATGAGGTTATACGTTTGACTCCTGGAGATATGGATGGCAAACTAACTCCTCAAAAAGCGGTAGAAGTCTACCAAAGAAGATTGCATCTCTTTGAAGATTCTCAAGATATAGTAAGGCTTGTTGAAAAATCAAGAAGAAAAATAATATCTGCGAAAGCTAAGGTCTGGGAAGGCCTCTGCCAGTATTTCACTGCTAGCAAATCGGAAAGTTGGAATGCTTGCTTCAAAAAGGCATTAGCTCAAGAGAATTTAGAATTACCTTCGGAACTTGAACAGGATGAAGTTATAAATACTGCCAGAATATGGAATTTTAATGCCAAAAGCGTAAAACAATCTTCTGGTTACATAAAAAATATTTCGAATAGCGATAGTTGGATTGTTCTAGCCTCATTATTATCTAATCCGCATGTCTCTGGAAATATCATCGATTCAATAATCAAAAGAAAGGGGCTTACACCTGGTTATGAATATCTTTTAGAGATCGCGGCAAGAAACCCTAATTTAAAAACAGGTACGCTAGAGTTTATTTTGGAGGACGATTCAACTGAACCTAGATTCAAAAAACCAGCTTTAGAGCTTGCAAAGAGACTAAAATTATGGCCAAAATAATCTGTTTTGAAGGCGCCCATGGCAGCGGTAAA
>Ga0209541_10001263_pt1 | contig 50772 bp, 64 predicted proteins | sample RifCSPlowO2_01_FD_184027 | JGI IMG/M metagenome (GOLD analysis project Ga0209541, IMG submission 184027) | Groundwater microbial communities from Rifle, Colorado - Rifle CSP2_plank lowO2_0.1 (SPAdes) (version 2) | ecosystem: Environmental > Aquatic > Deep subsurface > Groundwater | place... | reverse complement strand
GACGCCAAATGGTCGCTGAAGGATAGCTATAATACTGGAACTGGGCCAATTTTCTTCTGTATCTCTGAAATTTCTTAAAATTGGCTTCAGCGACGGCTCACCATCACTCACAAAATGGATTGTGCCGCTTTTTTGTATGTATTAAGTTAAGTCTGTACCGCGACGATCAGCTCACATTAAATCCTTTGGCTTGCAGGATGCGGCGCACGGAAGCATTGATCCTCTCCTCGGGTATCTCTCCACGCTCTACTGCCTCCTTAATCACCGCAATCATCCGTTGGATCTCATACGGATCTTCATTGAAATTAAGAACGAGATCATTTCCCGCTTTGAACACGGCGAGATACATTTTGTCTAATGTGGGATAAAATTTTGTCAGTCCCAGCATATTAACCTCGTCCGTAACGATCAGACCTGCAAATCCTTCCCGGAGAATCCGCACTGCCTCAGGAGATGCCGCCGCCGGGATGCCCTGTGAATCGAGGGAACCGGAAGAGATCACATGGCTGATCATGATTGCCTTGACCAAAGAAGATAAGCGCTGATAAGGCAGAAGATCAGCAGCAGAGATGCTGGCCGCCACCAGGTATTTGTGCGGATCCTGCACAACCAGCGTTTTCCCCGGAAAATGCTTTGCCGTCGCCAAAATATTCTCTTCTTGCAGGCCGGAAACATAGGCTTCGGCCAGTACAGCAATCATTTCCGCATCCCCGAGGAAACTGCGGCATTTCCAAATCGTGTCCTCCAGATCGACCACTGGCGCGAAATTTACGGTGACCCCCAATGCGGAAAGATAGGCACCTTCCTCTTCTCCTTTTTTCAATGCCGCATCGAGCGTCGTGATCTCGGAAGCTGCCGTAAAATTCTTGAACACGGCAAAGGGGTTTTGACATCCCTCTAGATCAATCGTAACAAAGAAAGGGATGGCCATCCCTTTCTGAAATTGACCGATCGTTTCCTGAAAAATACTTTCATTTGCTTTGGCATAGAGATGGATCCCGCCTAATTGCAGACGTTTCCATGCCTGCATATTCCATTTCTGTCCGGCGACGATGATCATCTGGGCAATTTTCTGTTCCAATGACAATGAAGCGAGATCAATCGTATTTTCAACGATGAGCGGAGTTGGCTGGGCCGAAATCAACAGGCCCATCGCTTTCAACAAAGAAAAGACAGCCAGAATCAGGACAACGGCTAAAAGTATCCAAAAGATACGCTGATGAAACTGCCGATTACCGCCTTGGAAGACATTTCGCCAGGTTCTATTTTTCTTCATGCTTTCTGGTCTCTTCTTTTTTTGCTTTGATCAGGATTACCAGATAACCTGGCTTCGACAGTAGGAATATGCTTTTTGATTGAGATGAAATTTCACGCTCGTTTTTCCGGTTGTGCAAAATTTAGTCAGCTTTTGCCCGTCAATAGTCTGATCCTCATTTTCACAAGATAACTGTTTTCGCGCCTGCAGACAGCATTGGTCAAGATCATCCCACGGTGTGAACGTGCTTTTCCATTCGACCAGGCATAGAGGGAGCGAACGATCCAGGACGGAGAGGACCTTGCCCACCGCGGGGGGAGAGATTCCCGCAAGATACAAGCCGAGAATGATCGCAATAATTCCCAGAGTAACATTGAGGACCACCCATCTCCGAACCGGGAACATAGCTCTTCCAAACGAAAAAGTATATATAAACCTATCCACACCAAGCCAAAAATGGAAGTTGCAATCTATACTACACCGACCTGTCCGTGGTCTACTCAGGCTAAGCAGTGGCTGCGACGGCATCGCGTATCATTCATTGAAAAAGATCTGGAAGACAGTGAAGATGCTCGTGATGAAATTCTGCAGAAGACAAGTCAGTTCTGTACGCCGACGATTGATGTTGATGGTCAGATATTAATTGGTTTTGACGAAGAAAAGTTGGCTGAATTGACAAAAAGAAAAAAATAGTGCTTAGAGAATCTCAATCTCTTCTTTCACTACCCGCTGGACAATGCTGATCTGTTTTTTCTTCTTCTCAAATTCCTCAGGAGTGTAGCAGATAATGCCCATTGCTGCGGGAATGTTTCTTTTCTGGTGGGATACTTTTGCTGACCGTTCTTCCCAATCCATCTCTCTAAACTTTGGGCTGACGAGAATAAAGTCGTAATCACTATCTTTTCAAGCTTTGCACACTGCCCTAGAACCGAATAAGAATACTTTGGTGGGAGAACATTTTCTTCACACAGCACGGGAGAAAGCAGTGATTATCGGATCTTTTTTGTACCCATAGAAGGATAACCTCCGCATTAAATTTGAGGATAAAAAGAAAAAAAGAAAAAAAATCTATTTTTATTGGGAAGCGTTTCCACCAGAACTATTTCCGCCGGCGGAAGTGTTTCCCACAGGAGTTGGAATTGATGTTTTACATCCAGAACCTGGTGCACAAGTATCCTCAGTGGAACCGCAGAGAGTGCCTTGTTCTCCAAGGGGATCACAAGTATTGGTGTTATTTGCATACACATGTGTAGTCACCATTTTCTGCATAGTATTATCCCAACTCTTTTTCACTGTACAAACTACTTTATCTTCACAGGTTACGCATGCTCCTGCAAAGCACTCTGATCCAGGACCTACCTCCGAAACACAATCAATCGTCTCAGGTTCCCAAAAGCCGCCGCTGCATAACTGTTCAACTAATTTTCCATCTGGATTACATTTGTCTTTAATTTGATCACCTACTACGTTGGCATACTTAGCAGCGGTATTTAAATTAACACTTTTGTCTTTGACATAACCCTGCATTTTATACGCTTTCGCATCATGCCCATCACTGCCGCCAACGGCATCAGAATCAACACAGCTCGCTGCGACTGGCTTGTTCAGCGTTGCAGCTAAGGCGGTGTCATAACAAGGGTTGGCGCAAGAAGCTTGAGTTTTAGCGCAAGCAGCAGTACACTTTCTATCATTACCGCATTGAGATTTACAGGCATTAGCAGTTTCAGTACACTTTTCTGCTAAGATACATTTCTTCGCTAATACGTTACATTCAGCATTTTTGCCGCACTTGAGCACATCTGATTTAATCGCCTGCCCGGCTAAAGCCTCGGCATCATCCGCCGGCTGACAGCCGGCAACCACAAATAAAACACTAATCAGAACCACGGATAATAACATTAATTTTTTCATCATTCACACCTCATTTTAATACTTTCAGAAGAAGAAGATATATAAATTTATCGTTTGATCGTCATCTGCCGGGCGACACTCAATTCGTAGCTGTAAAAGAATTCGATGAACAGCGCAGTCTGATAAGAACTTTTCTCAACTAATGTTGCGGTGCATAAGATTTCCCCATCTTTCCGGTTGCTCTTGAACGAAACACTTTTGTCGGCATTCTCCAACACGTCTTTGAACTGGCAGGCGAGGGGAGTGTTGCCTAAACGCGCCTGCCCTAAGCGGATATTCTTAATGTCCCCATTTCCTTTGTTCTCCAATCGTAAGCGCAATTCCAGCTCCGCTACGTCCCCACTCAACACGATTTCTTCCAGGGAAGTGACCGCGAGAGGCGCGCCCTGTCCCGAAAATGAAACTTTGCTTTTGGGCATCTGGCAGCCAGCATCAAACACATCATAACGGGCGGCGTTCACGCAGATTGTCGGCGCGAATTCCATCTTAGAATCGTAGGAGGCATACAGCCGATACGGTTCCCGTCGTTCTTCAGCGCCGTGCAGATCAAGCACATCACCAGTAAACACCATATCCACTCTCCCGCCGTTATCATCATTGTAGGCATTATTCTCTTCGATCTGCGGGAAAAACTGCTGCGGATTAGCGATGGACAAGAACGTCTGATCGTAATTGGCCAGCGTCACCCGAACATTCTGCAAAGGGTATCCCGCCCGATTAAACAGCGTCAGGACCAAAGAGAAAGGCCGATTCTCGTAAAACACCGTAGGAGAACGCTGTTCATCAATAACCAGCGCCGGCAGGGCATAACCAAGCTTGTAATTTTTTTGTAATGTCTGCTGATCGCCACTGCCACAACCGATGACAAATAGTGCCATCAGCAAGACGCTGCTGATTAAAACCGTTCTGACCATTCTATTTTCCGTTCTCATCCGAGATCAATCACCTGCACCTGCACTGTCGCTTCACGCGTAATGCTATAATCATAGACTAACGTCGCAAAGAAGGTCTCTACTTTTGGTTTCCCCTGAAAATTACTGAGATCTCCCGGCAGATTAAGGAAACAGGTGCTTAATCCGAACGAATGGGGAACATCATCAGGAAGAACAAGCTCTTTGCCAGATAAACAATCCTGCTGGCCGCTGCGCACCGTAAAGCCGCGCTCCGCCAATGAATAGGAAAAAGAGTTGATCGCTAAAATCTTGCCGCCGGCAACATTCTCCACGGAAGCGACAAAGCGGGGAATGTCCGTCGAAGTGATGATCGGATTCTGTTCTGGGCTGCCCACGCCAAAATTGATCCGCGCAAATTCAGCCGGCGCTTTGGAAGACACTTTCTGCGCAGAAGAGAACCGATCCCGAATCAATTCTTGAGTTGCAATTCTCTGCTCTTCCGCGCTGCCCACTTGCCCCAGAAATGCCCGTTCCAGAGATGATTCCGTCTTCATCTTGCGGATTGTTGCCTGGATGGCCATTGTATATGACGTTTTTTCTTTCTCGATCAGATCCTGAACCGGTGAACAAGTCAGCGGAATCTGGGCGGCTTCAGTTTTCACCAGCAGGGGCACTTCCCGCCCCGTATCTCCTTGGGCAGACACTTCTCCCGCGATGACCTCGCTGCCTTTGCGGAAAGTGCAGTTGAGCAGAAAGTCCAGTTCCTCTAACCGTGGATTCTCCACCAGTAAAGTAGCCGAATACGTCGGACGAGCCGCATATTGCAAAGGCGCTTGTGGAATTTCCAGACGAGCCAATGTGGGGTGGATATTCTTATCGACAGCCCCGGCTGTCTGCGCACTTTCCGTAATTTTCTTCTGTTCTTCAACAATGCAGTCATTCAGCCCGACGACTTTCTGTTTCACTTCCTCTTTCTTCTGACATAATGCGGTCAGCTGCGAACGCCGCTGCCGCCCTAAGACACAGCCGTTGATATCGGTAAAATCACCGCCGAGCAGACACATCATATTAGCAATGAAAGGATGCTCACCCGCGGGAAGTTTTCCCAGCACGTCTGTCTGCGCTTGCTGTAATTCCTGAAACGTGGGCAGTTCTGATTTAACCGTTTCATAACCAACGTCAGGAATTCCCGGAAGGACCAGTGCTAACACCAACACGATGAAAGAAACAATCTTCAATAATCCCAGAACACTATTCAGCCCTTTGCTTTCTGTCGGCTGCGCCGGCAATAATAACAAGCCGGTCATCAACCACCAGGGGAGGAATAATAACACTTCCAGCACCGGGCCAATCGTCAAATCTAATTTCTGGATCATGAATGGTAATAATCCCACATCTAAGAACAAAATAAGGACTGGGAGAAAGCCGATTGCCTCAGCGGGAAGAGCTGCTCCTTTGGTCAGCAGGCCGACAAGAGCAAAGACAGCTGCGGCGATGGCCAGGAACCAGACTAATTGCGTCGGCTCCAGTGTTGCATCCAAAGCCCAATACCAGACCAAAAAGAGAATCATCGGCAGCAACACAGCCAACCGTTCACGTTCTAACTTAGCCGCAACAGCATAACCTGAAATAAAAAACAATGCGATGGAAAAAGCTAAGAGGACTGCTGGATTGAACTGAAGCAGGCGAAGAGAATACGCGATGGCTCCCAGGACGACGAGCATTACCGCAGAACTCTTCGCGCCGGCCAGCATCGTCCCGCCAACGGCAGCGGCACTTCCTCCTACCGCTCCGCCAACCGCGCCAACTGCTTTTCCCGCGCCACGGCCGACACTCTGCGCACCAGATTTTAAAGCTCGGGCTTGGGAGAGTTCACTTTCTCTGTCGTACGTAGTCGCCCAGCTCCTAAACGAAGAACCTAATCTTCTTACTGCCGAGGCCTCATCCTTTGTAGCTGAAGCCTCGTCTTTTGTAGCAGAAACATCTTGTTCAGTTCCGGGATCATCTTTTCCAGCTGCCACATCTACCTCTTTGTAATCAGATGTAAGTTAGGAGCCTATAAAAATCTTGCGACGAGTGGTACGCATTAAGTTATGTCTGTGCGGGCTAGGTCAAGATGGCCTGCCGAGCGGTGGCTTTGAACAAGAAATTCAGAGTCTCGCCGATCTCTGAGAATAACTCTTCAGTTCAACTGCTCTCTGCTTCTGGACGAGACGAGGCAGGCCGACTTGTCCAAGCATAGACTTAATACGTACGATGTGGGCTCTGTAGAAAATCTCAAAAAAGTCAGCCTGGCCGTTGCCTTCATGCTTCTCCAGCTGCTTAGATTACAGCCAAGAAGCACCAATAACTTGGGGAGATTGCAGTTCTCAGGCAACCTCTTGGCCAGGCGGCTGACTTTTTTGACAGAGCCTACAACGAGTGAAGTTGCGAAACGGAGAAAAACAAAAGTTCACTTCACCAAATCTAATCTCAACTCACGCACTTCCAGCGTCTTGCGCGGGCTGATCTTCAGCGCATTGCTTCCCTGCACCACGAAGTCATTGACATCGACCGTGAAGACCACATCTTTGGTATCAAAAGGGAGACGATGGCCATTAAAATAAAGATCCGCTTCCTTAACCGCTACGACATCCACAAAACTCAACGCCAGGCGCGCTTTCAGGTTATTCTTGATCACTTTCTGATAATCCTCTTCGGATAATTCAAAATAATAGGTGGGAAATTCCAGAGAGCGGAGTGTGGAGATCAAATTGATATGACTTAAGAGATATGAACCCTTTTCAGTGGAAAAAATAATTTCGTTTTCACCCTGATAGACATTCTCGAGGGATAATTCCAATGACAGCAGACCTAGATCACAGTCTGGAAGACCGGCATAGACTTCTTTGCTATTCATCACGATAGACAATTTCCCCACTAAAGCCAATACACACTGCGGTCGAACTTTCAAGACAAATTTCTCTATATTCTTCTTTTCCACCTCAGAGATGATAAATACATTCTTCGACGACTGTCCTTCTAGGCTGGTTACATCGGCGACCACTTGCAGATTTTCCAGCTGGACGGCGTGCGTCCGCCAGAAAGCTGCGCCCGGCGACGAAACGCTAATAGCCATAACATTATCTTCTTTGAGCAGATTCCTGGGAACGACGACGGGCTTTATTTTTTCACTTTCACCGGCCCGCAGGATTTCTTCCCCATTCAACGATACTTTCAACGTCCCGCTCAACTCCTTGAGCTGGAAACCAATAACGACGCTGCCCGTATTGATCAAATCGGGAATGGAAAAAGAGAGCGAATCCTCGCGGTCGGAAAAGAGAGCGTTTTTCGCATACGCAACATTTTTCTCAGCGAGGACCTTTGTTTCCGTCCGGGTCTGGACTGTCACGATGGGCAAAGGATGGTTTATTTCTGATTGTGCAAAATAATCAATTCTTCCGGGAGTCGCTTTCAATAAAGATTTGACCAACGATCCCGAGGGAGTAATGCTGCTTACCGAAGATGGGGCTGTTGGTTCACCCAGAAGTTCAGCCCTTTCTTGCGGGTTGACGAGAATGATGAACACGATCAGCAAAGCGGCGATGATCGCCACAAACACGGCTGCGCCTCCCGCTGCTTGAGCTCTTTTGTCATCCATCAAGCCTAACCCTCTTTGAATCATCAATCCACACAAAACACTGGAAATATATAAAGTTATTTATAGAACATCTGCTTCGGGCATTTTATGCAAACGCTTCAGCTTGATTTTAAAAAAGGAATAGTGCGGTTCAGGGTCAACGATCCCGACGACTTTTGGTATCTCAGCCAGATCATTGAGACGGGAGATCAGATCACGGGAATCACCACCCGAAAAGTCAAGATCGGTGATGGTGAAAACGCAAAAGTTGCGAAAAAAACATTCAAAGTCACGATTGAAGCAGAAACCATTGAGTTCAGTTCCGCTGGCCATGCCCTGCGCATCAATGGAACGATCAAGGAAGGACCGGAAGACATCCCCCGTGGCAGTTACCAAACTATCTCTTTTGAGCTAGACAGTGAAGGCACGATCACCAAAGAACAATGGCTGACCCACCACAAACAAAAGTTAGAAGAAGCCGGAAAGATAAAATACGCTTATTTACTCTGCGTCTTTGACCGCGAAGAAGCATTATTCGCTTTGACCAAAAAATTTGGCTACGAGATTCTGGGCAGGATCCAAGGAGAAGTGCCTAAAAAAGCGAAACTTCAGGAGATCAAAAAAGATTTTTATGAGGAGATCATCAAAACCATAGAGGCCTATAACGATCGCTATAATCCGGAACGGATCATTCTTGCTTCACCGGCATTTTATAAAGAAGATGTTCTTCGTAAGATCGTCGCCAAAGAATTGAAAACCAAGACCGTTCTTGCCACCTGTTCTGATGTCAGCGAAAGCGCGTTGGACGAAGTGATCAAGAGGCCAGAACTCAAAGACGTGCTCAAACAAAGCCGGATCAGGGAAGAACAGTTATTAGTGGAACAAGTGCTTCAGGAGATCAGCAAGGAAAATTTGGCAGTTTATGGCTGGGAAGAAGTTCAGAAAGCAGCTTTTGCGGGTGCGATCAGTGATTTGGTTGTCACCGACAAAACAATTAAGCAATATCGTGAGCAGAAGAAGTATCGCGAACTGGATGAATTGATGAAAAAAATAGATGCCCTGCAAGGGAAGATCCACCTGATCACTTCCGAGCATGACAGCGGGAAAAGAATCGACGGGTTGGGGGGAATTGCAGCATTGCTGCGATATAAAATGCGATAGCATCGTCCGCTCATCATCCAAAAATATATCTTGATAAGAAAATACAACGACCATTATTTTCAAAAACCACAACCTTTTAATAGTAGTTAATATTAGTAATAGACAAGTAACGAAAACTTTATCGACGGAAGAATAAACAGTTTTTGGGACAATTTCACATCTGTGAAAAAAGGAGGGGTTTATATGATTGTAAAAGAGGAAATGTTGAGTAAATTACGACGCCATTTTGATTTAAATTTATATGAAGTGAAGCTGTGGGCTGCTTTGTTGTCAAGAGGTGTTTCTACCGCCGGAGAACTATCTGACATTGCTGACGTACCCCGTTCTCGGAGCTACGATGTCCTGGAATCGCTGGAGAAAAAGGGATTTGTCGTCATGAAATTAGGAAAGCCGATCAAGTACATCGCCATCCCGCCAAGTGAAGTCGTTGACCGCGTGAAAAAAAATATGCATGTGGAAGCGCAGGAAAAAGTCAAGCGGCTGGATACCGTCAAAAATTCGCCGCTTCTGGAAGAATTGGAAACATTACATACCCAGGGGATCAACCTTGTTGACCCTTCCGAGATGAGCGGCAGCCTGCGTGGACGGAATAATGTCTACAACCATCTCGATCTCCTGATCAAGAACGCCAAAGAGAATGTCAATATTATGACCACAGACAGCGGCTTCATGCGCAAAGTGGAAGGTCTGAAAAGCTCTTTTGAAAAAGCAAAACGCCGTGGTGTCAAGATTCGCATCGCTGCGCCGCTGACCAAAGAAAACAAGGAAGCTTATGAGGGGGTCAAGAACTTTGCCGAAGTAAAGCATAACAGCAAGGTGACTTCCCGGTTCATCACTGTCGATGGGAAAGATATCGTTTTCATGACCATTGACGACAAAGAAGTGCATCCTTCCTACGATTTGGGAATCTGGGTCAAGACACCCTACTTCACCAGTTCGATGGACCAGATGTTCAATCATTTCTGGACATTGAAGTAGGATTCTTCTTTTTATTTTTCGGTTCTTTTTATTCTTAATTCATTTTTGAAAGAGAGACTTAATACATACATAGGCAGACCAATCTTGACCCAGCCAGCACAGACTTAACTGAATACATACCTATCAACTATAATTTTATAAATTAATCCCCATTATTCCCCAAAATGGACGATATCAAGAATATTGTAGCCAAACTGCACCCATTGGAAAGGCAAGTTCTTCCCGTTCTCCAACAGCACTTAGAATTAAGCAGCATCGCCAAGAACGCCAAATTAACTGAAGTAGAAGTCATGCGCGCGTTGCAATGGCTCGAAAACAAAGAGATTATTAAAATTCAAAGTGAGAAAAGAAAGAGTATCCATCTAGAGAAGAACGGACAAACATACAAAAAAGAGGGGTTGCCCGAAAAACGCTTCCTTAAAGCATTAGATGAGTCATTTAAAGGCCTCAATGTCATTACCAAAAAAGCCAAGCTTAGCCGTGAAGAAGCGACGGCCTGTGTTGGTCTTCTGAAGAGAAAAAACGCCGTAGAGATCTCTCAACAGGAAGGGCTTTCTGTCAAAATCACGGAAGAAGGAAAAAAGATTCGTAATCTGGAATGGCCCGAAGAATATTTCCTCCTCCACGTTTTTCCCAAAGAATACGAAGAAGCAAAAGATAGGACCATCGTAGAAGAACTAAGAAAAAGAAAAGAACTGATCTCCGTCCGTGACGAAAAGAAAATAACCGTCACTCTTAGCCCGCGCGGCCACGAACTGCTCAAAGAAGACCTCAGCGCGGAGGTAGTCAATCGTCTCACTCCGGGCATGCTCCGGATGGGCAGCTGGAAAGAAAAGACTTTCCGCTCCTATGATGTTGAAATTAACGTCCCTAAAATTTTTCAGGGAAAAAAACACTTTGACAACGAAGCATTGGAATATATCAAACAGATTTGGCTTGACCTTGGCTTTAAGGAGATGACGGGCAACTACGTTCAATCTGCTTTCTGGGACTTGGATGCGCTCTTCGTTCCGCAGGATCATCCTGCCCGTGAGATGCAGGATACTTTCTATGTAGAAGGAAAAGCGAAACTTCCGCCGCTTTGGAAAAAAGTTAAAGAAGTACATGAGAATGGGGGAGATACGGGAAGCGCTGGCTGGAGATATGCTTTCTCCGAAGAAGAAACAAAACAGCTTCTCCTCCGCACCCACACAACTGTTCTCTCCGCTCAGACCTTGTCACGGCTCAAGAAAGAAGATCTCCCCGCAAAATTCTTTGCCGTCGGGCGCGTCTTCCGCAACGAAGCATTAGATTGGAAGCATCTCTTTGAATTCTACCAAGTGGAAGGGATTGTCGTTGATCCTCATGCTAATCTGAAACACCTCAAAGGCTACCTCACTCAATTCTACAAAAAGATGGGCTACTCTGCCGTTCGGATGCGGCCTGCTCATTTTCCCTACACCGAACCAAGCCTGGAAGTTGACGTATTTCATCCAATCAAGAAACAATGGATCGAGTTAGGAGGAGCAGGAATCTTCCGGCCAGAGGTGGTCAAGCCGCTCCTTGGTTTTGACTGTCCCGTTCTGGCCTGGGGACAGGGGATGGGAAGGATCATCGGAGAATATTGGAAAATCACCGACATCCGCGATCTTTATAAGAACGATATTAAACAATTACGCGAAATGAAACTCTGGCTGCGTTAACATGCCCGCCATAACTATCAATAAACAAGCACATGCCCACGATAACAATTAATAAACAAGTCTTTGAACAACTCGTCGGAAAGATTCTCCCTCTGGAAGAGCTCAAAGATCGCATCAGCATGCTTGGTACCGATTTGGAAAAGATCGAAAATAATGAGATTACGGTGGAAATCTTTCCTAATCGGCCGGATATGCTCTCAGAGCAAGGCTTTGCTCGCGCTTTCTCTTCGTTTATCGGGATCAAGACAGGTCTCCAAAAATACCACGTCAAAGAAAGCGGCTGTAAGGTGATTGTCGATTCCTCCGTAACGATGCGTCCTTATACTGCCTGCGCCATTGTCAAGAATCTTACCCTTGATGACGAACGCATTCGACAGATCATGCAGATCCAAGAGAAATTGGCTACGACCCACGGAAGAAACAGAAAGAAATCAGCGTACGGGATTTATCCTCTGGAGAATATTTCTTTCCCGATCAATTATATCGCTCACGATCCCAAAAACATAAAATTTAAGCCTCTCGGCTTTGAAACGGAAGTCTGTGCTGCCGCCGTTCCAGAATTGCATCCCAAAGGAAAAGCCTACAAGCATCTTACCGAAGGTTGGAAAGAATATCCTTTCTTTATTGATGCTAAAAATAAGGTCATGTGTATGCTCCCTTTTACTAATTCAGATGATACTGGAAAAGTTGATGAAAAGACTAAAAATGTCTTTGTGGAATGTACGGGAACAGACCTGCGCAATGTCGAAGTCGCCCTTAATATGATTACGACGGCACTAGCTGATATGGGAGGAGAGATCTACAGTGTCGAAGTTGTCTACAGCGATAAGATGGTCATTACCCCAAAACTCCAGCCGAAGAAAATGCTGGTTGACCTTTCTTATATTAACAGATTATTGGGATTATTATTAAAAGATACAGAAATTGCCGTCCTCTTTGAACGCATGGGATACGGTTGGGAAAATGGTTCCGTACTCATCCCCGCTTATCGCGCCGATATCCTCCACCAAGTCGATCTCGCGGAAGATATTGCCATTGCCTACGGCTATGAAAATTTCAAAGAAACAATTCCCAATGTTGCCACAATTGGCGAGGAGGATCCTTTTGAAGTCTTTGCGAGGAAAATCCGCGAGGTCTTAGTTGGACTACGCCTGCTGGAAACTAAGAATTACCATCTTTCCACCAAAGAAGACCTTGTCGAAAAAATGCAGATTGGAGAAAACAAGACTCTGCCGCTGAAAAACGCTCTCGGCGAGCATAATCATCTGCGCAATTGGATTATCCCAAACCTTCTTCGTGTCCTGACCGATAATCAGCATCACCAATACCCCCAAAATCTCTTCGAGATCGGCCGAACATTTGTGGCAAACAAGAAAACGGAAACAGGTATTGAAGAAAAGGAGCATCTGGCAGTCATGCTTTGTCATGAAAAAGTTGATTTCACCGAGATCAGGCAGATCTTGGATGCTTTGTTCTCCGCACTGGGGCTGGAATATGCGGTGAAAGAAATGGAGCACCCTAGTTTTATCCGCGGGCGGATCGGGATGATTTGCTGCCGGAATCAGGAATTGGGGCTAATCGGAGAATTTGCTCCATCTGTCCTCGCATCCTGGGGGTTATTGATGCCTGCTGTCGGGTTTGAATTAGATTTAGAGATGTTATTTGAGATAGTGAAAGGAAAAGAGAAATAAAAAGATAAAAATAATTAAGCTTCTGGACTAACCGTCTCTTCAGCCGCTTTAATCACTTTCTTCTTCACTGCTTTCTTATCTTCAGCCGGAGCCTCTCGCCTCTTCTTCAGGTGAACTGATCGTGCTGCCGGTTTCTTTGCTTTTGACTCCCAGACCGCATGACCTAATTGAGAGAAAGCGGCTTTGACATCAGCATGACTTGTCTTTCCTTTCAAGTCAACAGTTATTTCCAGCGGCTCGAGATGTTTTGTATTCACTTTCCGGCGGCGGACATCACCATCAACGACCACAAACTGTGCATCAAGGTTCTCCACCACAACACATTTCCGGCCTGCGTCACGACCAGCGATCTTTAAACACATTCTTCCGATATCAAAAATACTCATGCTGACTCACCTCGTGCTTTTTGCTGAAACATAACCCGCATGCAGGTTGAACACAGAACACCACCGTATGGCCTTTCTGGTCTCTTTGCGGTCTTGGGCATATTCCGTAACGTCGCCGGCATTTCGCGGGGCACGCCGGCTAAAGGCTTTTTACAGACGCTGCAGATAGCTTTGCTCGGTTTCCGTTGGCGGTAATGAATATGTGTTACACCGCCGGGTGTCTTCACGAATATTTTCCGTAATCGTCCTGATTTAAACATTCCTCGTGGCATAGTGGATACCTCATTCGTTTAATTTTATCTAAGTTTAATTTATCTAAGTTTAATGCTAAACAACTGAGAACACGAAACAATAATAACTTCCGTGATCCGAGTTGCCTCCAAGATCAAATCCCCCCGGGACTTTGTCTTATTTTCAGAGAGTATTTATAAAGATTTCGCCCCTATTTTCATTACAGGGCAAAAATATTGATTGCGGAAGATGAGAGGGGGCACCAGATCTCCTGATTACCTATTTTTGCACAATTTCTACGTCAATAAATCTTCAACAATTTCCTGAACAACAAGCTGCTGACCAGCGAGAAGATGAAATACAATCCCAGCCACCCTGGCTGCCAGCCAAAAAAACTCATTTCTCCTAACGGTTTCAACGGCTTATAATTGATCTGCAATTTCTCGATGTCGGAATGTTCCAGCGTTGTGAGCGGTTCAGCGGAGTGTACATCTTTGGTGATCCGGACATTTGTGCTTCCTTCCTGCTGTCCGAGTTTGACCGTCAGGGAATGATCTCCTTCCTGGCTGCGTAAATTCCACGTAACTACACCACCAGTGATCCCCTGGGAAACTCCATTCAACACTTCCGTCCCCTCTCCGGCAATGAGCTCAGCATTTCCGGTTGCGCTTTCTTTGAAGAAAGCAGTTAGGCTGTACGTTTCCTGCGGAAAGATCGGCTCAAAAGCCAGATGACCGGCCATCCATCCAATGATCAATAACAAAGGAAGCATGGTGATCAGCATCGGCTTGAATGACATTTTCATGTACTCAGCATTTGATTTCATCGCTTCTTTCTGCACTGCAATCATCTTTTCCGGCTGAGACCGAAGCTCTTTCATCTGTTTCTGATACTCTTTCTGTTTCATCTTCAGGTTCTTCATCTTTTCCTGATCGGTAAAATACTTGTAGGCGATTGTGCTTAAGAATGAAACCACAAAAGATAAGATAACGATCGCCCAGAACGGACTGAAATTAACTAATGGCCCGAGTACAGGATTTAAAACCGGATCAAGGAATGACATATAGATCACTTAAGGTAAATTCTTTATAAATTTGTTGCTGATTTTGAACCAGATCTCTGGGACATATCTCTTGGGATGAGCGTATTCCAATTAGTGTCCCAGTGAAATATTCTTTTCACTGTGGAGAGTGGTGGAATACTCCGCGTTTCAATTAGTCTACTCCATGAACTTTCTCAAACCAGGGTGCATATCCATCATGTGCTGTTTGGCAATCTCTTCGTAGAGCTTGTAGACAATCATCACCGCCAATAAAATTCCCGTTCCCTGAGAGAGAGCACCTGTCAGATCAGCAAGCGCAGCCAAGAGGCCGATCGCCGCCCCGCCGGCAATAGTCAGCGGCCAGATATAACGATTCAAAACTTTCTCTAGGACCCGTTCATCACGACGGAAACCAGGGATCTGCAGCCCAGAATTAAGGATCTGTTTCGCCTGGCTTTTCGCATCCATGCCTGCTGTCTGGACCCAAAACGCACTGAACACGATCGCCCCGACGACCATAATCAGGATATAGACCAGAGCCTGTCCGACTTGAGTCCAGGTAAGACCGCCAGTAATGATACTTTGGACGATATTAGGATTACTTAACCAATAGACCAAGCCGCTGACAGGAGTGCTCCCATTGAATGTTCCGAGCAGAGGATGCCCCCAACGCTGGAGTAGTTGGGCAAAGAGTTGGATATTCGCCAGCAAGGCCGCGACGAGGATTACCGGAATATTTGAGGTATAAAAAAAGTTAAGCGGCCAGCGCATTCCATATCCCCGCACTCGACCGAATGAGAGAGGAATTTCCACTTTCATCGATTGGCCGTAGACACAGATCGCAAAAACAAGGAGGGTGGAGATGATCGCCGCCAGCTCCAGTGTCACTGTTGTCAGATCACCCCGCGCAATCGACTGGAAGATTGCGGGGATTGCCCCCGCCGCGATATCTGGGTTCGTCGGTGAAGGCAGGAAGTTAAAAGTACGGATAAATATCTGTTGAGCAACACCGGCAGCAATAAACAATGAAAGACCTGAGCCGAAGCCCCATTTGCTGACAACCCCGTCCATGAGCATGATCAGCAGACCGCCGACGATCAGTTGGATAATCAAAATCAATTGGAGCTGTTGAAAAAGAGGCGTTCCGACAAGTGCGGCGGAAGGTGCCAAACCCCCCATCAAGACATAGATTGCCCCTTCAAGAACGACAAAAAAAACACCGGCAATCTTTTGCAATCCCTGAAATTTCTTTTTGCCTTCCGGAGATGATAGATCTAATTTCAGGATTCCCGTTCCGGACAACAGCTGAAGAACGATAGAAGCAGTAACCAATGGACCAATCCCCAAGGAGATGATACTTCCAAATGATGCCCCTAAGATAATCGAAAGAAATTCAAATTGCTGCAATGAATTCTCACCAAGCCCAAAAAGTGGGATGAGACCCAACACATAAAAAATAACCAGGATCAGCAGTGTCCATTTAAGCTTCTGACTGAAAGGAAGTTTTTTTTGCAGTGGCCCACGCACTTCGGGGAGGTACGAAATAATTCTTTCCAGTAATGCCATAGCCAATCTAACCTACAAATCTAACCCACCAATCTTACTCCCCAATCCTGCCTCTTCTGTGGAGCTGATTATTCCGTAATATTTTCCGCTGCCACACTGCCACCTGCTGCTTTGATCTTCTCAGCAGCTCTTTTACTACAAGAAGCAACAGTAATTTTAAGCTTTTGGGTAGTTTTGCCTGTTCCAAGAAGCTTAGTATACCCCATTTCTGTCAGATCGATGGAAATTAATTGTCCTTCTCTCACTGCTTTCCCTCCCTCTACCAGCCGTTCAACATTCTCGGGAGTGAAGTAACTAATGGTAGTTATTTTCTCATGGAGGACACGACGAAGCGGACGGAAACCATGACTACCTAAGACGGGAGGCATGCCTGCTTTCTTCTGGCCAGCACGTTTTCCCGTTCCTGCCATCCCGCGGCCACCGCGACTACCCGCGCCTCGGCGCTTCTTTCTCGCGCCTCCACCGTGGTTACTATGTCCGCGGTATCGATTCACTTTTTTTCGTTTGTAGACAACCATGGTGTGTAGCTTTCATCTAATTGGTTATTTGATTATTGGTGATGGATATTATTAGTGATTATTAGTGATTACCATTTATCAAATTAATTTTGAACCAAATACATTTGGATTTACATCATCCTCCTGAGGAGATCATTGATTTTTTCACCGCGATTTCCCAAAGCCCCGCCCACCCGGAACGCAACCTTGATCCCTTTTCGGCCAAACCCTTTGAGTGGTGGATTCAGGGCAAAATAAGGCTTGTATTTTTTCCCCTGAAACTCAATCACCGCATACGAATATTTCTGTTTGCGATCGGTTTGCCGGGCTTTAAATTCTTTTCCCCGCTTACCGATCAGCTCCGTATAGGTTTCTGGAGAGATCTCGCCCCAAGTGACATAATCTTTTACTTTCTGGATCATTCCCCGCGAGATGCGATTATCTTCGACGATGACGCAATGATTCTTCCGATGAAGACGTAGGATACGCAAAGCATCTTTCAATGGTCGGTCCATATCGATCATTCCTCGGATCAGCACAACGGCAATTTTTGCCGCTTTTGAAGAAGCCGCCTCTTTCACTGCCGGTTTATTCTCTCTTTTCCTGTTTTTCTTCCCGTCGAGAGGTGTTGTTGTCGCTGCCATTGTCTTGTTTATGATTATTCCCCCATCGCTCGATTGCGCAGAGAACCTTCCAAAATTCCAAGTTTTGGAATATCTCCCGGTTGGATCTTCACTTCTGATAATTTCTTTAGCGCATCCATGAGCGCGTAGATGAGATTCAATTTGGTTTTTGTTTGACCTTGCGTCTTGCTCCAGATATCTTTTATCCCCGCCAAAGCAAGGATCTTCGCACACTCTTTTTCCACACAGAGACCTTTTCCTTTAGGGGCGGGCATCAAAGTTATGCGAACAGAACCGCAGCGCCCCATTACTGCAAAAGGGATGGAAGTTGGTTCCCTCGAGGCAGATTCCCATGTGCCGCTTCCCCGACGTACACGGATCAGGCCGAGACGAGCAGAACGACGTGCTTTATCTCTAGATGGGACTGTTTCACCACTCTTGCCGATGCCGATTCCAACATAACCATCACGGTTACCAACAACAGCAACGGTCGTGAATTTGATTTTGTTTCCTTCTTTTGTCTTCTTCTGCGTTTGCCGGAAGATTCGACGCTGACCACCACCGAACTTCCCTTTCGCCTGCCCGACCAAGAGGAGATCGTCTTCCAAATGAGAAACTAACGTATCGACGATCTGTGGTTCAAGGATCGGCAGGCCGGAATCAAAAATCTGATCGATAGAAGTTATTTCGCCGTCTTTCACCCGTCTTCCTAACGAAGTGATCGGTTTCCAATCTGCGTGAAGCCGAGGGACTTCTTCGATCTCTTTGGAGACTTCTTCATTCTTTTTTTCTTCCACTGGTTCTACTACTACTGGCTCTTCTTCCGCTCGTTTTATTTTCTTGGGTGGTGCCATGGGAGGATATTCTTTTTTTGAATTGTTGTAGTTAATTTGATTTTTCTTAGTTGATCTTGTTTTAAATTTTATTTCTTGAGTTGGGTTTAAGTTGATCTGATTTTATGATTCAGATTTTAGTTTATCTTCTGTTTAATTGTCTGAAACTGTTTTGAGATGTTCTCGGGGAGAGCACCGCTTTTTAAATATTGCGTATATTGTCTGCTTCCTTTTTGAACAAGGGGAGCATGTTCAATGATATGTTTCCCCATAATCCTCTCCTCCTCTGCGAAGATGTCTTTCTTGAGATTAAATGGCACCTGAAAACCCGCATCCAGTGCGCCTTTCAAGAAAGCATAAAAACGCCCTTTATGGATCGGAGAGACATTACCTGTATCCAAAATGCTCTCTTTGCATCCTTTTTTGACAGCCCTCTTGCCGATGAGGAAGCCAGTCAAGTACGCCGCTGGCAGATTCTTGGTGGAATATTGCCAACCCAGCTTGCGGAGATCACTGCCTGAAGCCGCGGCGATGATCTTATCGCCAGTGAGGGTGAATTCAGCAACCTGAGCCAGAACCTGTGTGTTGGTCAGACGAACAACCAGCCGTGGTTTTCCGGAGAGAAGAAGAGTAAGCCGTTTAGTATAATTTGTCTTTACTTCTCTCTTACGTCGATAGGGTACTGTTTTGGGTCGTGTTGGTTTCATGTTGTTGCTTTTTTTGCTTTTTTTGTATTATTTAGGTATTATTTTTGGACTATTTTTTTCTCTTGGGGGGGACGTCTCTTGGTGAGGTTTTAGACACTCCATTGAGGACTGATTATGGAGTGTGCCCCTTCTCTCTGCTAATCTTTGTTTTTGGAGGTTGTTCTTTTCTGTTAGGCATCCCTTTTTCTGGGACCTCATCTCCGCGCAGCAAGTTCTGCTCAGAGAGGTACAATTTGATGTGCCGTTTGTTCCGGAAATAGCCCCCTTTGCTCTTGGCGTATAACAGACGGTATTGCGTCGGGGAAAGTAATTCCCTTTCCCTCAATTCTTTAAGGAAAACGCGCTGCAGGCGGATCTTTGTCATCCATTGGTCTTTCCTACTGATCCGGGAAAACTTGCGCCCTTTCCTGCTCCCTTTCCCTTTGCGCCGTCCCTTGCTTTTCTGCGCGGCATTCTCTCTTGCCCGAACACGGGATTGCTCATTGGGAGTGATCTTTTTTATTTTGCCGACGGCAATCAGGCCACGCATATCTGCGCGGGTAATTGCCTTGCTGATCTCTTCCAGAGATCCGTCTGCAAAACGTACTTTCTGGTGAGATGTTTTCAGGATTTTTGCGGCGAGTCTTTTCTTAGTATTCATCAGCTTTCTCCTTGTTGATTATTTCTTATTTTCATCGCGTAATTATTGCCTCTTGATCATCGTTTTCTCGGCAAGCTTACGCTCTTCGTCTTTTTCAGCATGTTGATTGGAAGACGATTCAATAACGTTAATTGTGTTTTCACGACCAGCGGAAGTTATTTCTTTCCCCGGTGCAGTTTGATTTTCAGTTTTCTCTTCTCCTGCTTTGACTTTGTCCTCTTTTTTCTCTTTCTCAGCGGACTTCTTGCGATGCTCAACTTGCTTTTTCATCTTCTCCTGTTTCTGGGAGCGGCGTACTTCCTGCCGGCGAGCCAGTGTCTCTTTCATTTTCGTTACCAAAGAAAAGACATCTTTGACGTAAATGATTTTGATTTTCTTTTCCTGAGCCAGCTGCAAGAGGGCCAGTTTCTTTCGGCTGCCAACACTTCGGCCGATCACTGCACCATGCACCCCCGGCGTGAGCAAGGAAAAATCACGTTCCGTGTGAACGCGCACGGGGATCAGCCCCTCTCGGGAAAGACCACGAACTTCCTGCGGGGAACCGTAACCTGGGTGCGGCTGTGCCGGGCGGCCGCGATAGCGTTGCCGAGCCGCGGAATGTAGTCCACGAGGAAGCCTCCAACGTTTTTTAACACGAGCGATGAAGTGGGATTCCTTGACCACAAAGCTAGGCTTACGCCGCTTGGCAATTCTGCGCTTCTGTAACTGGATTGTGTTTACCATGTTGTTTTAGTTATTGAATCATGTTGTTTTGATGACGATGAGGGTGATGATTAAACATCCCCTCCCGGAGTCTAGATTGCTCTCCCCACTTTATGAGTGATATAACACCCATCCTGGAAGATTCTGCGGTCACGATTGGTGATCCGACAGAGGTTCTCGATCCGGGAAGCCATCATTCCTGCCAATTCACGATCAGGACTGGTGACAATAATCTCGTTCCCGTTGACTTTAACATCTGCCCCAGGAACAATTTTCGCTTTTCGTGGAACTGCTTCACCCAGAAAGTTCTTGATGAGCAATTCCTTGCCCACGACACTGACATTCATCGGAAAGTGGCTGGAGCAGATTTTTAGCTTGTAGGTGTGGTGTTCCTGGACTCCTTTGATCATATTGGCGATATGCGCTTCAAAAGTGCCGATCATTGTCTTCTCCCTTTTTGTTCCTTTTTTCACCTGCAAGACAATTTTTCCTTGATTGATAGTAGTGGTTATGGAAGGGCTGCGGAACGACCGGGACACCTCTCCTTTGGGACCTTTGACCGTAAGCATTTCTCCGTTGAGGGTTGCTGAAACGCCAGCCCCAAATGCAATCTCCCGGATAATTTCTGCTTTCATGATCTTTTCACCTAATAGACATATGCCAACAGGCGGCCCCCCGTTTGTTTTTCTTTAGCATCAAGATGCGTCGTAATCCCCTGCGGAGTGGTGATGAAAATGACTCCAAAATCTTTCGCGGGAAGATAACGTTTTTCCCATTTTTCAACATTCTGATACTTTGTGGAGAAACGAGGTTTGATGACCCCACAATGATTGATATTTCCGAGAAGATACACTTTGAGATGCCCCCCCTTCCCGTCATCAATTTCCTCAAACATTCCAAGATAGTTCTGTTCGTTCATCAGACGCAGGATAACTTTTAACATTTTCGAAGCCGGTCGGAGAACTACTTCACGCTTCCCTACTTTTTCCGCGTTCATTATTTTTGTTAAGGCCGCCGCCAATGGATCATTTAACATTTTTAATCAATCCTCACTGATCTTAATGCTTCTTTGTAGCCGATTCTATCCCTATCCATCTTTTCCGTCTTACTTTGTCTTTTCATTTTTGGTTGGTTCAACATTTATTGTTGGTTCTCTGTTGGTTCAGCTATATTTTTTGAAACCAAGATTCAAGGCCATCTCCCGGAAACACTGACGGCAGAGATGAAGACCATACTTATTGATATGACCGCCATCACGCCCGCAGTTTTTGCATTTCCGCAGCGTCACGCCGCACGAACGGGAACGTGGTTGATTGTGCTTGGTGTATTTCGCTTTTTTTACCGGCTTAGCGTTCAGTTGGGTGAACATTTTCCGCCAATCGCTTGTTGTCATTGTAGCTTATTTCCCCCTCTGCTATTTCCCTTTTTGATAGATGAATTATCATTGATCATTTGTGAGGATAGATTATTTTGGGGATAAACATTCGAACAAAGATATCTGTCGTTTATGTTCATGGCTGTACCTCGACTCCAAATGCGGCGCGGATGAAAGCCACTGCTTCTTCTTTGGTGATCTGGTGACTTTTCCCGACTCGAGCCGACCTGATTTTCCGACGCTTTATTCGATAACCGGGCCGTTCCAATGTAACTGCAGCTTCCAGACCCATAATCTTCAATTCAGGATCGTATTCCAACCCTTCGATTTCGATATATTCCGGAATGCCGAAAGCGAAATTTCCCCGCTCATCGAAATTACTTGCGGCGAGAGTGTTTTCCTTAGCGACAAGCAGCCGCTTCAGCAACACATCAGCATTTTTTCGTACCGTTACCATCGTGCCAATTTCCAAGCCGGGACGAAGCGACCATCCCGGAATCCTTTTTTTGGTAGTCGTCTTTACCGGCTTGAGAGGGGTGATCTTTTGCAGGAGGGTGAAACCTTTCTTGAGGACATTTTCATCTTTTCCGGCGCCGATATTGAGTGTTACTTTAGCGATGTGGATGTTCCTCATCGGATTCCCATTCGTTTTTGTTTTCGTTGCCATTGGGTTTTATTCCTTGCTTTTGTTCATGTGTTTGATATTGTAACGGGTGTAGATGCTGCTGATGCTTTCCGTTGTTCTGCGACGACAACAGTTAAAGCCATCTCTTTCTCGCCGACAACAAAGAGATGTCGTGTAACCGTCTCAACATCTTTCCCACCCGCATTATAGGTACTTTCCCGGCCAGCAATTTTCCGGATCATTCCCACCCGGCCAGCATTTTTTCCGGCGTAGGTGATGATCTTTGCCCCTTCTTTGAGGGGAAAAACTTTTTGTACTTCTTGTGCAGGCACGGTGAAGAGGAATGTATCGCCCACTTTTGATACACTTTTGGTGGACAGATTTCTACCGTCATGAAGATGATACTGAACTTTTCCACTTTTCAAGATGCTCTTGCCCAGCACTTTTCCCAGCTTCAACGAGGCCTCGGCAGCAGGGATGGGAATCAGTGCGAGGTAGCCGTTCTGATTAAGGACCATCCGATACTGTTTTCCTAAACCGGGGAAAGAGATGACATCGAAAAGGCCGACGTGGAAACGATGATCTTTCCGTCTCTTTCCATCGACCAGCACTTCTTTGCTGAGGAGGATCTTCCGTACCTCGGACATTGTCAACGCTAAGGCGAGCATATCGCGCAGCACCAGGCCTAAAGGCATCCCTTGATCGATGGGGTGTCCACTCGGAAGAGGTCGGGTGATAAAGACCCGCCCCCGACGCGGCAATGCCCATGTTTTAGGCGACGTTACTCTTTTAAGATGATTTTTCATTCGTTGTGACCTCGCTTGTCAGATTGCTGGTTCTGGTTTACACGCAGAGAGGGAGTGTTTTGAACAATACCCCCTTTACCGGACTTGACTGTTTTGTTGGACTTGGTGATCTTTTGATTTCTTCCCTTTGAATTTCTTCCAGCCGACTTCTCAGCAGCCAGCTTTGCTTTTCTTTTTCTATCTCCCAGATCAAGTTCCAGGATCATCAGGTTAGAGGGATGGATCGGAACCGGAACTTTTGATCCATCCGCTTTCAGCCGGTCCAAACCAGCGATATAAGCACGATTTTTTTTGAGGAGGACACGTTCTACTTTTCCGTCCTTGCTTTTGAACTCTCCGCGCATGACTTTGACTTTATCTCCTTTACGCAACTGCAGCCGGCGGAGACCAGCGTATTTTTCGCGGAGTGCTTGCGCAAGGTGGGCGTGCATCAGCTTCTGCTTAATGTGAAGCGGTGCGCGGTGAATATATTTCCGCTGTTTGCGCGCTTGTGAACTCTTTTTCCATGTGGTGGTGAATTTTGTTCTTTCGGTCATGGTTGTTGAGGATAATGGTGTTTTGTTCTGGTTGTTGAGGATAATGGTGTTTTGTTCCGGATATTTTGTTTTATTTTTCATCTTGGTGTTTCAGATTGATTTTCTCTTAGAGGATCATGCTCGCGACTTTGGCGACAGCCGGCCAGCGCTCAGCGACTTCCTTGGCGATCGGCCCTTTAAAGATTGTACCTTTTGGATTCCCTTTCATGTCTTTGAGGACTACCCCCGCATTATCTTCAAACGCGACCCTCATCCCGTTAGAGCGGCGATACTCTTTCTTCTGCCGGACGATGATCACCGGCACGACCGTTTTACGCATCTCTAATTTTCCTTTCTTTACAGAGGCCAATACTAAATCACCAACTCCTGCTGCAGGAATGCGACCGCGAACGGTCTTATGCCCGATCACGGAAATGACCTTGAGTATTTTCGCTCCCGAGTTGTCACACGCAGTAATCCGAGCCTGTGAAGGAAGGGATCGAGTGATCCTGCTTTTGACGCCTTTCATTGATCATCACCCGGTTCTCTTCCATCTGAAGGATTAGTATCTTTCTGATTAACATCTTGCGGATTACCTGCCAAAAGATTCTTTGCTTTCTTTTTCTTCGAAACGGCAAGGGTACTTTTCTCGGAGTTCTTGCTTCGGGAAGCGGTATCTAATACCTGTAAGATAATATGGTGCTTTGTCTTGCTAAGCGGCCTGGTCTTGGCGACGAGAACTTCATCGCCGATAGCTGCATTGATGCAGGATGGGTTATGCGTTCGCAGGCGGTAACGCCGGACTTCGTATCGCTCATATTTTTTGACAAAGAACGGTCTAAACCATTCGATTGTCGCTGAACGGCTGACATCTTTCTTGATTACCTTCCCTTTAAGGAGTTCTCTCTTTACAAGAATCTCTCCATGGAAAGGGCATTTTCCATCAGTACAATCTTTTTGTGGCGCTGTTGCGCCCATGATTTCTGTTCTCATTTTGGATATCCTTCCTGTTCTTATCCTTTCAGGCGTTCTTCAGGCCGCTTCTTCAGCGCCGCGCCGTGAAGCACGTCTTGTTCGCCTTCCAGTCGGAAAGTGATTGCCGACTTGAGCAGCCGTTTTGTCTGATGATCTGCCGTCTCGACCACAAACGTTGATCTTGTCTCGTCAACGACAAGTCCATGCAGGCTGACCAAACTTTTGTTCGTCGCGTCTATGATGATGATTCTCTTCCCGATTATCCCCCGGGAAAACATCGCTTCTGAAGCCATTGGTAGATTGATTGTGTTGGCCGTGATTTTTGTTTTGCCTGATTTTTGTGTTTTGCTTTTTATTCAATGCCGATTTTGATTCAATGCTGAACTTCAATTGTTTCTTCAGGAAAGCCAAGGTCAACTAAGACTGTTTTGATCCGGGCTTTGTGATCACCCTGAAGTTCTACCTGCCCATTCTTGGCTGTCCCGCCGCAGGCAAACTTTGATTTCAGCTTACGGAAGATATCATCAATGTTTACTTCATTCTTGAATCCTTTGATGATCGTATACTTCTTACCAAACTTCCGCTTTTCTATTCCGACCGTGATCTTCTGCTGTTCACGAGCGATGGTCTCACAGACACAAAGGTCCGTCGGAAGACCACATTGATTGCACACGCCAACCATCATTTATTCCGAGGAACCCCCTTTTCCGCACAATAGACCGTTGATCCGCGCAATACTTTTTTTTGTCTGCCGAAGCTTACCCGGATTAGCTGTGTTTGCTCCGCTGGCAACCTGCACATTCAGCTTCAACAGCTCCTTTTTAAACTCTTCCAAGCGTTTTTGTAATTCTCCAGAGCTTAATGATTGTAATTCTTTTGAGCGTTTCATTGTCCTGAACCTTCAGCAGAGGAGGACTGCTCCGGTTTTTGCTCAGCATCTTCCACCGCTGTTTGTTTTTCTTCATTTTGATTTTCTTCAGCAGGAACCACGTTTTGCCCAGCTGATTCTGGATCTTCTTTATCACTGGAAACAGTTTTCTGAACCTTATCCTTGTCATCTGGGGAGGAAAGTCTTTTTACTTCCTCTTCTCCAGTCCCCGTTTCTTTTGCTTTTCTTTTACGAGGGGTTGCTGTCTTTTTTTTAGCAGATGCTTTTTTCTTAAAGGTAGAATCAGCAGATTCTGAACTCTCTTTCTGTTTTTCTGATTGTTCTTGACCGATTGACAAAGCAGACGACGCTGTTTCGCCTACTTCTGTGGAAATGCTTTCTCGAATCTCAACTTTATCCGGGAGGATGATATCTGGGGGCATAATTGCCACTTTAATGCCGATGATTCCGCTTTTCAGCAACGCAATAGCCTGCGCTTTGCGCACCCCGCTGATGGCGATGTCCCCGCACTTCTTAAGATATCCCTGGTAGAAACGCCAGTTTTTTGCCCGGGAACTGGGAATTTTTCCGGAGATGATTATTTCCACGCCCAACGCACCGGAATTGACAACATTCTCCATGATCTTGTGGCCAACACTTTTGAAACGCGCCGAGCCAAAGCGCTCCAGAGAACCAGCTATGCGCTGAGCGACAACATTCGCATCCAGAAACATATTTTGGACTTCGGCAATCTCAATTTGCGGATTTTCCATCTTGAATTCGGTCTTCAGGACTCGAGTCAGATCTCTGATGTTGGCGCCTTTTGAACCGACGATGAGACTCGGCCTGCTCGCTGAAATGATAATCTTTTCTCCGAGAGGAATTTTCTTGAGCCGGATTTGAGAGATGCCCACCCCGCGCAGACGGCCTTCGATGTACTTCTGGATATAATACTCTTTGGTTTTCTGAGAGACAAATTGACGTTCGATCATTCTTTTTTCACCGTGCTCATTTTAGTATTACGCAAAGTTCCTTTCTGGGATAATTCTGCATATAATTTGGACACTTCATCGACTGATTTTTCCTGATTTTGTCTTTGATTTAATTCGGCGGCCCGCGCTTGAGCCCGTTTAAGAAGCTCTTGGGAGGTTAGCTCCGGTTTGGGAAGCTCAGATTTCAACCAGGGTTGTTTGGGAGCCAAGACTCGCCCAGTTGAAACTTCTGAGACGGCCGTCGTTTCTTTCTCTCGGTTTTTTTCGACAACCGCCGATTTAGTTTCTCCAACTGTTTTTGTATTGATGATATTATCGGCGGGATGATGAACCGCGGCCGCCTCACTCATCGCGAGGGTGGTCTTTCCGGCTTGCTCAGATGAGGAGATCTTGGGATGAGATTCAGGAGAGGGAGACTTAGCCATAACTCTATCCGTAATTTTATCTGTAATTTTATCTGTAACTTTGTCTGAAACATCACTTTTTCTTTTTACTGAATTGTCCGCAACCGTTCCTTTCTTGTTCTTTTTTGCTGCTGGGGATCGCTCTTTGACGACAATCTCCAGATGGGTTCGTTTTGTCTTATGGCGTTGTCTTCCTCCACCAGAGGGGATGGAAGCAAGATTGGCGGTCAGTTTGACTATCTTGAGGTCATCAACATTCAACCCCCGAAATTGGGCATTGGCTTCAACGGAATGAAGCAGCTTGAGGAACTGCTGAGCTGCTTTTTGTGGAAAGCGCCCGGCGGCCATACCCGCTTTGTGTCCAACATTATGACCGTACGTCTTAAACTCAACTGCCCTCTTCAGCGCAACAACATCTTCCAGAAATTTCTTAGCGTACGTTGTTGTCTTGTAACGAACTGCTTTCGCAATTTCTATACTATGCTTGGTAGAGACCGGAATGCTCAGGGATCGGGCTGAAGCTTGGTGTTCTTTCCCCAGTTGTTCTTTTCCAATTGCGAGATTATGTGAGGCCATCTGGATTTGTTCTGGTTGTTTTTTTTTGTTTTTTTACTTTTTAAGTTCTGTTTTTTTAGTTACGATTTTTTTAGTTACAATCTTGGAGATTAGGCTGTTTTCTCCCAGCTGTTTTTCCCCTTTCATGTTTATCGCGCTGACACTGACTTGCTCGATCGGGTTGCTCCTATTCCTGCGGCGCTGTGTGAGACGCTCTTGCGTGTATGGGCAAATTCGCCGAGATAATGACCAATCATGTCGGAAGCGATCAGCACGGGAACATATTCTTTCCCATTATAGATTTTCAATGTCCGTCCAACCATCAGGGGAAGGATGATTAAATCACGACAATGCGTTTTGACATTATTTTCTCCCGCTTCCAGCCGTTTTAACAGCTTCTTCTGAAAATCGGTAAAGCCTCTTTTCAGGGTGCGGCGCTGTCGTGCGGGAACGAGGAGTGAAAACTGTGCGAGATCGAGCTTCTTAATCTCCTCTTCCGATTTTCCTCTCCAAGTGAATTCTTTTGCCATGATTGTAAACCCCGTAATCTTCTTTGTTTATCTTTTTCTCTTTTATCTTTTTCTCCCTGTACGGCGCGGGGCAATCTTACCAACTTTGCGGCCCGGTGGGGCATTGCGTGGTGATTGCGTTGGACGCCCTTTGATGTGCGAACATTTTCCCCCAAAAGGGTGATCGACCGCGTTCATCGAAATGCCGCAGACGTGAGGATATAATTTATTGCGAACACGCATTTTCAGGTAGCGGGTTCCAGCTTTGAGGAACGGTTTTTCTGTTCTCCCCGATCCCGCAATTGTTCCAATTGATGCCCGACAATCGGGAGAAAAGAGTTTTTCTTTTCGTGAAGGGAGCAAAACCCGGACATCTTTCTCTGATCGGGCAATGACTTTAGCAAAGGAACCTGATGACCGCACTAATTTTCCTCCGTCGCCAGGGCGTAATTCAATGTTATGGATCAATGTTCCCTCCGGGATCTGCTGCAAAGGAAGAACGTGCCCGTTCTTTACTTCCGCCGCACTTCCAACAGCGACTTTATCACCGACGCAGACACCTTCTGAGGCAAAGGCCAGTTGTTTTTGTTTCTGGCCGGTCAAATAGGAAACCAGCATCAATGGGGCGGAGTGGCCACCGCAATGGACTAAGTCGACAACGGTGCCTTCTGTGTCAGCAAAAGGATGGCGTACTTCTCCTTTAAAGCGGAAGCTAGGTGAAGTGTAGGTCTTTGAACCTCTTCCCCGGCGTTGTTGAATGATGCGTTTACCCATGGTAGATTTTTACTTTTGTGTATTTGCTTAGATGAGACCGAGATCGGCGCTGACATCTGAAGCCAGGCTACCGCTGGCTAAACGGACGTAGGCTCGTTTTGTCCCCTGAAAGGCATTTTGAATGTTCACGGCGGCAACTTTAACTTTGAAAAGCTGTTCTACAGCCCTCTTCACATCCCGTTTCGTCGCGCTGCGATCAACAGCAAAGACCAGCTTGTTCTCAAACTCGATCTGGCGGATGCTTTTCTCCGTTGAAAGGGGCGCTTTAAGCACGGCGTAGGGATCGAACGAAGAGGATGTCTCGGCTCGTCCAGCTGCCCGTCCAGCAGACTTTTTCGCTCCCCAAACAGAGGCAGGCCTAGCCTTCTTTTCCATTGCCGTGGTTTTTTTTGTTGGTGTTGCCATAGTGTGAGTGAAGATGATTATACAAATAATTTTTCTTTTTTGAGGACATCAAGAGCGTGTTCTGTCCAGAGAGTTACTCTCCCTGGAAAAGCGCCCGGAGCAAGCAGTTCGGCATTGAGATCCTGTGCTTTGACTACATCAATGCCCGAAAGATTACGTGCTGCTTTGACCAGTGGACAATCGCCGCCCGTGACGATCAGCAATCCTTTTTTTCGTTTATATTTCCGGCCGCGCATAGTCGCTATCCCCGCTCGGACTTTTTTGATTAATGAGCGTTCTAATTCGTTCTCAAAACCAAGTTTGACGAGAGCTTCTTCGACGTCTTTCGTCTTTTGCGCCTGTTCTAAAGCAGACTCGACAATAAAAGGATATTCTGAAGGCAGTTGATGCCCTCGTTGGGCAACGAGATCTTTATTTAATGTTGCCGCCATTGCCGAACGGATCGCTTTCTGGTTTTCTTTTCTATTGATCAGTTTCTCCAGGATCTTGATCTGCTTGGGAGGATGAGCTCGTCTTCCACCAACCGTCTGGGGAGAAAATGCACCCACCCAAAACATCCTCGTTCCCCGTCGGGAAAGGATTTTCCTATTGACTCGACTGATGCCAAAGCCGTAACAGCCGCGGTAATTCCGACGGCGCTTGCTGATCCGGGAAGAATGGCGGTAGCCAGCCTCTGTGGACGCACCATAGGCTTGCCGCGCCGCACTTTGCAAAGCATGGACTGATCGTTTAATCAAGTCTGGACGATAGGACTCCGCGAACTGCGGAGGGAGTTCCGTGTCCGCCCTTTTCTGTTTCTGCAGTGAATAGGTTGTTAGTTTCATCTTAGCTATGGAGAGATGTATAATGGATCTCTGGCGCCTCTTTCGTCATTTTAGGATTAGGCCGTAAAGAAGGAGTAAGGACAAGTTCACGTTTCTTTGGTCCGACAACTGATCCGCGTAACAATACATAGTTTTGGCGGAGCAACCCATAGCGGACGATGCCCCCCGCGGGGTTGATCTCAGAAACTTTACTTCCCACTTTCAAGATTTGTTTATTATATTCTGTACGAGAGTGATAACCCATCTTCCCCGATTGAGCAACGGTAAACTGAACGTGTTTTGGTTTCCATGAACCAAGATTTCCGATACCACGTTTCGTCTTCTCTGCTTTGTGTTGGCGGATCGGAACACCAAAACGCTTGACTGTTCCTTGGAAACCTTTCCCTTTGGAAACACCGTGTACATCAACACTCGTGCCCGCGGCGAAAACGTCGCCGATGCTGATCTCTTTTCCCAAGGTGCTTTGGGCGAAATTCATTTTTTCTTCTTTAGATCCACCCAGAGCGATCTCCAACAATTTAGGACGTTTGCTTCCAGTAGAGGTTTGTTTGGGATTCGTGTGAACAAGAAGGCGAAGATCATCGTAATCAGCAGCGACTTTGTCTTTCTTCTGTTTCGGAAGTTGAATACGCCGGCTAAGATCTTTGTCTAATTTCTCAGCCATGACGGAATTGACTTTGCGCAGACCGGTTGCGGTCTGGACATAGAAAGCGATTCCCGCAACGGTCATTGGCGGACATTCGATGATGGTAGAAGGAACAAAAATGTTTTCCCCTTTAGTGGGTGATTTGGGACGGTTGTCCAGAACATGCAGATGGGTCATCCCCGCTTTGAAGCCGATGAAACCGAGTGGTTTTGCTTTGGATTCAGCTACCCAGGAACGGATGCGGACAAGTGTATGCCGAGAGCGCTTTCTAGGCCAAAACTGCATACTTCCCCGTCGTGGATGTCGTGATCGTGGCATGATAAATACCGATATTTCTTTTAGACCTCTTCTGCAACACTCAATGATAATTGCCTATGGAGAGCTTCCATCAAAGAATATCAGTTCTGACTTCCGGTGATGGTTGCTTTTTCAGGCGGCGTGATCATCATCATTTAATCAGTCTGGCTGATCAGTGTAATGATAACCTTTTGTGCGTCGAGTACCACTGGGGAGGTCACTTATTTATAAAGATTTCTAAAAATAGGGCGATATAGAAAAAGTCGTCATAGTCATTGACCGTGGCGAAAACCAGTTGTGTTCGTGGTTGCAGAACCAGCCAGTCAATCTTATCTTTTTCACACCTGTTCCAGCAGATCGCTTATCACGGTCAATCTTCAGGCCAGACGGACGACTTTTTCTACAGTGCCTAAAAATAGTACGTATTTTAGTTTCATCTTACCTCTCCCGTACTTTGCTGACCATTGATTCTATCGTCATCTTCTCACGAAAACTGTCGTGGCCCGAACCCTGAAAATGGACGTGAATCCAATTCGTTCTCCGGCAGTTTGAACAATCAATATTCTTGTAATGGTGAGAGCCGTCTTTCCCTTCCCAATGTGAGCGGGATTGAGGAAGATCGTGATGGCAATAATCACATCTCTCTTTGAAAAAGGGTAATGTCCCGCTCATCGCAATCGACAAAATTACGAGAAAGTTTATATAGCTTGCGCCTCCCTGCCCGTCCCATGAAATACGTGTTCCTCCATCTCCTCGGCCAGGTAGCCGTCGATGAGAAAATGCAAGAGATAAAAATACTCAAAGATACAAAAGAAGCACAGAGGCTGATCCCTCTTCCCACGGAAAAAAGACAAGCTGCACTTTTTCTTCTCAAAGACAAACGATATTATCAAGAATTATCTGCGCGTAATCTCATCCTGACTAAAGAAGCAATCAGAAATGCGGTGAACAGCGATGCCTTGATCATCCAAAGTATCTCGACCATCGGTGAGTTAGACCAGATCTGCAACCTTCTTGCTAAACGCCTGCGCGAATGGTGCGGTCTCTATCTTCCCGAACTGTCCGAAAAAGTGACGAATCACGAGCGTTTTGTAGAATTGATCATCACCAAGACACGGGTTGAACTGCAGAAAGAATATGCTATCACCGAAACGATGGGTGCCGATTTAGAACAGCATCATGTCCAGGAGCTCGTGCTTCTCGCCAAGCAGATCCAACAGCTTTACCGGCTGCGCCAGGAACAAGACCGCTATCTGCAGAAAGTGATGCAGGAATATTGCCCTAATCTTTTAGAACTTGCTGGTGCGACCATCGGCGCGCGCCTCCTCGAGTTGGGGAAAGGATTAAAACGTCTTGCCCTCTTGCCCGCTTCGACGATCCAGCTTTTAGGAGCAGAAAAGGCACTCTTCCGCCACATCAAGACCGGCGCACGAGTACCAAAGTATGGTGTTCTTTTCCAACATCCTCTCATCCAGGGCGCGGCTAAAGATTTGAAAGGAAAAGCTGCCCGCCAACTCGCCGACAAACTATCGTTATGCACCCGGCTGGATTATTTTAAGGGAGAGTTGAAAGCCGGAGAATACAAAAAAGAATTAGAAAAGAGGTTTGGATGAGCACTAAAATCAAGCCGCATCGGGTCTTTGGATTATACCAGGACGAAAGAGGGAGGATGTTATGCACCAAAAGCATTCTTCAGGGGAAGACGCATTTCCGGGAGAGAACAATACGGGCCCAAAAGGAAGAATACCGTGAAATCGATCCGACCCGCAGCAAATTGGCAGCTGCCGTCGTCAAAGGCGCGACAAACATTGGCATCCGTCAAGGTGATGTTGTCCTCTACCTTGGTGCCAGCCATGGCTACACGATCAGTTTTGTCAGCGATATGGTTGGAAAAGAGGGGTTGATCTTTGGCATAGATCCTGCGCCCCGAGTGATGCGCGATCTGGTTTTCCTCGCTGAAGAGCGGAAAAATATTATTCCCATCCTGGCCGATGCCAACCATCCTGAAGAATATGAAAAGCGCATCTGCGGCGCCGATATTGTCTATCAGGATATCGCCCAAAGGAATCAGGCAGAGATTTTTGTGGAGAACTGCCGTCTTTTCCTCAAAAAAGGAGGGTATGGCCTGCTGGCGGTCAAAGCACGCAGTATTGATCCAAAGAAAAAGTCAAAACAGATCTTCGAAGAAGTCCGTAAGAAAGTAGAAGCAGAATTGACAGTCATTGATTATCGTATTCTGGAGCCGTTAGAGAAAGATCATTGTATGATCATTGTGAAAAAATAATTTTATATAGGCAATGATTATTCTGATCGTATGTCTCTTGCCAACGAAGCAGCCTATCTCTACGTCCTTTCTAAAGATTTGGTCAAAGTCAACAAGAAGGTGCAGAAGTATAGCCAAAAAGCGCAGAAACATCTGGAGAAACATTACAAAGCAACATCACCGGAAGAAAAAGCCAGACATCAGCATAAGCATGCCCGGCGTGTCACAGACATTCATCAGCTAATGGGAGAGCACAACAAAATTCTGGCCAAATTACGCCGTCATCAGATCGCCTTTGCCCATCAGCTGCAGAAAGAGCATCGGATAAAATAGAAGTCTCGATTTTTGATCCTATCTATCTCTTTGAGGAATCTTCATCATCAGAAAACATCGTATTTGTTTAGCTGGCGGCAAGGCCAAGATGCGCGCATCTGAAGAGACTTTGTTCCTAGCTTGGCGCGGAAATCTTCTGGTTCACAGCGAGAAGCAGAAAATACTTTTGCAGATTTCCGCTCGGATGCGCGGCCTGCCGGAAAAGCTAAACAAATACAACACATCTATTTCTCATCTTTCTTCTTCAAATGAATAATATTCACCGGACAGACATCCGCTGCTTCCTGATTCGCCGCCCGTGCTTCTTCCGTGTCAATCTCTAATTCAAAATGATCGTCCACTTTCTTGGAACCTTTTAATGTCGAAAGCCCTTCCGCATCCATTTCCCAATATTCCGGCGCGATTGCTGCACAAGCGCCGCAGCTGATGCAGTCCTTCTTGAAATGGACTATTTTCATCTTTTCCATAGTGATCAGAACGGCCTATTTCTTTATAAGATTTTGCGAAGCGATTCACCAAAAGACTTATATAACTAAAAACGTTTATTCAACAGATGCAAAAGAGGATGGTTATCAGTATAGTATTTCTGGCTTTTATCTTTTTTCTCACCTCTTGCTCTCCTCAAGGACCAGGACAAACTCCTTTAGATACCGCTGCTGCTTTAAAACAGGTGCAAAGCGGTTCGCAGGGGGTGGAAGTCAGTCTGCTGGCCAATTTCCCCCCGCCGACATTATATGACCAAGATCAGCTGGATCTCATCCTGGAAGTTCAGAACAAAGGAAATCACGATCTTGATGCCAGTTCCTGCTTTGTTCGGATTACGGGAATTGACCAGAGCATCATTCGGGGCGGTCTGCACATCCCGCGTTCTTGTGCCGAACGCATCGGCAGATTACCCGGGAAAAGTATCTACAACATAGAAGGGGAATCAAATCAATTAGAGATCCGCTCTTCCAGCATCTTCCTTCCGGAAGGTGTTTTTGAATACAATCCCACTTTGAATATCCAGACTTGTTACAATTATCACACGCGGGCAAGCCCTCAGGTCTGCGTCGATCCGGCATTGTATCAAATCACTACCGAACAAAAAGTGTGTACACCTCGAAGTGTGAGTATGGGCGGCGGCCAGGGCGCTCCCGTGGGGATTTCTTATGTCGGAGTCAACATGGTCGGGGCACGTGCCGTTTTTGAGATTAATGTCCAGAATTTCGGCGTGGGAAAAGTCCTTAGCCCTTACTCCGATCTTCAATCCTGCGGCCAGCCTTCCCCAGATTTGACCGATCTAGACAGAGTTGCGTACAGCGTCCAATTCAGCGGCGGCTCATTGATCAATTGCAGCCCGGCCGGCGGTCTCATCCGCCTTAACAACGGCAATGGCAAGATTGTCTGCTCATTTAATGTTCCGGGAACCGGTGCGTTTGAAAGCCCACTTTTGATTGACTTAGATTATAATTACATGCAATCATTCCAGAAATCAATCCGGATCGTCAAGACCCCGCAGTAACCTTTATTAAGAAGAAACACCTTTACAATCACATTACAAACCAAAGAGGCGATAGCATGAATAAAAGAATGATCTTAGTGCCCATACTTATCTTCAGTTTATTCTTATTGACATCCTGCGGCGGCAGTGAACAGCAGACCCAAACAACCGGTGTCTTCATTGGTGGAACGCAAGGTGTCGTTGCTGAATTTGAGCCGTTTGGCGTTGAAGAAGCAGGAGTATCCAGCATTTTTGATACCGAAACTTTCCCCGTGGAAGTAACTATCCGCAACAAAGGAGAATATGAGATTCAAAAAGATGATGTAAGCGTGACCCTAACCGGCCTGTCCAAGGAAGAATTTGCAGGGATTCCATCGTGGACGCTGAAGAATACAGGCAGTATAGAAAAGATTTCTGATCTCCTTCCCAACGGTGGAGAAGAAACCATCTCATTCTCCAGCGATGCCAAAATGAAGAGCAAGGTTGTCGGGTTGCTCGATCGCACGTGGTTTGCCAATGTTCAATATAAATATCAGACCCAGGTCATCGTTCCAGAGATATGTCTCAAAGAAGATCTTACCGACAAGCGTGTCTGTGAAGTTCAAGGGGCGAAGAAATTCTTTGTGTCTGCCGCTCCAGTTACTGTTACGGCGGTCAGTGAAGAACCGGCAGGCAAGGGGATAGTTGCCCTTAAGTTTACCGTTGAAAACAAAGGAACCGGTGATGTAAGCACGCTCACCGGTGATTTTGGTTTGACTAATAGACTTGGATTCTCCATCGACGATCCAGCTTGGGAATGCAAATCAGGAGGAAAGGTGGATGAAGCGCGCCTCGTCAACGGCAAGGTTGATGTTGTCTGTAAGTTAAAACAAGCACTTGCCGCTAAGACACTGGAAGTCCGTCAGGTCAAATTGACGTTAGACTACAAGTATCAGGACTTGATTCAGGAGAAATTGAGAGTGAAAGAAAGCGCAAAATAGGGAGTTATAGTAAACGACAAAATAATTTATACAAAGAGTTGTTTATTTATTAGTAATGTGGGGAGTGGTGGAATACTCCGCGTTTTAGACCGGATGATGCCCTTACTTCATCCCGACCATTGCCACAAATGCCAAAAAGCTTTCTAATTGTAAATATTCATCACTTCCTTCAACCATGCGGAATTCCACTTCACCGCATTTATCGATCAATGCTACTTTCTGCCGGTCATCAATTGGGAGATGCCAGATCCCCTGTTGAATTTGCTTGATGACATCCAAGCCAGCCAACCCATATTGCAGCATCAGATCGAGCAGTTTTTTTCTCGATTCGACAAAATTGCCTTTTGCGGCCAATTCCAAGACGCTTTCGATCTCTTTCGGCTTGGCTACCGAAGCCATCGAATAGACATCATCCGCGGTGATATACTTCTTTAACACCGCGCAACTCTGTAATATATTCATCACCCTCCGCATGTCTCCCTGAGAAACTTCATAAAGTGCATCAATCACCTGTCGATAAACAGCATTTTGATCCGGACCACTGCACTCAAATTCTTTCTTTAACAATCTCTCACGCACGAATAAATCGATATCCTCTTTACTCAACGGTTTAAATCTAAACACTGCGCATCTGCTCTGGATCGGATCGATAATCTTTGATGAATAGTTGCACGACAAAATAAAACGGCATGTCTTGGTATAATTCTCCATCGTCCGCCGCAGTGCCTGCTGCGCCTCTTTGGTCAGCGCATCGCTCTCGTCCAGATAGATTAGCTTGAATGGTACATCACCGATCGCTTTGGTTCGGGCAAAATCTTTAACTTTGACGCGGACAACATCAATCCCCCGCTCATCTGAAGCGTTAAGCTCTAAGGTATTCTGCCGCCAATTTTCGCCAAAAAGCTGTTTGGCAATAACTAACGAGAGCGTCGTCTTTCCTACTCCTGCTGGACCGCTGAACAGCAGATGAGGCATACTGCCGCTAGCCACGAACGCACGGACTTTTTCGATGATTTCTTTCTGTCCGCGCACTTCATCAAACGTGCTTGGCCGATATTTTTCCGTCCAGATGGTTGATTCCATGGAAAGATTTAGACCCCGATCTCTTTATAAGTTTTCGTATTCCAAAAAATCATTTTACGACGGGGGGGGGTAACGCATCTTTAAATAGATCAATGGTTTCTGTTATTCCATCAATTAATCAGGTGATACTCATGAAGAAAATGGCGGTAGTTTTAGGATTAATGGTTTTGACATTGTTTGTGGTGGCCTGTGCGCCGGGGGAAACTTTGGCAGGACAGGCAACAAGTACCGGAGGCCAATTGGTTGTAAAAGGGGATTATTTTGCTCTGCCCGATGGAACCGGAAAGCTTCACCTCTACCAGTATCAAGGTGCGGACGCCCCTTCCAAAGTAAATCCAAAATTTATACTGCTCAAAGATATTGAAACCGGCGAAACCATTGAGTTAGAATATCTTTATCAAGATTATGCTGGGGGGATAAAAGGCGGTGCTCTCTTGAAAGTTGGTTTATATCAAGCCTACGCAGGAGGTACTGACGAAAGCAAAGACTATTATCTCTTATTAAGAGCAAAGCAGGATTCTTCTCTATCAGATTCCATGTTTAGCATCAACTTTGATCCGGAAGGAAAAGAAAAACTACTTTTGAATGCAGGAAAACTGAAGATCTAAGCTTTTTATCTTATTCTTTTGAATTATTTTTTTCTTTTGAATTATTTTTCTTTAACCACAGAAATTCCCTTAAAACGCCCACAACACTACTTTCATCACCCAGCTGACCATCTCATTATAAGATACTCCGAACACAAAGACCATCACCAGGACAAATATCAATACATAAAATAATATTTTTAAAGTAGCCCGAAGAATATTTCCTAAGAAGAGGGCGACGATGATCGCGACCATCACTTCCAGTACGACCAAAGGATCAATCATCAACAGAAAAGAACAACTTTCCTATATAATAATTTCTCTTCTCAGGCATAATTTGGAAACTAAACGATGGCGCTTCATGCCAAAACATTACGCCGCCACATATAATTCGTATTCAGCTTCCTCAAGATCACCGTTGTAGAATTGGTAATGCAGAAGATCTTGAACGTATTTCTGAAATTTCATGTGTGGACTCTAATCAATCATTTTATTCTTCTGGTTCGTCGGGATGGCCGCTGCTAGGCACCGCAGTCTTGGAGATGATCAGGATATCACCCACCGCTTTGACCAGCTGATGCGGCACAATCACACCTTTCGCACTGCCGATGACACGACTAAGGAATGAATTTTTCGTCGCTTTAATCTTCCACCCGGAAACTTTATTAGACATAACTAGGCAATCTTCGACATCGCCGAAATAATCGCCGCCGTCCGTGAATACTTTTAAATCGTATGCTTCAGATACCCTCTTCATCTTCAACATGGTAAATCCACCTCGCTGTATGCCGTTTAAGTGAGCGTAGCTTTAAATACTTTTCTGTTATCGAACAGCCATGAATCTGAGGATACTGGGTACGTCGCATATTGCCAGACAGAGCATCGAAGAATTGAAGAAAATTGTCGCTGAATATCAGCCGCAGATCATCGCTTTAGAATTGGACTCGCAACGAGCGAGCGTGCTTCTACAAGGAGAAAGACGAGATAAACAGCCTTCCCACCTCCAGCAAGTGCGCTCCTTCGGGCTTAAAGGCTACCTCTTCGCCCGCCTCGGCCATTACATCCAGCAGAAGTTAGGAAAAAGCGTTGGAGTTTCGCCGGGTTCCGAAATGAAGACTGCCTTGGAAATTGCCCGCAAGCAGAACCTGCAAATCGCATTGATCGATCAGCCCATTCATCTTACTTTGCAAAAATTCTCCAAAGGCTTTACCTGGAGGGAACGCGGGCGCTTTGCTTCAGACATCCTCTTCGGCTTGATCCAGCCGCGGAAACAGATGAAGAAGTGGAAGATCAGCCAGTTTGACTTGCGCAGTGTCCCCCCCGAAGAAATACTGCTCGAGATGATCGAGCATCTCAAAGAGCGTTATCCTTCACTCCACAAAACGCTCATTGAAGACCGAAACAAGTATATGGTGCGGAAACTCGTCCAATTAGTACGTGGAAATAAAGATAAAAAGATATTAGTTGTAGTCGGAGCCGGCCATAAGAAAGGGATGGAAGAGCTGTTATTGAAAGTAGAGATGGTGTGAATTGAAGTTGATGGATAATGGTTGTCCTATTCAATCAGGGGTAATTTTGGGCACTAATTTAAATTTTCAGCACACACTGGCGGGTCGACGGACAACTTTTCTCCTCGCTGGTGCTTCGCACTTGATGGTCGAAAAGCTTGTCTCTACTTGGCGTATGCTCCTTCCAGTCGCATTTGCGCCTCGCCGACCGCCAGTGCTGAAAATTCACTCATTGACTCCAGATCCCAAATTCTCCCAAAACATTTAAAAAATAGCCGATAAAATATCCTCTTGGTAGCAGTGGCAGGAAGCGCAGGGTGCTCAACACTCAGGAAAGTCCGCCCACCAGTCTGGCATTAACTTCATAATGCTGGCCACTTTCAGATGAAAGACGGAGAAATCCCGTGGCTCTGGCTCAGAAACGACACGTCCATAACTAAGGATGATAGGTTCCCGCAGGAACGATGGCGAAGCTGTTTGCGAAAACAGCAAGTTAACCCCTTGACGTTGGTTATGGGAACGATGAAACGGCGAACCCTGCTCTATGGCAATGATCATAGGAAGGTCCCAGAAACTTGTTTCCGTGGACCTGGCCGGTGCAAGTTCGAATGAACGCTTAGTCAAATGCTTCCCCGGATCATCGATGATTCACAGAAATCATTTTGGATCCGACAGAAGGCGGCTTATGCCACTCTACCAACCTTTTTAAACGAAAGACGATGGTCACAACGTATACGACAGAAACAGCTAAAACATATCAACAGACAGCTGAAATTTCCATCCCAGAAATGGATACAGTTCTCGCCGTCGCCAGACGGATGTTTGGAGATCTGGAAGAAAAGCTGGTCTTGGATTTCGGCTGCGGCACAGGGCGGTCGTCCCGTCTCTTGCACCAATGGAGGGCTTATCGTGTGCTGGGCGTTGAAAGAAACAAACAGATGCTGGCCATTGCTGAATCACTCCCTTCCCCGGGAATAGAATATTATCATACCAGCGATGCTCGTCTGGGGGAATATTCTGAACATTGCACCGCTGCTTTCACTTGTTGTGTGCTGATGGAAGTGCCGACGAGAGAAGGACTCGTAGAGATCCACAACACGATTGCCAGGCTGCTTCTTCCGGGCAGTACGTACGTCGCAGTTACGTCTAATGCCGTGGCTTTGCCTTACGAAAGCGATTATATCAGTGTCCACCAGGCGCCAGGCTTTACCGGAAGAGGCGGAGATCCAATTTTGGCTCAGATTAAAGGAGAACACGAATTTGAGTTTATTGATCATTACTGGACAAAGCAGGATTATCAAGATATTCTGGAAAGCGCCGGCTTTAGCGTTGAAAAAATGACCGCACCAGTAAATTCCAGTGGAATGGAAGTACCCTATCTGGCAATTAAAGCAGTGAGATTGTAGAGACAGTTATTATTTTCTCCGTACGTATTAAGTTTACTCGTTGGTAAGCACTAAAACTGAACTCAATACGTACTTCCTCCCGAAATCTTTATAAAATCCTGCCTAAATTAACCACCCATGGCCAACGATCCCATACGCTTGCCTTCCGGACAGGGAGGACTGACCCGTTTTACTGAGGAATATCATTCCAAGCTGGAAATTTCTCCGAAAGGTGTGATCATTCTTATTGCTTTGGTGATCGTCGCTCTTATTCTTTTGAATTATTTTGGGGGAAGACTCCTCAGCTGAGAACCATGCTTCCCGGACTTAACCCTCGGAAAATGCAGCAGATGATGAAGCAGATGGGCATCCAACAGGTAGACATTCCCGCCACGGAAGTGATTATCCGCACCGAGGACAAAGAGATTGTGATCACCTCTCCTTCTGTTGCCAAAGTCAATATGATGGGGCAGGAAACTTTCCAGATCTCCGGGACTATTGAAGAACGCAACCTCTCGACGATGCCGGAAATTTCTGCAGAAGATATTCAAGCAGTCATGGATCAGGCCGGTGTTGATCAGACAGCAGCCAAAGAAGCCATCAAAAAGCATCAGGGTGATCTGGCTGAAGCAATTTTGGATTTAACTAACAATACGTATTAAGTTAAGTCTGTGCGGGCTTGGTCAAGATGGCCTGCCGAGCGTTGCTATTGAACTAAAAGTTAGATTCTCGCTTATCTTCGAGAATAATTCTTCTGTTCAACTGATCTCTGCTTCTGAGCGAGACGAGGCAGGCCGACCTGCCCCGGCACAGACTTAATACGTACAACTAACACATAAATTTTTATACTTCTTTCTCTTGATATCATCAATGGAAAAATATCTGGAAGCGATAGGCAGGGCGAAGTTTCAATACGATGCTGCTTTCCATCTTCTCACCGTAACTCATCCTTTTCTCAAAGATCCCAAAATTCTCCTCGCGGTTCTTTCCAACATCCATCAATCTATGGAATATTCCATCAATGCCATCCTTTCCTATGAAAGACAGCTCCAGCTTGTCCCCCATTTTCTCGATGATTTCCAAAGTAAATTCAATCTTTTCCGCTATAAATCCGTACGCCGAAACAAGATTGACCCTGAACTGGTACAAGCTATTGACATCGTGCAAACCCTCCTCCTACTTCATCAGCGCAGTCTGATTGAATTCCGCCGGGAAGACCGCCTGATGATCTGTGACAAAGACTTCACGATCCAGCAAGTGACGGTTCCTGATATCCGACGCTACCTTGATGCCAACAAAGCGCTGATTCAGACCGCCGAGAGAATCGTTAATAGAAAGGAATAAATAGGAGGACTCCTCACACCAATTTTCGCCGTGAGCAAACAGTGATACTACCCCCCATGAATGAATATTTATTAGAAGCTAAAGAAGAGCTGAAACGGCTCGAGCATATTATCTATGTCAGCCTGAAATATACCCGAACGGTTGATGTCCTGACCAATGCTTTGCACCGGCTTGTTGGCACTTTTGATTTGATCATCGAAGCTTTCTTAGAAAAAGCCCGTGAGGAAGGCCGTTTGGCAGTGCTTCCTAAAAGCCCCGGCTTGCGTGTAACAAAGATGAGAGAGCAGTACCCGGAAGATAAAGAAATCGCCCGCTACTTGGAGTTTTATACATTTATTAGGAACCTGCTTAAAGCACCGCATCAACGAAGGCAGGAATATCGCCGCCATGTCGGCTTGATTGTTGAGTTTGAACATTCGACGGCAGAAGTTAATATTGATAACTTGGTTAATTGCGAGAAATATGTTCATCAATTTTTCCGCTACGCCTGGGATACGATCGTCGGCAAAGAAGTCGATGAGTTTGCGTAATCATCTCTTTTCAATGTCATGATCTTTCCCCGATTCCGTTGCAACCTAAACTCTCCTACGCCAAAAATATTAAATACCCTTCTATCATTAACTAAGCACACGCAGTGTGCAGAACACTGACCAAAGAGGTTATATGACAAAATTTATCGCAATCGTATCAGGGAAAGGAGGTGTGGGAAAGACAACCAGTACTCTCAATATTGGCCAAGCTTTGATCAATCTCGGAAAACGGGTCGTTCTCGTCGATGGTAATCTGGTCACCCCTAATCTTGCCCTGCACTTGGGATTAATCTCTCCGGAGGGCACATTAAACAAATTTATCCGCAAGGAAAAAAGCCTTAAAGAAGTTCTCTATCTCCACGAAAGCGGTCTCTCGCTCGTCCCTTCCTCCCCCTCATACAGCGAGTTTCAGAAGACAAATCCGCAAAAGATTGACAAGATTTTTGAACATCTTAACAAAGTTTCTGATGTTGTTCTAGTCGATTGTCCTAGTGGCCTAGGCTACGAAGTCAGCCAGATCCTCAAGAATAGCGATGAAGCGCTCTTGGTAGTCAACCCGACACTCAGTTCGGTCATGGACGGATTAAAGACGATTCAATTGGCAAAATCATATAATAACACGATCACCGGAGTTGTCTTGAATATGTCGCACGGCGGCCGGTTTGAGCTCAGCAGACGGGAAGTAGAAGAGATTGTGGGATATCCGATCATCGCTGAAATCCGCTACGACCGCAAGATGCGAAAATCACTTCATCGCCAGATGCCATTAAACTATCTCTATCCACGCTCGCGTTCTGCCCGCGCGTTCAACACCATCGCTGAACATATCACCTTACAGCATTCCTTATGACTCCCCAGACCAAGAATGTCCAGCCCGCTTCCCTGCAAAAGAAAGGTTGGAATGAACGTGAGATTGCCCGGGCAGAACGTTTTGTCAATGTTCCTCGCCCTTACGATACTCATTTTTCTAAAATTGTTTTTTGGAGTGCGCTAATTGTCATTATTTTCGCTAATTTTATTGTCTCGCTGGTGCTCATCCCTTTCCTCCTCGTCTTTCACGATGCTTTACTGTACAGCATCATCGTCCTCCTCGCAGGAACGATCGGCTTCCTGTACAAACATTTGATTACTGATATTGGCCATCTGGAACAGAAGCATCACATCTGGGCAAGTATTCTCATCCCGTTGATTGCGGCAGCAAACATGATTGTCGTCGTGTTCATCGCCAATGAATTTATCAAAAAATTGGAGACTGCATCAGATCTGCAGAATCCTTGGCTGATTGCTGCTGTCTTTTCGCTGGTGTTGATCATTCCGTATGTTCTTCAATTATTGAGTAAAAAAAATTGAATAGATGAGTTTAAAGAATAGTAATGAAGAAAGATGCAGTGATTACTTCCAGCTAATTCTTATCCCTCTCCAAAATCTCGATGATCGCTGCGTACGCCGGACGGGCGATCAGGACGCCGAACATCGCGCCGGCAATGGTGGTCAGGGCAAATCCTTTCAACAGCCCGGCACCAGCAGAAAACAGCGGAATCATTGCGGCGACAACCGTAAAAAATGCCCCAAAAACGATGGACATCGCTCCTTTGATTCGCTGCTTCCAATTTGTCTCGTCCTTTCCGCGCAGCGTCTCGTCCGTAATGATGATCAGATGGTCTACACCCGTTCCGATAACGATGATGATTCCCGCAATGGCAGCCAGGTCCAGATTCCAGCCGACGAGAGCGGCAAAGCCCAGGATCATAATCAGTTCGGACAGCAGGATGAAGATCATTGGCAGGACAACATTTACTTTGCGGTAACGCCAGACGACGACGCTGACCACTGACAGTAAAGTCAAAGCGCCAACGAGCAGTACATTATGTAAGAATTCCCGCCCCAACGTGGGGGAGATCGTATCTAATTTGACCACCTCCAGCTTCACGGGCAGACTTCCTGTAATGATTACCGTCTGCAGGCGTTTCATGTTTTCCAAAGAATTACTGACCGCTTCTTGTTCCGTCCGACCGGTGCCTGACCCGGAAATTTGGACATTTGTCGTCACCTTTCCTCGCAATTCGGCGCCGATCCTCAGCTGGTCGACTTGGACATCATCAAGATACAGAATCAAATCCTGATCCAAGTAGCTGCCGGAGGAATCTGTTGCCACTGCCAACCCTAAATTCTTTGTCGCAGCTGCTTGTCGTTCTGCAGCTTCCGGACTTAAAGTTATGGCAAAAAAGAAGCGGCAGTAATAACCATCACCGCCCTGACTGCAGCCTTGAAACGCATCGATACCAGAACATTCCGCACTACGGCAGACGTAGGTAATATCTTTCTTTCCGCCGAGGAAAACAGATTCGTTTCCGATTTTTGCTTCAAATTTCCCTTGCTTCGCCAGCAGTTCACGAACTTCATTTTCGGTGACACCGGCCATCTCAATCAGGATATATTGGCCTCCGCTGAGATCGCTAGACTCTCGCACGACAATATCGCTCAGACCATAGACGTTCAAGCGCTCTTTTAGGCTGCCGATCGTCAATTCCAATTCTTCGGAAGAGATCTCCTCCTGGGGTTTGAGCAACACACGTGTCCCGCCTTCCAGATCCAAGCCTTTCCGCAGATTACTGGATGGCGCAGCGTACACTTTTAATCCTAGATCAACAGCCCCATCATCCCCTAACGCGGCGAGGGCCGTATATGTCTGCTGATTTGTCTTGATGCGCACACTGCTGTTCAATTGCAGTGCCTGTTCGATAGCATAAAAATCACTGACTGAATGCACTACTTTTCCGTTAACCGAAAGGATACGTTCTTTCGCCAATGGCTGCAGCGTAGGAGCAGGATTAGTCATTCCCGCATTGGCCGCGGAAGAATTATGAGACACGCTGCGGACAGCAACGCCATCAACGCTGCCAAAGTGCGGTTGGATCGCCACCAAGGAAAATACGACAAAGATCAGTAAGAGAAGTACCCGCCAATGAGTAAGAATTCTCTTAAATTTGGCCATGGACAACACCTTTTTTCTTTTCTTTCCTCTCCAGATATAAGCGCAGTAATCCCACGTTCTGAATCCAGGTCATGATTATGTCGACGATCAGGCCGATCAGTAAAATAATCATGATCTGCTTGATCACGTCCGACTGGACAAAAAACAGCGCCACGGTCAATGCTGCCAATGTGGTCAGGGTCATCGTCATTCCTGTCCTAATCGCGCCATACACCCGTTCCATCACCGGGCCATCTTTGCGCTTCAGGACGCGTGTATTCAGTAAGATGTCTGTATCGGCGGAATAGCCAATGAGCATGAGGAAAGCAGCGATGCCTGCCGTGCTTAACTTAATCCCGGTAAGGTTAAAGACCGCCAGGGTCACGATAATGTCAGAAAGCACCGCAGCAATGACTGTCGCGCTGGGGATCAGCGTCCGGAAAGAAATGAAAACAACAATACCCATCAAGATAAATGCGGCCAATAACGCATAAACTGTTTCTCTGAAAAAGCTCTCGCCGAGCGCTGAGCCGATGATTTCAACGCTGGTATTCTCTTCACCGACAGGCAACTCTTTTAACAGCGCGGAGACCAGTGGATCGATTTCCTCGCGTTGCTGATAATCAGAATCAACGATGATCGCGGTAACTTCTCCGAGGGAGCTGAGTGTGCGTACATCGATTTCCGCTTGAGAAAAAGTCTCCCGCAGAATATTTTCCAACGCTTCAATCTCCACCGTACCCATCGAAAAGGTAGAACTCGATGTCAAGGTGATCGTTGAGCCGCCTTTGAGCGTGATGCCTTTATTCACGAAGTCGCCGGTTGCTGCCGTCTGCACGCCAATTTGAAGAAGAGCAAGGACGATCAACAAGAGCGGAAAGAGAAGAAGTGTTTTATACTTTTGTTCATAAATCCTTTTCAGGAATTCGTTCATTGGTGGAGCGGGGAGGATAGTGGATATATAAAGATTGTGCTAATAGAAATTGACTAGAATCCCTCCCAAAAGATCTTATTCTAAAGAGAAGTTTGAAAAATAGTAATTTTGCAGATGGATTGTTTATTTCAGACCAAAATTACGACTATTTCAAATTCTCTTGAGAAGTTTGTAGATCAATAATTGAATTATTCAAACTTCTCTAAACGTAGTTCTAAAGGAATGAAAGTGTCCCAAGACCCACCAACAAAAGATATTCTTAAACTTTCTGGAAGATCAGGATTGACGATTTTTTTACCTTTTTCATCCATCACAGTGCAGACAAAAGCACCCTCATCCCCCATTCTGTCACACTTGATACACAAAGTATAAGCTCCATACTGGGCGGTGTGAAGAGTATATTGTGGATCAACTACAGAAACAACATCTATCCTCGTATCTGTTCCGCCGCCCATTAACATAAATTATTGCAAAATTAGATGATATATATAATTTGTGCAACTTCCGGCCAGCCATTCAAAACATTTATAAACAAAGAAGGGATAATCTTGCTGTGGCTTTAATCCGCTTACAAGGGGTGACGAAAGAGTATCGCAAACGCAAAGTTCTCGAGAATGTGAACTTAACTATCGAAGAAGGAGATATCTTTGGTGTGATTGGCCAATCCGGCAGCGGAAAGACAACCCTTCTCAATCTTATCGCCGGGTTCATTGAACCAACTGACGGACAGGTAATCTATTTTCCGGAGGGAAGCACAAAAGAGAAAGATCTGCACCGCCATTTCTCGCAAATCAAAAAGCATATCGGCTACACGCCTCAACATAATTCTCTCTACCCAAAATTAACCGTACAGGAAAATCTCTGGCACTTTGGGCGCCTTTATAAGATTGACAAACAGACACTATCCACAAATATCCGCAATCTGCTGAATTTCACTCACCTCATTGATTATCGAAATTTCCTTGCCGAACAACTATCAGGCGGAATGCAGAAGAGACTAGACCTTTCCTGCAGTCTCGTCCATAAGCCACGCCTGCTGATTTTAGACGAGCCCACTGCGGATCTAGACCCGATCCTCCAAAGAGAGATTGCCCATCTTCTTCAGGAAGTGAACAAGCAGGGTGTGACGATCATCATCGCCTCACATCATTTGGAAAGTATCGAAAATATTTGCAATAAAGTAGCGATTGTCCACCAAGGAAAAGTTCATACCCACGGATTACTGGAGGATGTACGCAGACCATACCTACGAGATCATTTTACCATCCGCGTGCGCTCCACAGAACAAAAACAATTGCTGATCGAGAAATTAAAAGTTCTGCCCATCCATAAGATTATTGACAAAGGCCATTCCTTGGTTATCTACCCGTCTAACGTCGAGAGTATTATGTCTAATCTGATCAGGATTATCAAAGAAGAGAATCTTTACCTGCATGATTTAGACCTGCGGCGGCCGTCTCTTCATGAGATCTTTGAAAAGATTGCAACGAGCACGGAAAGTGAAGGGCAAGTAAAATAGATTAGATGATTAAACAGATCATCTTAAACAGACGAGCAAAAAAAGAGGTTTAGCATATGGCAGCAATTTGGTTATTGACCGTCAAGAACATCAAGCTTCTCCTGCGGGCAAAATGGTCAGCATTGATTGTTATCTTCGCTCCGCTTCTCTTGATTCTGTTGTTAGGATTATCATACAACACTTCCGATAACTTTGGTATCATCGTCGGTGTTTATGCGCCTCAATTCACTGAAGAGACCAATGCGTTCACCGACCTCCTGAGAACGGAACAGTTCACGATCAGAGAATATCATGAAGATGTCCAAAAATGTGTTGATGATATTAAAGGTGGGACAGTCCACACCTGCATCTCGCTCCCCGAGCAGCTTCACGTGCAGGATAATACACAAAAAGAGATCGTCTTCTATGTTGACCCCAGCCGGATCAATCTGGTTTGGATGGTTCAGGAGACAGTAAAAAGCAAATTCAACATCAAAGCACAAGAGATTACTCAGGAACTGACTCAGGACATACTTTCGAAGATTAGCGAGACGCAAAGCCAGTTATCGGCGCAGGAGGCCAATCTTGGAACGGCAAAAGAGAAAGCAAGTACCGCCGGCCAGAGTACGAGTACGATCGTTCAGGATCTGAAGACGATTGATTTCCAGATTCCGGAAAGGTCAGCCAATTTCAGTGGAAATATCAGTGAGGCTGGAAGCGACCTGACTGAAAGGCTGACCAATACCAAAGAAAAGCTAACTGATGCCAGTACTGCTGTCAAAAAAGCCGGACTAGAAGAAGCAGAAGAAGAAGAGATCATTAAAGCCATCGCCGGCGGCATCAATACAATTAGTAGTCTCTTGGATTCCGGAGCGGGCGAATTATTGATCAGCCTCCAAAAAGATTTAACGGTGGTAACGGATAAACTGAGTACCGCCTCTTCGGTCGTCAGTTCTTCAACGGGAACTTTGACCGCCTCAGCCGCCGACCTCGAACAAGTAAGCGCAAGCCTAGAATCGGCAAAAAGTGCGGTGAGCGAGATGCAGGCAAAATTGGGATCGTTAAAAGTCACTGACGCCCAGACGATTACCTCTCCCCTCGTCACCAAGATTGAAAAAGTAAGCGGGGAAAAGACATACCTTAATTATCTCTTTCCGGCGCTTCTCGTCTTAGTCATCATGTTTAGCACTTTGTTGTTGGGGACAACATTAGTCTTGTTAGAGAAACACAGCCCGGCTTTCCTGCGCAATTTTTTTGTGCCGGTCAGTAAATTCACGTTTATCACGTCTACCTACGTCACTAACATCATCTTGATCATCACCCAGATCATCGTCATCTTGGGTATCTCGTTGTTCTTCATCGACGATGCTTTAGGCTCGCTGGCTTCCGTCGCCCTGATTTTGTTCATCGGCGCTTCTGTTTTCACTTTCATCGGGATGATTATTGGCTATCTGTTCACATCCGAAGAGACCGCCACGCTTGCTTCCATATCTATTGGAAGTGTGTTTCTCCTGTTTTCGGGGATCATCCTGCCGTTGGAAGCTGTCCCTCCATTCATCCGCGGTATTGCCGGCTTTAACCCTTTTGTACTTACGGAAAAACTGGTCAGGGAAGTATTCTTGTTTGGAACACCGCTCTCTCAGAATCTGCTTGATCTGGGAATACTTGCTGGATACGCCGTCGTGCTTTTTATTGCCATCTGGATTATGGAGTCAGTTTTGCACAAGCATCTGGTCCAGAGATTCATGCATCGCCACCACGTCTTCCACCGCCAAAGAGAAAAACAGCTGAAGAACATTTAAAAGTGGTAGTTTCTTCCATAGAGATATGGACACGACAGAGAAAGCAAAAATAATCATCATCACCGGCACGCCGGGCGTGGGGAAATCAACATTAGCCCGTTTTCTCCAAAAAAAATATGGCTGGCGCCGACTGGATCTTCATCATTATTACCAGAATCTCGCCATCCGCTACAATCGAAAAAAAAGATGTTATGATCTTGATCGGAAGAAAGTCCTCCGGCTGGTAGACATAAAAAGAGCGGAAGATTCCACGCCGTTGATTATCGATTCGCATATTGCGCATCAACTGCCTAGAAAGTTAGTCGATATTTGTGTTGTCCTGACCTGTTCAGATTTGAAGAAGCTGAACAAGAGATTACAGCGACGAGGATATGGTCCGGCAAAAATCAGAGAGAATCTGGACACCGAGATTTTTCAGGTATGCTTTGAAGAAGCCGGGGAACTGGGCCACCGGGTTGTTCTTTTTGCTGACCTCAGCAGGAAGAATATTCTGGCACGGGCAGTTAAGATCAGACAGGCCGTTAAAATACTTAAATCAGTTTAAGATAGCCCAGTTTTCCCAACGTGTAAAACTGCTGGTCATCCAGATCAGACATCATATCAACAAGCCGTTTTAACGTATTGCCAAAATCACAATGATAAACGTGATTGTCTTTCTTATCGCGCACTTTTTCATTCTTGACCGCATGGATCAATGCCCCCTCCTGATCAAATGTTACCCATGGTTTAAACTGATTGCCGTTTCGGACATCGACAGAACCTGCTGAACCGCCCAATCTTAGACGACCGCCGCGCCTGCTCCGCTCGAGGACAAATTCACCATACACTGGACGCCGGTCGATATTCTCCGGAGTGAGATGCTGGTGTGCATCGTGGATCCAATAACGCAAGGTAAATCCCATGATCTCCTGCAGGAGATTAACCTCATGCTGAACATGAAACGTGGCAAAGAGGTCGTAGGTGCTGTTATAAATCACTTTTTCGGCAGTGTTAGTAAATGACTGGTAGAAAGGCTTTTATTCTCCAAGATATTCCTTTTCTTCATGGCAAAAAAAGAGATATGTACTAGTTGCAATAGCAA
>Ga0209541_10001261_pt1 | contig 50793 bp, 44 predicted proteins | sample RifCSPlowO2_01_FD_184027 | JGI IMG/M metagenome (GOLD analysis project Ga0209541, IMG submission 184027) | Groundwater microbial communities from Rifle, Colorado - Rifle CSP2_plank lowO2_0.1 (SPAdes) (version 2) | ecosystem: Environmental > Aquatic > Deep subsurface > Groundwater | place... | reverse complement strand
GCAGGGGGGAGAGGGGCTACTACCCATCCCCGCCGCCGTACCGCCAACATCCCTGGCGGTGAAGCGCTGGTCTCCCTTCGGCCCCGCCGTCTCATTCCGAGACGCTCGCGGGGCTTCTGTTTTCATAAAACTAAATTATGCATTTATAAAATACGTTTCTACCGGCACCACAGAACCACTCCAACATATCGGAGTGGAAGCCGCAGGCGGCTTCGTTAGGTGCCGCACGAAACATATTTTATAAATTAAAAAAATGACGTGTAACACCCTCATACAGTACCGAGTACCAAGCTTGCAAGTTAAGTTCTCGGTGTTCAACACGCCGCATATGAATTCATTTCGCATTTGTTTGAGGTTTTTTCACTATTGGCTATTCGCTAGTGGCTAGTTACTATTATGGCATGTCAGGACACAGCCACTGGTCAGGTATAAAACATAAAAAAGGCGCTAAGGACGCTAAGCGCGGCGTGATTTTTTCAAAACTATTAAACGCCGTCTCGGCGGCCGCGAAAAGCGAACTCAATCCGCAGTTTAATCCACGACTACGCACTGCCATAGAAACCGCGCGTGGAGCCAACGTACCGAATGAAAATATTGAGCGCGCCATCAAAAAGGCCGCCGAAAAATTAGATAATCTGGAGGAATTAATCATGGAGGCCTATGGTCCGGGTGGGGCGGCCATTATAATTTACGCCATAACTGATAGCCACAACCGCACCATCGCCGAAATAAAAAAAATGATTTTGGATGTAAATTGCAAATGGGCCGAACCCGGCTCTGTTCGTTGGGCATTTGAAGCTCCCCGACCCGGAGAAAACAGCTGGATTGCGAAATTTTCACAAGAGCTGAATACAGAGGATAAAGAAAAACTCCTGCTTGCGATAAAAGAATTGCAAGATCACAACGACGTGCAAGCGATTTACACAAATGCTAACTAAAAATAGTGACTAGTCACCCCGCACAAAATTGTAGACAATTTTAACGGGACAAGCTAGTGATTAGCCAATAGTAAAAAATATAACAGACTATAATTTCAAAACTTCAGACATTAAGAAATTGATTTCAAAATCATAAATTAAAGTTTTTATGGCGCTATGCTAGTCACTATTGGCTAGTGGCTAACTACTATCTATTATGATAATTCTAGGCATTGACCCAGGAACAACACGCGCCGGCTACGGCATTATTCGAGGCGATAAAAAGCCCGAACTTTTGGAGTGCGGACTCCTTAAAATAAAATCAAAGGGACCAAGTGAGCGCATGACTGAAGCTGCTATTCATTTCCGCGCGCTTATCGCGAAATACCGACCAGATATTGTGGCCGTTGAAAAACTGTTTTTCATGAATAACCAAAAAACCGGCATGGCGGTCGCGGAGATTCGCGGCGCTTTGCGACTCCTGACGCGTGAATGTAACATTAATTTTTTAGAATTCGCCCCCACGGAAATCAAAAAAACCGTGACTGGCTTTGGCGGCGCCGATAAGATCGCTATTCATAAAATGGTATGTATATCTCTCGGCCTTAAGAAAATTCCAGGGACCGACGACGTCTCGGACGCCCTAGCAGTGGCTCTTACGGCTCTGTATCACAAACCGTTTGCTTGACATATTTATACACACCATAAGGCCATTGACCCCCGCACTTTTTTGCATGATATTTACCTTGCGGAAAGAAAACTGCTTACATAATTCGCCTCACACTTAATATAAGCGCGGGGTTGAACTTTTGTGTCATGGCCTCGTGATGATTTTATAAGGCGTGGGGATAAATAAAGTTGGTGTAGGGGTTGACAGAAAAACATCGGACGGTATACTTGCAAAAAATACAAAAGGTCGCACTCAAATACTTATATATGTTTGCTATCGAAACTGAATTTAAATTGCCGCGTACGCCCTTGGCGTTCTCGGACGAGGACGACATGGATAGTGATGGTGACGTTGATAAAAAAGACGAAGATGAAGAAAAGGCCGATGGCCTAGATGATGACGACGGCCTTGGCTTGGACGAGGAAACGACTAAAGACGATGACGGAGACGCGCTTGAAGAATAGCCCAGTTTTTAGATTTCCAATAAGACCCGCGGATAAAAAGTCTCCACTTCCACAAAGGCGGGGACTTTTTTATAATGAAACAGCGTTAACCCACGTTAATTCATATGACAAAAAAAAGAAAAAAGTTTATTGTAAAAATTTTAATTGGAATTTCTCTCATTTTATTTTTGGGCATCGCCACGCTTTTAATTATCGTCGCTTCATTTGTCAGCGGCCTCCCCACCCCCCAAGAGATAAGTAACCGCGAGGTCAGCCAATCCACTAAAATATTCGATCGAACCGGCCAAACATTGCTTTATGAAATTCACGGCGAAGAAAAACGAACAGTTATACCCTTTAATGAAATACCGTCGAGCGTGAAAAACGCCACTATTGCCATTGAAGATCAAAATTTTTACTCCCACGCGGCCTTTGATTGGAAAGGAATTCTGCGCGCCTTAATTAACGACACCCTAAATTTAAGTAAAGACCAGGGTGGCTCAACTATTACTCAACAGCTTGCCAAAAACGTTTTTCTCTCTAATGAAAAAACTATTACGCGAAAAATCAAGGAGTTACTCTTGGCGGTTCGCCTCGAGGAACAATATTCAAAAGATCAGGTCCTAGAATTTTATCTTAACCAAATTCCCTACGGAGGCAATTCTTACGGCATCGAGGCCGCCACTAAAACCTATTTTAATAAATCGGCTAAAGATTTGACGCTGGCCCAATCGGCGCTGCTCGCCTCCTTAATCCAAGCACCGACGCGCTATTCTCCCTGGGGAACTCACGTAGATGAACTTCTTCAGCGAAAAAATACTACGCTTCAAAATATGAAAAATCTCGGCTTCATCTCCGAAGATGATTTGAAGACCGCCCAGGCGGAGAAATTCAAATTCGCGCCGCAACTAATAGCCATTCAAGCACCGCACTTTGTAATCGCCGTCCAAGATTATTTGAGTAAAAAATACGGCGATGACGTGCTTCAAAATGGCGGACTTAAGGTCATAACCACGCTTGACATAAAACTGCAAAAAATCGCCGAGGAGGCGGTCCGAGTCGGCGCGGCACGAAACATGGATTTATATAAAGGCAAAAACGCGGCGCTTTTTGCGGAAGATCCAAAAACCGGACAAGTATTGGCCCTCGTTGGCTCTCATGATTACTTTGATATCGAAAACGAAGGAAATTTTGACGTAGCCACGCAAGGACTACGCCAGCCCGGATCGTCCTTTAAGCCGTTCGCCTATATTACCGCCTTTAAAGAAGGCTACACGCCCAACACCGTACTTTTTGACCTATCAACGGAATTTGATACGACGGGCATTCTCTCAAGAAGCTACAGACCTCAAAACTTCGATGGATTTTTCAAGGGACCGATTACTTTGAGAAACGCCCTCGCGGGATCCATTAATATTCCGGCAGTAAAAGTAATGTATCTTGCTGGCATTGATGACGTTTTAAAAACTGCTAAGGATTTCGGCATTACCACTCTTACCGAACGAAGCAGATACGGACTTTCGCTTGTTTTGGGGGGTGGCGAAGTAAAATTGTCGGAAATGGTGGGCGCTTATAGTGTTTTTGCAACCGAAGGAACGCACTATGACCAGACCATGATACTTAGCGTACAGGACTCAAAAGGCAATACACTGGAATCATTTAAAGACCAAGCCATAAATGTAATCGAACCTCAATACGCAAGACTCATAAATGATATCTTATCAGACGTAATCGCCCGCTCATCACTTTTCACAGCGAGTTTGGCCCTCACAACTTTTCCTGATAGAGATGTTGCCTTAAAAACCGGTACCTCCAACGACTTTATAGATGCCTGGGCAATCGGCTATACGCCGTCTTTAGTCGTTGGCGTATGGGCGGGCAATAACCACAGAGAACCGCTTCAGAAAAAAGGCGGGAGTGTTCTCGCAGCTGTACCCATTTGGAGCGACTTTATGAAAAAAGCGCTTAATGGCACTTTGCCCGAGACCTTCACTAAACCTGATTCAATTGCAACTCCGAAACCGATCTTAAACGGCGATTACAAAGCCGGCATGCAAATACATACAATTCTTTATTATATAGACAAGACCAACCCGCAAGGAGTCCCACCGACTAACCCCGAGTCAGATCCGCAGTTTCAAAACTGGGAAATACCGGTACTAAACTGGGCCAGACAAAATATTCAAGATTTTGACCTTTACAATATGCCAGGTGCCACCATACCTGTTTTAAATGGATCTCTTGGACAGTTAGCAACCATTCAAATATTTTCCCCACAGATAGGAAACTTCATCCAGGGTCCGCTCACAGTTAGTTTTTCGGTGCAGTCAACAGAAGAACTAAAAAATACCAACATTTACATAAATAACGTGCTCATTGAGAGCGTGAGTTTGAGCGGCACGTCACATGTTTACGATAAACAAATCCAGACAGTGGCTCTTGAAGCTCAAAACCAACTAAAAATAAGCGTCGAGACCGCGAGCGGCAAAAAAAGCGAACAATCGGTGATTTTCTTTAGGTAAATGACTGAGACTCTACTACAAGATTATGATAACGTTTTAGAGATTCTTTCCAATGAAAAAATTCTTGTGTTTATAGTAGAAAACCTCAAACGAAGTCTAAAATCTACTGGATTTTCGAATAAGTTCATTAAGGATTTGATTTCTAGTCTCAAAACCATAGACGACAACTTCTTTGAGAAACATGAGGCTGAGCTTCGAGAAATTTATGCCCTGGGATTTTTTCAAAAGATTGTTCCGTCTTATTTTTCTGAATATGTAATTCCCCTTATTCCAGAAGCTAACACCATTTTGGATCTAGGTTGTGGCACAGGGATTTTAGCGCATGTACTATCCAATAATGACAAATTTAAAAAGATTCTCGGCATTGATTTAAACTCATACCCAGAATGGAAACTATTTAAAAATTCTAAAGTAAAATTTAAAATTGTCTCTGAAGCGGAGTTTCCTAAGATCATTAAAACCGAAAGGCCAGAGGCGCTGACTCTTACTTGGACACTCCATCATATGGATTTCAATTCGCAAGAAAGATACTTATCATATCTTCATGATGCCCTTGAAAAAGATACTAAAATTATAATTTTAGAAGATTCTTATTCAACCACGTTACAGCCACTTAAGGGATTAGATACCTATCGCCCCTTTATGGCTTGGGATGAAGGTGACAGAAAAAATATCATGTTTGTTTACTGTTGGATAGCCAATAGAGTTCTAGCCAAACGCAAAAATGTGCCAACACCGTCTGGGTTTAGATCGCTCGAGGATTGGGAAATAACTTTTAAAAAACTGGGCTACGAAATAGACACTAAACTATTCATCGGCTTCCCAGAAAAACGAGATATAAATACTCCACAATCAGCAATGGTAATCAGCGTAGCTTAGGTAACTACCTTTCTCCCCTGCCCAACAGCGAGTAATAGTTCTCGCACAGAACGTCTCGGAGTCCCGATGGGCTAGGTTCTGCCATCGGGACGAGAGCCAGCGGTCAGTTGCCGCTGGAGCAACTGAACCGCGTGTTCTGGTAGAAAACTATTTATTGTTCCCTATTGCTTTGCCGGCATCAAAATATAAAAATAAGAAACGTCTTTGGATTTAAGTAAGGCAGCTTTGTCACTGCCATTCAAACCAATAACTATCGTCTTATCGGTAAAGCCCTTCAGGCCGTCAAGAAGATAGCGCCAATTAAAGTGAATCTCAATCGCCTCCCCTCCAATTTTAGCGGGCAAAATAGATTTGGTTTTTCCGGAGCTATTTTCGGCGGAAAATAATTCAAGATTTTTTTTGTTTGTGCCCACAACTAATTTTACTTCAGATATCGACTGACTGACGGCTCCCGAAAGTTTGAGAGCATTTATGAGCTCCTCCCTTTCAACTTCAATTTCTGTTTGGAACTCTTTAGGAATGATGCCCAGACCAACGTAATCGGGGAAAGTGCCGCTTATAAGACGCGAGACAATTTCCCAGCCCTCGCCCGCGATAAGCATAAGATTGTCATTAAAATGCCAAGTCGTTGGAATATCGCGTCCTCGAGAAATACGCAGGAATTCCTGAATGGTACGGAGAGGCACAATGCACTTTACGCTTTTTTCAAAATTAGTTTGAAACAAGCTTTTGGAAATCTTTTTTTCCGAGAGCCGGAAAATATCGGTGCCAGCCAGGATCAGTTCGTTGGGCATAAGGTCAAAATGCACGCCGCTTATTTCCGGACGGAGTTCCGAAAACTGGACTGCCGAAATAACGCGGGTAAGCGCCTCGAACATGAGTGAAGCAGAAATCTTCAAGGCTTCTTTTTTATCTTCCACGGTCGGTAAAACGGGATATTCGTCCGTATCCATAAGCGGCAACGAGACTTCATAATTATCAGCTCGAATCTCTAGGAGCGCACCGCTTTGTTCGATGTCCAATCGCTCGCTCGAGATATTAGAGATGATAGCGGCTAAAAGATCCGCGGAAACAACAATGGAACCAGGATTGATTACTTTGCCCGAGACATTCGAGACAATGCCTATCTCCAAATTAGTAGCATGGATCCTAAGTGTGTTGTCTTTGGCTTTTATCAAAAAATTCTTAAGGATAGGCAAATTTGTGTTGTCGCCGATAGCCCGTTCGGCAATAGTAATCGCTTCTTTTAAATTATTTTTTAAAATAATACACTTCATCCCGTTAGAAGCAGATCGCAATCGGCAACCCGCGTAAAATTGTCAATTTGTTTAAACGACTGTTCATAGTTTGTTTATTTTTAAATTTCATAAAGCGACCGCGGCTCCTAACGGGCTTTATCTGTTAGTAAAATATTATTCCTTACTCCTATTAATCGATTCCTTGACGAGCAGGATCTTTTGATTAAGATCGTTATTCTTGTTTATTTCTTGGGTAATTTTTTCAAAAGCGTGAATAGCAGTCGTATGATCGCGCTTGCCCACAATATCGCCGATGTGCGGATAAGAAAGCTCAAGCATGTCGCGCAATAAATACATGGCAATTTGCCTGGGCATCACTACTTCTTTTTTGCGGGAATGCCCCAACATATCTTCCATCGAGATTTCAAAGAAAGCGGCCACTGATTTTATAACGTGGCTTGGTGTTACATTTTCAGGCGTGCGCCGCGTATTCTTTTTAATAATATCGTCCACGAGTGTAGTGGTAACAAGAACACGCTTTTGCTCCTCGTAGAAAAAGAGAATGTTTAAAATGCCTTCAAGCTCGCGAATATTTCTTTTCATCTTGCTGGCAATTAAGTCAATCACGTCGTTTCCTAACTCCTTGCCACGCTCTTGAAGCTTGGTTCTAATGATAGCAACGCGCATCTCATAGTCTGGGTAAGCAACATCGGCCACCATGCCGCCTTCAAAGCGAGAGCGCAAGCGTTCCTCTAAGATAGGCACCGATTGCGGGGGACGGTCTGAAGAAATGACAATTTGTTTATTGGCCTCATAAAGAGCGTTAAAAGTAAGGAAAAATTCTTCCTCGGTCTTTTCCTTGCCCGCAATAAACTGGATGTCATCTATAATAAGCACATCCACGTCGCGATATTTTTGTTTCACGTCTTCGATACGCTTAGCCCTAATGCCAGCTACAATGTCGCTCGTGAATCTTTCCGAACTCACATACTTCACTTTAACTTTATTTTTATAGTTACTTTTTATTTCATTGCCCAGTGCTTGTATAAGATGAGTTTTCCCAAGTCCCACTCCGCCATAGATAAAAAGTGGATTATATTTTTTTCCGATTTCCTGTATCACTCCCTGGGCGGCCGCATAAGCCAGTTCATTCGCGGAACCGACTACAAATGTGGCAAAAGTGTATTTGGGATTTAAATTTGTTTCGGGATCAATTTTTAATTCCGGAAATGTCAATTGTTTTTTTTCAAATTCAATCCTCGAGAGCGCTCCCAATTGGACATTCGGCAAAACAGTTAAGTCCGCGCTTTGCACTACAAATTTTATATTTCTAGTAGAATCATCAATGAGCCGCATTGAACCCAGGATCATTTTATTGTATTTATTCTCAACCCATGTTTTGGTGAAGTTATTCGGCAAAGCTACAAGCGCCATACCATCTTTCTTATCAACCAAGCGACTACTTTTTAACCAAGTGGCAAAACTCGCTTTAGGAATTTGCAGTTCGATGTCCGATAATACCGAGTGCCAAACTTTTTCTAATTCCTGATCGTTCATAAGTAATGCGTAAAGGCTAAAAAATTATATTCTGATGAGTGAGTGGTTCTTATTATGACAACTGCGAAGATTAATTACAAACGCTTAAACTTTTTCATGCTATAACAATAAAAAATTTATTTTATTTTTTCGAATATACCTAATTCTAGTTCTTCGTGTAACTTAGTCAAAGGCCGAACCGAGAGTAATCTGTGCATGGGCTGTGGATAAGAGGGCTTACAAAACCTTTTTCTCATTCTTATACCTTCAGACACGTAAATTCTCTTCGCTTATATACGCTATTAGCCATCCTGGTTCGGCTCCGCTCACGGTTCGACACCTAACGAAGCCGCCTGCAGATTCCATTCTGATGGTTCTTGTGGTGCGGGCAGAAATGCCAGCCGAGTCCTTGCTAACTCATAAGCTTCTGATATAAGATGATTTCATGTCACAAACATATCAACCTAAAAAGAAAAAACGCCGCAGAACGCACGGCTTTTTGAAACGCATGCGCACCCCAGGAGGGAAAAGAGTGCTTCAATCACGAAGAAGGAAAGGCAGAAAGAGACTTGCCCTATCCTAGTATGCTTCCCACTCCTAAATGCTAAAGAAAGAAAATCGTTTACCGGCCCGATACTTTCGAGAAAAATACCGCGTCGAAAAAAGAAATTCGCTCTTTGTAGTTAAAAAGAGAGATAATGGTCTTTTGTTGCGCAGGTTCGCGGTAGTCATCACCAAAAAAGTAGACAAAAGATCCAGCCACCGCAACCGACTGAAACGCAAAATATACGAACTGATCCGCAAAAATAAACTTGAAGAAGGGCAAGGAGAAGATATTATTATTTTCGTACTGCCACGCGTCCTTAAAGAAAAAGACGAATACATCTTGTTTGCGCTTTGCGAATTATTGGCCTAAGATGATACCAAGCATATGATGTCTATACTTTATGAAATATTTTACCGGCCGTTGTTCAACGCGCTTTTTTTTATTTATGAGTACGTGGCTTTCCATGACTTGGGGCTAGCTATAATTATTCTTACGGTTATCGTGCGGCTAATTCTCTATCCGCTATTCCACAAAAGCCAAAAGCATCAAACCGTCATGCAAAAAATCCAGCCCAAAATCAAAGAAGTTCAGAATCTCCACAAAGAAGACAAAATGAAGCAAACCCAGGCTATGATGGCACTCTATAAGGAACACAATGTGAATCCCTTTTCTGGTATTTTTTTGATAATTCTTCAAATCCCAATATTTATAGGACTTTACCAGGTGTTCGCCCAGAAATTTACCGCCGTTTCATTTCAGACTCTCTACACTTTCATCCCCCAGCCCGGAGAAGTGAACACTTCCCTCCTGGGCTTGATAAATCTCTACGAATCAAGTATTATATTAATTGTTCTCGCAGCGCTTTTACAGTATATTCAGGGGCACTTGAGCTTGCCCAAAGCCAAACCGGGAGAGTCTCTTTCTTCTCAAGAGCGTATTGGCCGGCAAATGGTTTATATAGCTCCCGTCCTTACTGTGACCATATTGTGGCAGTTTCCTTCCGCAGTCGCCCTCTATTGGGCAACCACTTCACTCTTTTCCGTTATTCAGCAACTCGTAATAAATAAGCAACTAGGGCCAAGTAAAACCAATGACTAACGCATCAGAAACAATTAAAAAGGTGCTAGAGAAAATGACGATTCAGGAATCCCAAATAAATTATGATGAAGCCAATCGCAAAGTTTCGATTTTTTTAAACGAGGTAGAGCATCCGCTTATTAAGACCAATATCCCAAAAATCGTTCAAGACTTTAATCATATCGCCCAGCTTATTGCCAAAAAGAACGATGAGCCGTCTTTTTTTATAGATATTAATAATTATCGCCTCGAGCGAGAGCGAATTATCGTCGAACTTGCCAAGGCCGCCGCGAGAAAAGCTTTGGCCACCAAACAAGAAATTTCTTTGCCCGCCATGAACGCTTATGAGCGAAGAATCATTCATATGGAGCTTGCCGTCCATCCGGAAGTAAAAACCGAAAGCGTTGGTTTAGGAAAAAATCGGTACGTCATCATTAAAGTTATCTTATAGAATCTAGTAGTTAGTAGTTAGAACCTAGAATGAGAATGAGCAGAAACTTTGAAGAAATATTTTTTGTTATTCTAGATACTAAATTCTAGCTTCTAGATTCTCATGAGCACCGCGCTTCCACGAGATGCGAGTTTATTTTGCTTGCATGGTGAATTCATAAAGACGGCTGTCAAGATTATTTAAAAAATACATCTTACCGCCGGAAACGGAGAGCGCCTTTGCGTCAAACATTCCCAATGGATCTTGAAGTACGAGATCTGTTTTGCCATCAGACAAACTTATCCGATAAAAATTATCCCTAAAAAATACAGCTCGCATCAAATAATCGTCAGGTAGATTAGCATTATTTAGATCGTTAGGAATAGCACAGTATAGATACCCGCCAGCAAATGTACACTTTTCGGGCATTGTCACGAAACCCATTTGCCCCCGTACCACGCCCGAAGCGTCAAGCAAGGTAATAGTGTTTTTATTATTAGAAAACGAATATTCTATGCCCACGCCGGTTTTTTTATCCCAATTTACCGTAGCGCCGGGAACATTACTTAAAACAGGCGCGAAAGTTTTTTCTTTGATGTTATATTTTAGGATGGTACTCGGCACATATTTGGCCGGTTTGGGATAAATAATAATTTCATTTTTTGTTAGCCAAGTGATGTTGGAGTCGAGTTCGTTGATACGATCAAGGGTGGTTTTTGCAAAGCCCAGCTCGGGCTTTTTAGCATCTTGAAGTTTATCGGTATTAAAAACGCCTATATTACTGCCGCTTGGCCCTTTTTCTAAATAAGCGATTTCATGCGTCGCAGGCGACCAATCTACTGATTGCAATTTTTCCTTGCCGAGTCCGGTCCAAAGTTTAGTTTCTAAATCAAGAACACTAAAGAATTGTTCCTTTTGAGTTCCAAATTTTGCCAGAATTTTTTTGCCATCAGAAGAAAAAGAAGCGCTTATAATGGCAACTAATTTCGCCGAGGAAAGAATGTCAGTCTTGCTGTTATTAATTTTTACAACTTCCCCTGTTGACTTAAGAGCAATTATGCCGTCGCTTTGAACAAAATAAGTCAGAATCACAGCATCGCTTAAAGCAGTAATCAGTCCCTGGTTACTAGAAACAGTAGAGGAAGCGGCGGGCGGAGTAATAACAATCATCGCGGGAGGCGTGTTTTTCGTGAGAGCGCTAAAAATAAAATAGCCGATTATGCCGAGCGTCATTACGCCGATTACTACTATGCTTATTTTTATAATTTTCATACTTTAATTAAGGCTTGGGACACATCTCTTATCCGACGAACATTCAAGACCAGCTCCACCACAAAATATATTAACGTTATCACAATCGTCGTATATGCCGCCATCCGTTTTGGCTTTGCAAGTTGTATTACAAATACCGCTTTTACACTCGGAAGAACTATTACATGACGTTCCAACGTTTTTGCCTATAATTGACCCACCATAGCCGCCTCCGCCGCCCTGACCCGTCCTTATGTAATTAGGAGCATAATTAATTTCCTCGATATTAACGAGAGCCGGGTTTACAAACTCTAGAATCAAATATCCACCGAGAAGCAGGAGTAAGCCGAGAAGAGCTTGCGTAATACCGTCTCTTGCATCGGCGGTTTTACTCGTGTTACCGGCGGAGAGTGTGTAGACAAAACCCCAGTACACAATCATCACGAAAGCCACAAAGCCCACCAGCGCCAAAGCGCCCCTATAGATGGCGGCGATATAATTCGCGATTGATGGATTAGCTGAATCGCCCGCCACAATGTCCGTGCCGGGAATGCTGGTTGTGATCGTATATGTATAGGGCGCAGCCAAACTAACGACAGGTAAAAGAAACAGAACAATAAACGCAACCAAAAAGAAAAAAGGAGAATGTTTCAAGTAGGACGTCATTGGACAATGCTATATATTAATTCATCTTGAGCTGTTTCGATAGACGAAGCTGGATTCTCTACTGATGCGCCCACGGTTACCCTTACTCCCAAAGGAGTAGCGCCGGGAATGGTTACTAAAAGTTGTTCGGGTTCGCTCGCGTTTCCTTCGGGAGAGACGCCGTTAACTGCCCAAGAAAAAATCAATTCCTGCAGACCGCTGACGTTAAAGAAATAGGGCAGAGCTGTTAAATTAAGATTCTTACCCGTAAGATTATCTTTATCATAGGGTGACTCGATAACCAGTTTCGGGCTCGCCACCGGAATGGTAAATGAGTACGTGTCGGCTTGCCCGTTAGGATTAAAAACACGGATATCTACTGCCGCGTTTTCTCCGGCAAAGGCATAATTTTTAAATGTTACGCTTTTTTGGTTAACCCCATCCTTTATTACATTGCCATTTACGAGCCACGCGATTCTTTTATTACTTAAATCCACCAGCTTGCCGCCATTCAATAACTCAAATGACGCTTCTATGGTTGTTTTTTCTATCGGAAACACTTTGCCTAAAAAACCGGCCGGAGCATAGGCGCTCGCGCGCCAAAAAGGAATAAACTGCGGTTTGGTTTGCGCCTTGGTCACGGAGAAAATTAAAGAGAGTGTTAGTACACAGACTAAAACAATGCTGATTTTTATCACAAAAACTAAGATATGACGATACATTATGATTGGAATATACTTATATTGTAACACACTAATGGTTCTACTAAACGAGTTTATTTCTTAAGCACTTTCTTCGCTACAACTTGAGCTGCGGGAACTATCTTCGCAAGTTTTTCAATTTGGTCGGCATGATTATGCAACCAAATGGCAATAATAAGGCCAAAAGTTCGCATAGGAAGAATGCCGGCCGTTGCGGCATCCACAAATACACTTAAAGCTACAACCACTACTTTTTTGGCCACAATCATCTCGCCTCTCGCACCGCGCAAAAGTGACCATAAAAAGATAATTGTGGAAGCGATAAGACCGAATAAAAGCGCCAGAGCCCATGTCGCCCAGCCGACTACCAGTACCGCGACAACAAAAGGGGCGATAAACTCAAAAAGATCGGCCGGGGCGGCGATTAAAATCAGAATAATCTGTTCCGCCAGAGAAATTTTATTCTCTTCGCCTTTTTTGCGGGAATTTTCTCCTTCTTCTCCGCCATCCTCATCACCTTCTTCCACTTCGTCGAGAGCAAGGTCGTCATTAAAATCTTCGTCGTCGTAAGCCATAACTAAGTTAGATGAAGTTTATGTAAGTTCCCGCTTCATCTTTAATATTTCCTCGGGATCAGTAGTAATAATCTTATTCTCAAAGAAGGACGGAATTACCTGAATCGCGACATGCTTTAGACCGGCGAAAAAGATACCCGTACCGATTTCCGCCTCAAGGAGCAAATTCTTTTCGGTTTCAGTAAGACCAAAAGTCTTCCCCACAATTTCAATAGCCGCTGGCGATTGCCGCAGGAGAAGCTGAAGCGAAGAGTTTGTAACAATAGGCTTGCCGTAGGGCGAAGTCAGGAAATCTTCTATATCCTGGGTAATTGTTGTTACTCCCAGGTAATATTTCCTAGCGCGCTTTACAAGACCAAATAGAAAAACCGCGCCATCGTCGTGCCGCATCAAAACCCAGGCCTCATCCACAATCATAATGCGTTTTTTTAGGGTCGCCCGAATTAGATTCCAGATAAAGTTTAGAATGATGTACATCGCTACCGGCCTAAGCTCTTCTTCCAGATCGCGCAAGGAAAAAACAATCAGTCGGTTTTTTAAATCAACGTTTGTTGTCCGATTAACAAAACCGGCGTAACTGCCTTCTGTGTATTTATACAAGCGTTGAGATAGTTCGCGGCCGCCTTTCATGTTTTCTAAAACAGTTCTAAAGTCGCTAAGAAGCGGCGCCTCGATACCTTTAAAGCTTTGACCAGTCACGATGCCGCGTGAAGCATAGGTTTCGCTAATAGCTTGATCAATTAAAGCATCCTCTTCGGGAGTAACGCTCCCAAGCATGAGCTTAACCAGGCCCGTGAGATTCAAAATGTGCCCGCGCAATACCTCTCCGGGATCTTCATCCTCGGGCACCGGAGGAATATCAAAGGGATTGATGTGGTGCTCGGAATTCAACCCTAGTTTGAAGATACTGCCGCCCATGGCCTTTGAAAGCGTTTCATATTCATTCTCCGGGTCCACTACGAGAACATCCGTGCCCATCATCAGCGTGCGGATGATTTCAAGCTTAGTTGAATATGATTTACCGGCACCCGCCTTGGCAAAAACAGTCATATTGCCATTCTCGAGCGAAAAACGGTCAAAAATTACCAAAGTGTTATTATGGCGGTTTATGCCATACATAATGCCCTTGTCACTCGTAAGATCGGCTGAAATGAACGGAAAAAAAGTTGAGAGCGGCCCGGAATTCATGGCGGTTGTAATCTGAAGACGATCGAGACCGATGGGCAACGAAGAAGAGTACCCTTCGAGCTGCTGAAAAATAGCGGGTTTTGTATAGACAAGCTTATTTTCAAGCATACTGCTTATTTTCGACTCAAGTTTGCTTAAGTCCTCCAGTGTATCGCCGCAAAGCGTAAAATAGAGACTGGCGTTAAAAAGCTTTTCGCGCGCTTGCTGAAGCGCGTCGCGCAAAGAGTCCACATCTGTAAAGGCGGTTTCAATCATCGGATCGCGCACCATGCCTTTATCTTGCTGTTCCATGATTTGCGCTTCGATTTGCGCGGCTTTTTTTCGCAAATTTTTAAGCGCGATGGCGGTATCAATCGGATGGACAAAAATGGAAACATCAAAAAGATTGGCCAGGTTAATGACTTGATTAAGCCAGCCGCTTGCAAGGTAGCGTGGGTAAGAAAAAGCAAAAATGGTTTTCAAAAACTTATTGCCGACCTTAACGTAGTTGGCACTTACCTCCGCGGCCGAAGGAGCTATAATATTTTTTATTTCTTGTTTTTTGGAAGTATCCATATTTCAGTCGTGGGTAAACACGAGATCATTTTTTTCCATTGATTCCGGATTGTACAAATTATAGAAAAGCTCCGCCAGTTCTTCTTTGTTTAAAGCCACCGCTCTCACGCCGATAGCTCGCAGACCGGCGATGACGTGCTCGACGCGTTGGCTTAGCTGAAAAAGGTTTCTTTTTGTACCCTCGGATATCTCATTTGGAGCTTCGTTCGCCGTCGGTTCCTTGCGAGAAATAAAACTGGGCAGAAGATTCAAGATAGTCGATTTTGATGGAAGATTTATCGGGTCGTAGGGCACAACCACAAAAAAGTTCTTGGTCATAATATCGTTTTCCGCCACAAACGACCGGATAAATTCCCTGTATTCAGCAAGTTCGCTTTTTAAAAGATCGTCCGCTTCCTGATCTTCACGATCTTGAAGCATTTTCAAATAATTCTGAATGTTCAGCTTCCTGGAATGGATAACTATTTGAAGAGAGAAATCCAGGCTATTTAGGAAGTTTTGGTATTCGGAATATATAATGTTTTGTTCTTCTTCCGATTTGAGCTCAATATTTATGCCTGAAACCAAAAGTACCCTGCGCAAACCGCCGCCTTTTAGTATCAGCGTGTCTTCGTATATGCGCTCGATTTCAACAAATTCTTGGGTCGAGGTGGCTTCTTTTTGTGGCATACCCCGTGCTACAACTGCGATAGTAATGCCTTAAACATTACTAAAGAGCCGTCATTTGACTTGACCTTTACTTTTCTATGATTTTTTAGCATTTTTATATTTTATTTTCTTAAACCCAATCGCGGTTGTCACAACTGGGTATAAGCTAATCATACCAAACTAACAAACAGTTTCTAGCCACTAGAGTTTAGTCACTAGCAAGAAAATCAAAATCAGGTTCTTTACTAGTGGCCAGTGGCTATTGGCTAATTACTATTTTAGCGTCGCGAGTCGCCGTAATCGACGCGACGTGCTGGTTCAATTTCGCCCGTCGCTCGTCTTAATAATTCGTACTGCTCCTTGGAATGTTTCCCGAAATTAAAAAGTTTTTTTTCTCGCTTAGGGATGGAGGTTTTCGAGGTCATTATCTTTTGGAAAAGGTCCTGCACTTTCCCGGCTATGGCCAGTTTTTCTCGAATTTCGCTGGGCGTTTTTTTGGCGTTCTCTGGCATCTCATCTCTCTCTTCTGTTAAACTCGCGCGGTTTTGATTTGAACTTATCATAATTCTCCTTACTGGAACTGGGCGCGCGGTTTCTTTTTTGGTAACGCTTTTATCTTCTAAAATCTTTTTTATCTCTGCTTCAAGACGCGCCTTACTATTTTTAAGCTCTTCTACTTCGTGTTCCAAAAGTTCTTCTTTTTTAAGCAATTTTTCTTCTAGGACCGCGAGGGCTTCTTTTTGCACTTTCTCTTTTTCTTTAATTGCGCGCGATAATTCTCTCGTCACTTCTGCGGGTTTCGTTTCGCCGCGAGAAACGGATTTTAATTCGTCAGTTACAACGTCGCCAACTCCCTTAAAGGTGCCCTTTAAGGATTGTAACAAAAAAGATTTAGGAGAGGATACTAACTCACGTTCGTGCCAACTAGGCGGGACGGGCGACAGCGCGTCCTCTTTTGTTTTTTTATGAAAAACAAATTCATTGAGTTCCGTTTGTTTTGTGGACATGGTTTTTGCTTCCAAGAAAGCCGGCTCGGACTCTGGTTTTTCGGCCCTCCATAGGTAAAATCTTGGTTGCCAATAATAATGAAAGGCTGCGGCCATAAGAGTTGGCATGGAACGTCCCTGAATCTTCACAAAGGCCACACCGACGGCAATTACCCCCACCAAGCTGGTCATAATAAGCCACGCCAAAGAAGTAAAAATAAAGTAAAAAATAAAACTGAATCCGGTGGCGGCGGCAATAATCAAAAATTGCTTAAGCGTTAAAACACCGCCGATAATCTTGTCTTCGGTCTCAATAAATTGTGGGACTTGGTATTGCATGATTTAGAAAGTACTAATGACTAAAATAATAACTCATAACCTATAGCTCATGACTTATAATTTTCAGAGTTTCGCCCTTGGTTATTAGTTATAAGTTATAAGTTATAAGTTATTGACTGCTACGCAAATCAAGCATATTTCCCTCAATTTTCGGGTCTGCTTTGGGAATAGATGGCGGAGAATAAACTGGCGGTGCGGGTGGTTGGGCTTTTTTAAATTCTGCGGACAAAGACGGTCTGCGCAGGGTTTCGTTAGCTCTTGCCGCGCGGTCAATTTTAGGAACATTTTGACTAATCACTTGGATAGGTGGCGGCGCGGAAACTGGCGTCTGTCCTAAACTTTTAGCAAATGATGCCGGTAAATTAGTTGTCTCACGAACCGGCTTTGCTGTAGATTCGCTACTGCCGATTTCAATTTGCACAGGAATATGCGGTAGAGGCGATGACCGCGGATAGCCCGCCTCAATGTCGGAGTGAAAAGATTTCGTAGACTGAATAGGCGGAAGCTCGTCCTCTTTGTGAAGCATAAAGGGCATAACCTCACCCTTAGAAGTCGGTAACTCCTCTCTTAACTTTATTTTATCGCCCTCCTCCCGAAGGGTGGACAAAAACCTAGCATCTATTTTTACCTCTGGCGGAGGGAGTGTAGTAATCTTGTCGCGAGGCACAAACTTTTCCCTGCCCACATCAGGCGGCGTCTCCATTTTTTTCTTTCTTAGGTCTACCAACATGGTCTCAACTTTAGATGCCGCGAGCTTATCATTTTCCGGTTTGGTAGCGTCATATTTGCTCGTTAATTCGTTCATTTTCATCGAAACGTTCCTAGCGGACGGTGCGCTCGGCACAATTGGCATAATCCGTGAAATGGGAACAGGTGGAATCTCTTCCTTTACTGAAACTCCCTGTTTCATTTTTTCTATATCCACGCCGAGTTCAGCGAGTGTTTGTTTTATCGGCGCGAAAATCCGTTCGGCAATTTCTTCCGCGAGAAGCATGGCATCTTCGGGCTTAATTTGGAGTTCCGAGGCAAGAGTGGCAATAACCGCGGATGGATTAATATCTTTGATCGCCAGTCTAAATACAATGTCCGGAATAACGCTTCGTCGCGCATTAGTAAAAATATTGGCGTTCTCGTTAATATCGTGAATAATCTGTATAATCTGAAGCGAAGCAATCCAGTTTCGCACCGATTTTGGCAGATTTGAAAACGCTTCCTGAAGTAATTTTTCATTTTCGATATTTAAGGCCATGTGTGTGAAACTGGAAATAAATTTTACACTGGCCGGCCAAATTGGTCTAATGTAATTCCACTTCCGCCGCTGGGTTGAGCCGTGGGTTTGTATTTAGGATCCAAAATCCTTGCCAGCGGCGGACTTTCAACGATTTTATCAAGGTGTCTAACAGCTGCTTTGGCAATAGCTTTTTTGTCATCGGATAAATTGTTAAACTCGATAATCTTCTCTCTTTCAGACTCCAAACTCATTCGTTCTGCCTGAAGGCGTTTTACCTCCGCCTGATCTTTGCGTTCGCTCGCGAGCTTGATTTGCCTTTCAATGTCTCCAAGCCGGCTGGAGGTCATCAAAACTTGGCCAAGCAACGCAGACCCTAGGCCGTCGAGGCCTTTCTGCACTTCCTTTACGATGGTTTCTCGCTGCGCCATGGTACCATTTTGAACAATGTTTTCTATGTGTCTGTCGGTAAAGTTATCATTCAGCACGACTTCTGGATTACTTAGAGCGGCAACACTAATTTCGGCTGCCTTACTGGCGGGCACATATCTTCCCATGGCCTCCTCGGTGCTCATTTGATTGTCTTCGTTATCTTTTATCTCACTCTTAAATTTGTTGGCAAAATCGGGCCGTTCCGGCAATAGCGATTTTTTTATGTCTTTGTCCACCCCCGTGCGATTAGTAGCGTCAATAAGTTTATCAAGCGGGTCACTCTTTAAGAGCGCTTCATCTGTTTTTTTGTCTTTGGCGTCAAATAGTTTTCTCGCGGCCAGCTCCATGGCAATAGCAGCGCGTTCAATGTTACTACTTATCATGGTAATGTTATTAGCGCGATTAATAAGATCGGCGTTGGTAATATTCGCATATTTTTCTTTCTGCGTTTTTTCAATGTCCCCACGGAAATCTTTGGCTAGTTTAGTTACGGTCTGATCGAGCTTGCGGCCGCCTAACCTGCCTACAACCGGGAGTGTAGCCAGTCGAGAGGTAATGCGCTGCGCCTTTGAAGTAGTTTCTCCTCCCTCGGTTTTGGACATGGTGGTAAGCGCGCTACGCGCGATTAGTCTGCCCGTGCCCTTGGCCGCGCCTTTTGCTTTGGAACTGATATACCCCGAAGCTTTGTGGGCCCATTTATTAGCCATGACCGCTCCTTGAATGCCCAATTTATTGGCAGCAATAATGCCACCCATTAAAAGCCCACAAAAAACAAACATCTGGCCAATGATAGAAGTGAGACCAACTAACCCTCCAGATGCCCCTCCGATATTAAGAGAACTATTTAAAGCCGCTCCCGACTTACTGATGCTTGTTTGGGTAAAGCTTTGGTTTTGTACCGTAAAAAGAGCGAGATAGAGAAAAAAAGAAACTATAGGCGGAAAAAATGTCCATCGTATAAATTCACCCCGCCATTTTGAAAAAATGTTACCTTCTCCGCCCACCGTTAGGCCCGGAAAAATAGACCCCAGCCAAGCAATAGGAGCAAGAATCAGAAGAAACGCTATGTGGACAAACCGCACCATGAGCATCGCCCCGAGCGCGAAATAAGTGACAACCCCCATCCAACTAAAGATAATTATGAAAAACAAACTGGCAATTGACTGGATTATTATAGTTACCGAGCCGGTAGCTTGAATTTTAGCCATACCGCCCCCGGCGCTCCAGAGCGCCTGTGGCTTAAAAGCGTCTGCAATAGCATCAGAGAGAGCAAACGCGCCGTTATTTGTGGCTTTATTTACAAAAAAATTGGTAAGAATACCCGAGGCGTCCAGAAAAAATCCGCAGATGCTTAAACTGAAATTTATCAGGATTGCTATCATAATTAACTTAAAAAGCGACGTTTTCATGCCATACGTCTGATTGCGGATAATGGTCGCGAAAGCGATTACAATAATGCCCAGTACAAAGCCCAGATTCGCGATATCGCGCACAATCCGCCAGCCAATCTGCACCACGGGCATATTTAAAACTTCCGAATTTAGCGCCAGTGAAAAGTCAATAAACCAGCCAGCAAGCACCAGCAGTAAACCCACCAGCAGACTGATGAGATACCCGATAAAATTTATGATTTCCGCGATTGCGCCGGCAGTAAAACTAACAAGAGAACTCGTAAACCATCCCCAAAAGCCCGAAGATTGGACAGTAGATGGCGTGGGCGTGCTTGTCTGCGCCAGTGAGTAAGAAAAGTTTGTCAAAAAAAGAAAAACGATCAGTAAAAGCACCGCGCTTGTTTTCACACGTCCTCTTTTTTTAAAAAAATTAAACATGGGGTTCATCCCGTTAGAAGCAGATCGCGATCTGCAAACTGCTAAAAGTTATTAATTTATGGCAACAATTATTCATGGTTTATGGCATTGAAATATTTATAAAGTGATCACGGCTTCTAACGGGACTCATAAGTTGAAATCTACGGTACCGGTATTTCGCCAGTTGATGTAGACACGCTTCCCCCTAAAACGGTAACTGTAACAAACTTAGTGACAGCTCTCCCGCCGGTATTCCTGCAAGTAAGTGAATAGGTAGTAGTCTCCGCGGGAGCAAGCGTGACCGAACCGGATGTCTGCCCACCCGTATTGAAGTTAGTGCCGGAGCATGAAGTTGCGTTAATACCCGCCCAGGAAAGCGAGACACTGTCTCCAGCATCCATTGTGGTAGCATTCACAACCAACATGGCATCTGGGGCGGTTACGTCTCGTCCTGCAAGACAAGCGTCTCGCGTGGCCCCGGGCGGCATCACGTCGCAATTTGTGAAGTCTGTCCCTATGGGTATGTAGCCGGCGCCCGGATCCGAAGAAATTACTCCCTGGGACAAGCCCACAAGCCCTTGAATACCAGCGCCAATTAATTTATTCAGTACGCCATCGGTTAAAATCGCGATAATCGAAGCAAATTGATTCATGCCGAAAATGTAGCCGAACCTGTTGGTTAGCGCGCTGTCCACCGAGGCAGCCAATGCCTTGCCGGGAGTTGTAATTTCCCATTCCGCGCAACCGGCGCTCGCCTCGTCTTCCGCAAAGGAATAGTCTTTTGTTTTGCATCTCTTTACCGATATGAAGCCCTGACTCGCGAGTCCTTCGTTCTGCGCAGCTCTTTGTCTAGATGCCTCTAGTTGTTTTTCGTAATCAAGAATGGAAATCATGTTGCCATAGTAATTGTTATTCATTTGAATAATGGACACATACCCAGCCCAGCCGCCTCGTGAAAAATCCGAATAAAACTCATTGATGTTGCTTACAACCTTGTCTAGCGTACACGCTATCTGCCCTTGAAAAGTAGACATGCCAGGGATCACAACTCGGGTACGAAGCAAGTTTCTTAGCAGACCGGCAAAATTCGTACATATGAGCCCTCCGCTTGCCCTGTCCACTTCGTTAATGGCGATATTTAGGGCGTCACGCGACGCTTGGCCCAAAAAATTTGACCAATTAGTGATGTATTGCGGGCCCTTTAAACTGCCACCGGTAATCCAATTCACAATCTGGGTGGAGAGCATGTCAAGGAGTTTCAACTTGAAGTATTCAAGTAAAACCTTGAAAACGTTTTGCACCCAAGTGTTAAAGATATTGTTATAAAGAGTGTTTAGATATATACCAACTTCCTTGACATACTGATAGCCCTGCAAAATATATTCTAAAATTCGTTCGGCATAATTTGTTGGGTCAAATACAATGTCACCTATTCCAAATACAGCTTGAACTTCGTTAACTAAGGCAAATTTTTCCTCTGCTCTCCTTTCTAAAACATAAGCAAAAACAGGTATCAGCATTGCCGCTATCAAAACGCCTGCAACCATTTTTTGAGAGTAAGAAACTATCATTTTGTTTTATGCATTGTTTAGGATTTGGGCGGAATAATTTCTTTTAGTGTAGTCAGGAAGTTTTCTCCGGTTTCTATTTCGACTTGTTGAATCTCCTGAAGCCATCCAGTAGCAACAAGCGCAGAGAGCGGGTCGTTTTTTGAGTTCGCAAGTTTTAGAAAAGCAATTTCTTTGCCTTTTAAAATTTGCAATAATTGTCCATGAAACGATGCTAATTTATCCGGAACGATTACAGCTTTTAAATTCGCAAGGTGATCCGCAACCTTCTGTCCCAGGGTTCTTCCGGCACTTTCTATGGAATTCACGTCTGTAACGTTAGTAGACAAGGATAAATTTTGCTGCGTTTTAGCCGACAAAATATCTTTCACGGCAGTAAGATATAGAACAATCGCCTCTCTGGAATTATCTGCGCTAGTTTTTATGTTTTCCTCCGGAGAAATAATTTTTTTCCAATCAGTCTTTCCTTCGCTTTGATTCAAGAATGTTTCATAATCAAGCGTTCCGGGAAAATTAATTTTTTGACCGCCGTCGTCCGTCATAAGCGGCCCTTCTGGGTTTTTTATGACCACTTCTTTCGCGAGCTCGCTCGCGAAAAGTTCGGTTAAATTATTTGGGTCAATAGCGATGGCGTTCGCCGTAAGATTTTGAGTATCGGTTATTTGCCAGTCGTTCGCGATCTTTTCCGGCAATTCTTCCGAAATATAATTTTTAATGGTCGCGGCCGCCACGTCATTGCCGGTGGAGCTGGCATTATTTCCCGAATTGATTACCGGCAGATCGTTTGTTTTGCCACTGGCAAAAATATATAAAGACACGGCGCCCGCCAAGACAACAACGACTAAACCAACTATTATTTTAGCTGACTTCATTACTACTTATTATATCTTATTACATCACCAAAAAACTATTGGCGTGGTGGATAAGATGGGTATACATTTAACTTTTTTCTTCAAGAAATAACGGTTCTTTAGATAAATTGTCAATTTGCTTAATGTTTAGGTTTTGCGGCCTGGTATTGGGTTCAATGCCGCTAGAAAGCAGATGTTTTATAACTTCATCCTTGATTCCTTTTAATCCCTCTCTTAAATTATTTAAGACGGTTTTTTTGGGTTGCTTGAAAAGACGCCTTATAAAGGCGTAATAGCCGGCAGTAATACTTACCTTGTGTAACGGACTAAGCACGAGAATAGACGAGTCAATTTCGGGAGACGGACTAAAATCAAAACGGGAAACGTCTCGCACTACTTCCGTTTTGGCCCAAACCTGCACCGAGGCCGCGAGCAAGTTCATCTTAGGCGGAGACGCGGTAACCCGCAGAGCCACTTCTTTTTGGATAAGCAAGGCGGCTATTTGGGGTTTATTTTTTAATTCGCTTATTTTCCGAAATAAAGCGCCGGTAATGTAGTAAGGAATGTTCCCAAAAAGTTTGTATTTTTTATTTTTTATGGTTTTTTTCATGATTTCGGGAAACGTCTTAACGGCATCGCCTTCGATAACTTTAACGTTTTTAAAATGACGATATTTCTCCTTTAGGCGGGTCACAAGTTCCCTATCTCTCTCGAGGAGAAATAGTTTATTTTTTTTGCCAATGTATACGTCGGTTAACTCACCGTGACCGGCTCCTATCTCAATTAAAATATCCCACTCCTGAACCTTCAAGGTTTTTACCAGCGCCTCCAAAACGTCCTTGTTTTTTAAAAAATGTTGCCCAAGTTTTTGTCTCATGGTTTTGTCTTTTTTATGAACTCAAAATAGTCATCTACTAAAACGTTATAAAATTTTGTTCTACTAGAAGGCGAGACTAGCGTTTCATACCGCACCTGAACATTGCTTGTACCCAGCTTCCATACTGGTGGTTCTGTGGTGCGAGTAGAAATGTCAGCCAAGCCCTTTTAAGGAAGTATAATATACCTTTCTTCATCATCTCCAAATTCCACCTCGTGATTGTCGCTTACAAAGCTTTTGAATTCAATGAGCTCCGGTGAAATTTCATATAAAAATCTCGAGCCAAGACCGTAAAAACTTAAGTATAATTTGTTGCGCGCGCGAGTCATGGCTACGTACATCAGCCGGCGCTCTTCCTCAACGCCTTCGTCACGTCCCGCGGTCTTGTAAGACATCTGGTGCGGCAGCAGTCCCTCCGAGGCGCCCGCGACAATAACCGTGTCGAACTCAAGACCCTTGGCCGAATGTATAGTCATAAGATGCACCACGCTTGAACCTCTTTTGGATCTGCCCTTAAGCGCTTCATTGCCTTGAAGTAAGGCTATTTTCTCGAGAAATTCGTGCGTATCCTTGTAGCCCGAGGCAAAAGCGATGAGTTCCGCGATGTTTTCAATACGTTCTTCGGCATTTGGGTAATTCCTTTTCAAAAAATCAACATAGCCGGAGACTTTTAGTATATAACCAATCAGTTCCGTAGGGTTAAGTAGTACGGTCTTTTGAGGCAAGTCGGCTTCAAATTCTAAAAATGGTTTTTTAAGGAAGTTTTCACGCACTCGCTCTAAGCTGATCATATCTTTGGGATTAACAGCATACCGAAGACAAGAAACGATGTCTTTAATTTCTTTGCGGTCGTAAAACCGTATCCCGCCAAAAATTTCGTAAGGAATGTGGCTCTCGATAAGCGCTTGTTCTAATTCGCGCGACTGGGCATTGGTTCGATACAAAACGACAATAGCGGCTTTCATAAATGTCGCGCCGCCTTCCATTTTATTTTTTTTAAGAATGAGTCTTGTTATCCCCGCTACCCAGAGAGCTTCTCCCCGGTTATCGGCGTGTTCAATAACGGAAACCAACTCTCCGGGACTGTTTTGAGTCCAAAGGTTTTTCGTTTTTTGAATTTTATTATTCGCGATCACGGCCGAGGCGGCTTTGATAATGTTAGCCGACGACCGGTAATTCTCTTCAAGGAGAATCACTTTGGCGCCCTGCCAATCTTTTTCAAAGTTTAAAAAATTGCGGGGATTGGAGCCGCGAAAGCTGTAAATACTTTGTTGATCGTCTCCCACCACGCTTACGTTGCCGCTTTTCTCTCCCAATAGACGGATAAATTCGTACTGGGCGGTATTAATGTCCTGAAACTCGTCCACTAAAATATAACGATATTGGTCGCGGTAGGCCTGGAGCATTCGAGGATGTATTCGAAACATCCGCACCGGTTTTTCGATTAAATCATCAAAGTCAAAAGCGTTGTTTTTAAGAAGGATTTTTTCATAAGCTTCATAGAGATCGCTGAAATGCCTATCTAGGTCCTTATGGCCGGTTTGCTTGTTTTTGAAATCACCTAGTTCGCTTTTTACTCTGGAAATATGAGAAAGAACAAGCGTGGCGCCTATTTTTTCCTTCTTAAGGCCGAATTCCTTCATAATCTGTTTCATAACCTTTAGTGAATCATTGTCGTCGTAGATAGTAAATCCAATCGTCCGCGAGAGAAGATTTGGAATATTTCTTAAAATCCTGGCTCCCAGAGAATGAAAAGTTCCGATAAAAGGCTTGCTTTTCCGACTCGCGTAAAGTGGCAACAAACCGGCAACCCGCTCTGCCATCTCATTTGCCGCTTTATTAGTGAAAGTAATGGCCACGATGGTCTCCGCCCTTACTCCAATACCCAAAAAAAAGGCCAGCCGATTGGTAAGCGTTTTGGTTTTCCCCGATCCAGCGCCCGCCACAATCAAAAGCGGCCCCTGTGGGTGGCTTACCGCCTCTGCTTGTCTTGGATTGAGGTTTTGTGGTATCATGTACTCCATTAGTACCATTAGAACAAAAATAAATAAAGCAATCGAGATTACTCGCCGTGCCGGTGGGTCTTTTTTTGGAGTAGCCCTAATGCGGTTTTTGCCAGTATTGCTGGTTATTTTTCTGCTTTTAGGAATTAATCACTTGTTTGTTTCAGAGTATTCTTTTGGCAGTGAAAAGGGAGTTTTGGGCGGTCCAGAGGTTTCATATTTTAACCAACTTTCCGCCGAAGGCCAAGTCGCCCTCCTTGAAACCAACACTTCGCCAGCAACTGAAAATAAAGAATATTTGGTTTATTACAACCTGTACAACCTGAATAATTCCATTACTTTTAATAATTCGACATTTTTAAATACTGGCAGTATTTTAGGTGATATTTTAAGCAAACAAGATAATTTTTTTATCTATAAAGTTCAAAAGGGAGATACTTTATTGTCGCTTGCTCGCACGTTTAATATAGCAACCAGCACCATACTTTGGGCCAATGCCTCTGTATTAAATAGTAAACCAATTAAAGTCAATGAAGAGCTTATTATCTTACCTGTCTCGGGTATACTTCATTGGGTTTCTTCTGAAGAAACCATTGAATCCATCGCTGAATTGTATAATATAAACCCGCAAGATATAGAAAAATTTAATAATTTAAATAATAGCTCTAAAAACGCTATTGATGGTCAAAAAATTATTATACCTCATGGTCAGCCTAAAAAAGATCTCGCCGTGCTAGTAAAATCACTAGAAGAATTATTACCTAATTTAAATGGTTATTTTAGTTTTCCAACTGAAAAATCAAGTTGGAACTGGGGTATATTACATACTAATAACGCGGTAGATATTGCTAATGTTTGCGGAACACCCATTTTTGCTTCAGCCGATGGATTAATTACTAAAATCGGCAATCCTAATAATTGGAACGATGGCTATGGCGGATATGTAGAAATTGAACATCAAAATGGCACTAAAACACTTTATACTCATACTGAAAAAAATACAGTTTCTATAGGTACTATAACAAAACAAGGAGATATAATCGCTAAAATAGGCAGAAGTGGTAATGTGCACGGACCAACCGGCTGTCATCTTCATTTTGAGGTACACAGAGCTAAAAATCCGTTTATAAAATAAAATTAATTTATCGTTTATAGTTATAATCTTATAAGAGTATAAGAAGATTATTATTATTATTAGTGGTTAATTTTATCTGGATAAGTGTTTTTTTTGCTTTATTTTCTTGTCTTTTATATGAATAAAAGTTGTGGATATTTATCCTTTATTATGTGGAAATTATTATTTAAATTTCATAAAAAGCATTATTTGTAATTTTATAAAGAAAGTTATACCTAGTGACAAGGAGTGTTTACCTATATACTTATCCACTTATTCTTTTTGCCGCATTCTATAACTAAAAGCTTCAGCCAGGTAATCTTTTGTTATTTCTTCTTTTAAATCTAAATCAGTGATGGTTTGAGCTGTTTTTAATATACGATAATAACTTCTAGCTGATAAAAATGTATTTTCAATGGCTGTTTTTAAGAATTCCTCGGCAGCTTCATTAAGATGAATCAGTTTATCACAATCATCGGAAGACATTTCGGAGTTAGTAAGAATAGGAAGATGGTTTCCTTTAAAACGTTCTTTTTGAATTTGTCTGGCTTTCTTAATTTTGTCTCGTATTTTATGATTTTCATTGTCTTTTTTACCAATATTATTTCTATCACGGAGTGTATTTAAAGGAATTCTGCCGACGGAAACTTGAAGGTCAATGCGATCGAGTAGGGGTCCTGAAATCTTTTTTTGATAACGAAACACTTCATTAGCTGAACAGCGGCACTCCTTTTCACTGTCCCCAAAATATCCACAGGGGCAAGGATTCATGGCGGCAAGTAAAGTGAATTTTGATGGGAAGACCAGAGAATTCTTAACTCGCGCAATATGCACCTCTCCTTGTTCCATGGGTTGCCTCAAACCTTCCAGTACATCTCGTTTGAATTCCGGCAATTCGTCAAGAAAAAGAATACCCCGATGAGCTAAACTTATTTCACCCGGTTTAGGGTTGATACCACCGCCGATGATTGAAATAGACGAGGCGCTATGGTGAGGCGAACGAAATGGCCGCGTATCTACTAGGCCGCTTTTGTTTAATCCGGTAGCACTCCAAATTTTTGTGATTTCGATAGATTCTTCAAGTGAAAGATCTGGTAAAATAGAGATCATGGCCTCCGCCAGCAAACTTTTTCCTGTCCCGGGAGAACCTATAAAGAGTACGTTATGTCCGCCAGCCGCGGCGATAACCAGAGCCCGTTTGGCGTTTTCTTGTCCCTTTACCGAAGAAAAGGTTATCGAAAAATCTTTTTTTATCTCTAGTTTTTCTGAAGTATATTGCGGTATAGGATTTTTACCTTCAAGAATATTTATAAGTTCCGTAAGCTCTTTTATGGGTACAACAGTAATGCCGGAAATAACCGCCGCCTCTTCTTGGTTCTCGGCCGGGAGAAACAGCCACTTAAATCCCGACTTTTTTGCAAGCTCGGCAATACTCAAGGCGCCGTTTATGACGCGTAGAGTTCCATCTAAAGCTAATTCGCCCACGAACAGCTTGTCTTTTGACGGGAAGGCTTTTATTTGTTTAGTGGCGAGCATGTAGCCCACCGCGATTGCTAAGTCATAATGTGAACCGGTTTTTTTCACATCAGCCGGAGCCAGATTTACTGTAATTTTTCGGTTTTCCCTATTGGGCGGTTTTATGCCGGAGTTCTTAAGAGCGGAGTTTACTCGTTCTTTGGCTTCGCTTAAAGCCTTGTCGGCCAAGCCCACAATATTAAAAGCATGAAGGCCGACGTGTAGGTCGACCTCTACCTCAATTAATTTTGCGTCAATACCGAGAAGCTCCGCCGCGAATGTCTTTGAAAGGTTACTCATTTAAATAGTGATTAGCCACTAGCCAATAGCAACTAGCTGTTAGATTTTGTTTTTCTTGCTAGTGGCTAATCACTAGTGGCTAGGAACTATTCCTCAAGTTTGCATTGTTTGCAGAGCCGCGATTCCGGATTTACATGGAGTAAGTCTGGTTCTATGTCTTTACCGCATTTTTCGCATTTGCCGTAAGTGCGTTCTCTCACTTTTTTTAAAGCATCTTCAATTTCCCGCAGTCTTATCTTGAGAGTGTCGGCGATGCCCACGTTCGTACTGAATTCCTCCGCCTCGTCGGCTTCTTCGTCGTTAAGTTCAGTTACGTCACTGCCAAAATCGGGAGATTTCTCAAGGTTTTTAATCTCAAGTTCAATCTGTTTGCGTTCCTCCTCAAGTTTTTGTTTAAATGTCGCTATTTCAGTGTCGTTTAACATTACGGATTACAATATCGCGCTGGATACAAAAAGTCAAATAGCGAGATTTTTTTCGCTATTTGCAGAGATAACAGACAGTTACGGCGTCGCGCTTACAATTAGTCGTTTTTCTGCTTCGAGCGCGCCGGCATAGCTTGTGCTTATCAAAAGATAGTTGCCTACGAAAACATAATTGATGGCCGCATCTTTTGTTGAAAAGGTAATGTATCGCGATGGCTTACCGTTTATCTGGCCGTTTTTGAATCCGGCCGCAGACTTATCGCCTGGATTTGAAAGGAAAAGGTTAACAAGCGATGAATATGCTTCCATTTTTCCTATAGTCATTTGCGCGACTGCCGCGGGGACGCCGGTTTTAAGCTTTACCACATAACCAGGCCAGGTGTTTGAACCCGCGTAATAAAGAAAACTTGTAAAATCATCTTCAAAGAGAACACGCAAATCGTTGTCAGTAAATTCTGTAATAATGGAGGGAAAATACTTTGAAAACGCGACCTGGCTGTTGTTAGCGTCTTGCAGTATTACCTCTTTAATTATTGATTTTGTGCCTGTAGCGATTTGGATCGCGGCCGCTTGAGTCAAGGAAAGAACTGGTGCCGTAGCTCCATCCGAAGTTATGTAAGAATTGTGCTTAATTGAAATAGGGGGCGTGATCGGAGGTGTAGTTGTCGCGGCGGGCGGCGGCGTGGTTGTTTCTTGGCTAGAAAAAAACATAGGGTAAAGGAAATAACCGGCTACTCCCAAACCCGCGGCTACTACTACAAAAAGCACAATAAAAATAATCATGCGCGAAAAGTCACTGTTCTTTTTTGTCCCCGTGGTATCATCGGCAGACGGCAGAGTTTCAGGAGTAAAAAGTTTTTCTTCCGGGCCTTCGTAGCCAGGGACATTTATTTTTATGTCATTTATAGGTTCAGTGGGTTTCTCGGTCTCTTTAATGCTTACCATTTGGGGTACGGGGCCAGCGCCTCCAGTCTGTTCTATTGATTTAACATCTGAATCCATTGTGCGTATGGCAATAGGCGGCGGCGGAGGTGGCGGCACATTTCTGCCGCCGGAGACTGAATTATTATTTTGGCTATTATTTAAAGGTGGAAAGTTGTCCATAGTTTTTATTATAACATACCGTATATAGTGACTAGTGGATAGTGATTAGTTCCTAGTAAAACAAAAGCGGAATTCTTAAGAAAAAAAGCAGCCACCCGTTGGTCATAGGTGGCTTGTGTCGCCCAAAGGCTTCTCGGTGCCCGCGTGGTGCCTCGTGACCACGTTGGTTCACTGGGGGCCACTTGGATAGTACCCTATCGGGTGGGTACTCTCGCTCCTCCCTATTGCCTGACCAACCCGGAGTCATCCGCTTAGCCTTGTTAGTACAATAGCAAGCCAAACTTAAATATACAAGCTAAGCGACTCACCTAAACTTGCTTCAGCGACAGGCCGATTTTGCCGTTTTCCACACGGACAACCTTGACGCGCACAAAGTCGCCCAGCTTAACCACCTCGTCAACTGTTTTAACAAAGCCGTTTCTAAGTTCAGAGATGTGGATCATGCCGTCATTGCCTCCGCCCAGATCAACGATGGCACCGAACTCCAAAATTTTCACCACCGTGCCCTCCACCACGTCCCCTACGTGGAATTCTCTTAAGATCGTCTCAATTTCTTTTAGAGCCAGCTCAACTGATTCTTGGCTGGGGCCAGCTATGAAAACTTTGCCGTCCTCCTCAATATCAATCGTGATAATGCCGGTCTTTGCTATAATGCCGTTTATGATTTTACCGCCCGAACCAATAACTTCACCGATGCGTGTCGGATCGATTTGTATGATTTTTATGATAGGAGCGTATTTAGAAAGTTCAGTGCGTGAAGCGGGCAGCGTTGTAATCATATGCTCCAAGATGTGAAGCCGCGCTTTTTTAGCTTGTTCAAGCGTGGCCTTAATCATTTCCGTAGTAAGACCGTCAATTTTTACGTCAAGCTGAATAGCGTTTACACCGTCTTTGGTGCCGGCAATCTTGAAGTCCATGTCGCCGTGATGATCCTCTGGTCCCTGGATGTCGGTCAGCACCTTGAAATTTTTCGCCGCCTTTTCTTTAGATGTCTGGTCGGTAATAAGTCCCATCGCGATGCCGGCCACCATTTTTTTAAGCGGTACGCCTGCGTCCATTAAAGAGAGGCAAACTGAAGAAATCGTTGCCATTGAGGAGGAGCCGTTGGAAGACAAGATTTCAGAAACAACGCGAATCGTATAAGGAAATTCTTCGGATGGAGGAATAAGCGAGCGCACGGCTTTTTCCGCCAAAGCCCCATGTCCGATATCGCGCCTGCCCGGTCCCCTAAAGGGACCGGTCTCGCCCACGCTGTATTTAGGAAAGTTGTAGTGCAAGAGAAATCTGCGCTTCCAGGTTGCCTCCATCGATTCGATAAGTTGTTCCTGTCCCGGAGCGGCAAGAGTAGTAATGGCTAGTGCCTGCGTATTTCCGCGGACAAAAAGCGCCGAACCGTGCGTGCGCTCAAACAGACCCACCTCGGAATAAAGCGCACGTACTTCGTCAAGATGTCTCCCATCGGGGCGGGCCTCCTCTTCCAGGATTTTTTTATGGATCAAATCGTTTATTTCTTCTTCAAAAAGCTCATCAGCGGCGTGGATTGAGTCTTCGTGGTGGCCGTTTTCTAGTAAGTGGCCTTTTAACTCTTTTTTCAAAACGTTCATTTTGCTTTGTCGGTCTATTTTTTCTTTAGTATAAACGGCGGACTCAAGCTTGTCTTTTAAGTAGTGCCTTATCACGGTTTTTAGTTCCGGGGTGGAGTTAACCAAAAAAATTTCCGCCTTTTTTTGCCCGCGCTCTTGTACGATTTTTTCTTGGAAAGCGACAATTTTTTTGATTTCCGCCTCTGCCAAGGTGAAGGCCTTAAGCGCCGTTTCTTCCGGCACATCGAGACCGGCAAATTCAATCATGTTGATTCTGTCCTCGGTTCCTGAGATGAATGTTTCGAAGTCGGCTCTTGTTTCCTTCAGTTTTGACATGAGCGGATTTACCAAAAACTCTTCGCCGATTTTCGCGATTTTTACTCCAGCGACTGGTCCCTTCCACGGAATATCAGAAACAGCAAGAGCGGCCGAGGCGGCAATTAGAGCCACCGAATCAGGGTCATTCTCTTCGTCAAAGGCAAGAATGGTTGTGACGACTTGGATGTCGCGGCGCAAGCCATTTGAAAAAAGCGGCCGGACAGATCGGTCAATCAGTCTACCGGATAGGACAGCTTCTTCCGAGGGTCGTCCCTCTCTTCGCACATAGCGGCTGCCGATAATTTTACCTGCCGCATAAAACTTCTCTTCGTAGTCGACAGAAAGCGGAAAGTAATCAATTTCTCTATCTTTGTGGCCCATAACTACAGTTGCCAAGACTACAGTCTCTCCATATTTACCAATAACTGCGCCATTCGCTTGTTCTGCTAACCGAGAAAACTCTAAACTCAACGTTCTTCCGCCTACCTCAATTGAGTATATTTTTTTATCCTGCATGATTTTTGCCCGCGACGTATGGCGCTTAGAACTATTAAAGAAAATGTTTCTCTAAAAATACTTATGAAATATTTTCTTTAATAATCGTAAGTCGCTTTGGTCGCGAATATTATTATTTTGTTATTTTAATTTTATAGAATTAGCGCAAATTCTATCTTTTTTTAATGATTATTTTCGGAATGTTTTCAATATTCACGAAATAATCCGTTGCTTCTTTTAATTTTGCCGACGTGCTTCTCCCAAAAGCGGCCACTTCGACTTGCTTGCCTAGTCCCCATTTTAAATATTCGACCAAGGGGACAAAATCGCCGTCGCCGGTAACAAGCACTACCGCATCCAAAGACGGGCCCATTCTAATGGCGTCAACCGCCATGCCTACGTCCCAGTCGGCTTTTTTCATGCCGCCTGCGTAGACTTGGAGATCCTTCACGCGCAGTTCCATGCCCGCCTCCTGGAGCGCTTCAAAAAAAGACGATTCACCGCTTTGCTTGCCCGGCGCTGGCTCGAAACTTACTTCCCTTGCGCCGGTGCTGTCAATTATGCCTTCGCTTTTTACTACATAAGCCGTAACACGGATGAGCTTTCTTCCTTGAAGTAAATATTTTATGAGTTCCTGATAATTAACGCGCCCGTGATAAAGATTTTTTGCCGAGTGGTATAAGTTTTGAACGTCGACAAAAATGCCCACGCGCTGTTCTTTGTGTTGTCCGATTTTATTCATCCCGTTAGAGATAGGACGCGGACTTAAAAATCCACAGCCAATCGTTTTTAATTATAAACTTTAACATTCTATAGATAGTGTTTTTATACAACGCATCCGCGATCTCTAACGGGATTCATGAACTTTATGTAAAATTCTTTATTTCTTCAGCCCCAACTTTCGAGTGACTGAAACATAGCTTTTAGCGTCATTCTTTTCCATGTATTTCAAAAGACGGCGCCTTTGGCTAACCATCATAAGAAGTCCGCGGCGCGAATGCTGGTCTTTGGGGTTTTTCTTAAGATGGCCAGTGAGTTCATCTATTCTTCGCGACAAAACGCCGACTTGGACGTTTGCTGAGCCGGTATCTTTCTCGTGAATTTGATACTCGCTTATAACGTTTTGTTTTTTCCGAGTGGTAAGCATTAAAATTCATTTTACTCTATTTGTGGGAATTTGGCAAGGGCTTGGCATAGTTCTCTACCAGAACACGCGGTGCATCTGCTCCCTATTTGGGCGAGTCCAACGGGCTTTAGCCGGCGGCAGATGCCCCCTCCCTCCCACTCCGACGCAGAACCCAGCCGTCGGAGCTCCGAGATGTTTTTTACGAGAACTACACCTCGTTTTTGGCTGAACTGTCGCACAATGGTAGAATAATAATTAGCCACTAGCCAACGGTGATTAGTAGGGCGGTGTAACAAATTAGAAGCTTTATTTACTATTGGCTAGGAACTAGTGGCTAGTCGCTATTCCCATGACTGAACTAGAAAAATATTTCGAAGAGTACCTGAATTATCTTGAAGTTGAACGCGGGCGTTCGATAAAAACGCGGGAGAATTATGGGCGTTATCTTAAGGCATTTTTTGAGTGGGCAAAAATAAAATCAACCAAAGACATTAATCTTGATCTTGTGAGAAATTTTAGAATGCATCTCTCGAGAGTTTCACGTGGAAAAACAGGCAACGAAACCGGACTAAAGAAAAACACCCAAGCATATTACATTATCGCCATTAGAAATTTTTTAAAATATTTAATTAAGCGAGATATTAGTGTCTTAGCGCCCGATAAAATTGAATTGCCCAAAATGGGTATGCGGCAAGTAGAGCTTCCTCATGAAGAAGATCTCTCAAGATTGTTAAAGACGCCGGATACAAGTTCTTTGCGTGGACTGCGCGATAAAGCCATCTTAGAAACTTTTTTCTCTACCGGCTTGCGGCTTTCGGAATTATGCGCGCTTGGCCGCTACATTGATTTAGGCCGGGGTGAGTTGCAGATAAAAGGCAAGGGCGGGAAATTGCGCCTGGTGTTTTTTTCTGACGACGCGAAGGCCGCTCTAAAAAACTATCTTGCGAAGCGCGACGACACAGATCCTGCGCTATTTGTAAGTTTTACTGGCAACCCTAAACAAAAAACGCCAAAAGTAATCGGTCGCATAACACCCCGCGCGGTTCAGCGTCTTATTAATTTTTACGCGCGCAAAGCCGGTATTCAGGAGCGGGTAACGCCTCATATGCTCCGTCATATGTTTGCCACCGACTTGCTTATAAATGGCGCTGATATCCGCGCGGTGCAGGAACTTTTGGGGCACTCCAATATCGCGACGACGCAAGTCTATACCCATCTTACAGACAAGGGACTTCGGGAAATTCACAAAGCGTTTCACGGGAAGAGGAGTTAAAAACTTATTCATAATTATTTGTATTACGCTTTTTTGTTTTTTACTATCTTATGAATACGATCGTCGACATAAGACAGTAAAGTAAATTAACAGAAGAATAGTTTAAGCTAATTGTTTTAAGCTGCCAACTTTAGTTATTTCAAAAATTTCGACAAAATTAATCAATTTTAGCCGGTGTAGGTCTTTAAGGAGTTCTTCGGGAATTTTTGTTTTGCCGAGCCACAAACTTTTTTGCACCATTTTAAGTTCAAGATTTTTTAAAACAGTTCGCAACCAGTTTCTCTTTTTTCTTTCTGTTTCAGGAATATCAAACGCAACAATAATGAAGGTTTTGTTTGGTTTTTTAGGGTAAGAAGTAGTCGGTAATCTTTTTTTAGCTTGATTTTGTAAAACTAACAGATACTCTAATCCCTTTTTGGTAATAGCCAAGACTTTATTCTGCCCTTTTGGTTTTTCTTGAATAAACCCAGCGCGTTTTAATTTGTAAAGGAAATTATAATAGTTTTGTTTTGTATATTGTTCCGTTGATGGTTGTGCTCGGTTATTTTTGATTTGCTCGAGTCGGCCCTGCATTTTTCGATAAGAGGCTCCATAACCGACAGTTAAAAACATTTGGAAAAAATCCGCAACGTCTATAACAGAGTCATAAAGCTGCTCAAGAACTTTCATTGTGATATCGCCTTTCATTATATTTATTTATCATAACACAAATTACTATCTTATCTATGCGATCGTATAGATAAGATAGTGGATAGTTATTATTAAATTTGTTGTTGGTGCCTCCGAGAATACTCGAATCTTTAATCTTTTGCAAAATACAGCGTTCTAAACGCTGCGCGTCCCGTACAAAGTGCTGGGGGAGAGACTTGAACTCTCAAGGGTTTCCCCACACGGTTCTAAGCCGTGCGCGTCTGCCAGTTTCGCCACCCCAGCACTTTAAACAGGATAAATATTCCAACTTGCCCCGTGCCGAACTTTGTTCTGGTGCGGGGTTTCGCCACGAAGGCATTTTATGCAGTCATTATACTGGAGTCAACTAGCTTTGACAACCGTCTGTCTTTATTGTATGTTATGGGTAGCAAAGTTGATAATAAAATAAGGAGGAATAAAAGATGTTACTGATACTTCTAATCACGCTCGGCGCCTGGCTGTATTTAAGCTACCAAAAAGTGGAACGAACTAACTACGGTATTCCTTATTTGTTTGGCAAGAATACGCTGGAGCTAGGTTCGTGGCCAGCTAAGGATGAGGGCTGGAGATTTGCGCCCTATCCCTTTCTTCGTTTTCGTTGTTATCCCTACAAGATGGAAACAATTTCGGTTCAAGTTGAGGTGGAAACTCTTGAAAAATCCGGATCAGCTTCGGACGGCAGTCAGATTGAACAAACGATTGTCGTTAAAGTGGTCGGCAGCGCCCAGTGGGTAGTGGATAAAGCATTGTTAAATACGTATCGTAAGGTAACCGACAAAGACATCGAAGAGGGGTTGCGAGACGCAATAAAACAAGAGTTGAATTTTGTTGCGGGTCAGGTTGGCGTCAGAGACTTTATTGAATCTAAGGAAGAGGTGGCGCTACTGATTAACGCCATGCTTCGGTTACAGGATATTCCTCATGCAGAAGTTCGCCCCGCAGCAAGGTTGCAATATTACAAAGACCACCAGCTAGAAATTCAAAGGAAGGTTAACGAGGATTCAGGTAACCCCCAAAAACGATCAGCCCTTGAAGAACGCTATGGCATCAAAGTTATTGTCTATAACCTTGCCGACGTTGATCTTCCTCCAGATCTCATCAGGGCTTACCAATCAAAGAAGCAAACAGAAGCTCAAAACGAAGGCTTTACTAAAAGGGCCGAAGCCCAACTACAACTTATTGAACAGTTTAAAGCATTGGGACTTTCCCCGCGAGAAGCAGCTAACAGAGCGGCAGTTCTCTTCGCTCAAGCTACAAATCAAGTCTTCTCGCTGGAGGGTGTTGATCTGCCAGAATCCATTAAAGTCTTAGTTGAAGCCCTTAAACCAGCTGTCGCTCCTGCTAAAGGGGAGGGCAAATAAATATGGCTAGGGCACGTGACAGACAAAGTAGTGGAGAAAAACACGAAAGCCGGTCAACGTGGTCGGAATTCCTGCCTAATCAATCTGTAGCTAGAAATGTCCTTATTGTAGGAATTGCAGTTATTGTTTTTTGGATGTTCCTCGGTGGGTGGGTGACGAGCTTTTTCTCGTCGGCGACCACGAACCAGCAGTCTGGTTCTGCCCAGCAGATGTCTGCCGTTCTTCGCTGCCGACCAGCGCCAGCGGCATTTCTAAATGGAGCAAGTGAGCTACGGTTCAGGAAAGAAAGAGGCGTCAAGTGTTTTGAATTTGAGCTTCCAGGAGAGTGGTCATCTTTTATCTATCCACCTCTGGAATATGTCACCCTAGAACTTCCCATCGAACCAATTACTCCGGGGATAATTGAAGTAAGAATGAAAGACGGGAAGGAATTTAAGATAACTGTTGATGAGGGAGATCTGCTTGATCGCAGAAAGCTCCCACGTATCCTTTTTGGACTGCGGTGTATGGTCTTTCAACTTAAGGGTACTGCTAAGGTGCAGGTCACCGTTGATCGGTTTGAAAGATTGGATCCGAATGGGGTCGAAAACTCAACCCATTGCCCAGGTATGTACTAAGATTACGCACTAAAGCCAAATCCCCGCCAGGCGTTCGCCGGCGGGGATTTTCACTTTCTTTAAGTCTATTATTTTACTAAGAAACACTCAAGAGTTGTCGTATAAGAAACTCAATCGAGACTGACAAAAGCGCTACGGCAATCGCGACTGCCGCGAAAACTACCGTTTGAGTAGCTTTTTTTACCGCGGCCGGATCACCGCCCGAAAAGAGGTAGCGAAAGGCGGCAATAATAATGAAGATGACCGCTACAATCAAAAAAACAGTAAAGGTCCACTTGACAACAGTGTTAAGGATTCCTATCACCCAATCGATGCCAAAACCTGGTATCGGCGGCGGATTTTGTGGCCTTGTTATACCCGTTGCTGGCTGCGCGAAGGCGAGAATTGGAAGGGCCAGCGCTACTGCTCCGATTGCCAAACCGCTTTTTATGCTACTTACTTTAAAAATGTTTTGCATTTTCATAAAACTATACGAGATATCTAATATCTCAATATCTCACTCGACCTTTCTACTTATTGATTTTTAGTATAGCATATTTATTTACTGGAATCCACATGAAGCTTTTTATAGTTAGTATGGCGAGAAAGGAGGAAGGGGACCGCGGCATTCTGGAGCGCCTGCGTTCCCGGGCAGGTTGCAAAAATCACTTCCGCCAGTCCCGGTCACCAACTGCTTTACGATAAACTGCACACTTACTGAAAGCAGAGCGACGCCGATCGCGATCGCGGCATAGATGAGCATATGGGTAGCTTTCTTTACCGCGGCCGGATCGCCACCCGACAAAAGATAGCGAAAGGCGGCAAAGATTATAAAAATTACTGCCACGATAAGAAAAATAGTAAACAGCCAACTGACTAAGGTGTTCAAGATAGTAAGCACCTGATTGAACTTCAGATCTCTCAAGGGAAACGTACTAGGCGTCGGACTTGGAGCGGATGATACTTCTAATGGCAGAAGCGAAACGCTAAGCACGAACGGTAACAGCGAAACAAAGAAAATAGATTTTTTCATAATAACTACGACTTAAGTGGCGGGGACTCCCAGTAACTCTTTTACGAGTGAAACTACTCCCCATGAAACAAGAATTATGCCATAGCCGATGGCGGCATATAGAATAGTCTGCCCTCCTTTTTTTGCCTGTTCCGGCTTACCGCCGGCAGTGAGTATCTGGAAGGCGCCGTAAATTATCATGATGGTTACGATGGGGGCACCGATCCAAAGCAAGTAGAGACTGATTTTTTCTAAAATGCCCATTATGGTGCAGCCAGCGCCGGAGCAGAGTGGATTGTCAATCTTAATAGTTGTACCTTGAGGAGTTTGCGCGAAAACTTTTGAAATAATATCGGGAAAATTCATGCCCAGTGCTACAACTGCGATAGCAATGTTTTAGACATTGTTAGAGAGTCGTTATTTGATTTGACCTTTACACTCATATTAATTGGTGCCATATAGTTACGTTTTTGAGGGAAACCAAATCGCAGTTGTCGCAACTGGGCATGATAGTTTACCCTCTAAAACTTTTACATATTATGATGTTCTTGAGAATTATATAGTAAAGTGTAAATTATTTTTAAAAGAAAGCAAAGAGTATCTTTAAAAGTTCAGGAGGGTGAACTATAGCGAAATTATCTGAATTCAGCGTGTAAATGAGTTACTCCGGATGAGCTACATGGGATTTTACTGCCTCCTAAATTTTCGCACTGCACAAAGCTTGGTTGCTTTTCATTTATTTTTGCTTCAAGTTGTGCGTAGCTGGTGTTTCCGGTCGCTATAAAATCCACTGCTTTTCCTTGATAGTGTTTGGAATTAGTCGCATGGGATCCAGTCGTAATAGATGAAACGGTAAAAGAAAGTCTGTCGTTGGTTTTTAGACTGTCTATGGCAGTAAGCATGGCGGTACTAATGTGGACATTTGAATTTGGCAAACAGGCGCTGGCATGGGTGCAATTATTAGAGCAAACCGGGGGCGGTTCTCCTGCCGCTACCGCCCGGAGGGTTTCACAGGCGCCTACGCCGCCGCAACTTTTAGTTCCTCCGCATACGCCGCTCCCTAAGACAATAGCCGCAAGCCCTTTTTCCTCGGCTGTTGGCGGAGTTCCTCCTCTTGTATCAGTTGGAGGCGGCGTTGACGTCACTGTTGGCGTGGGCGGCGCTCCACCCCTACACGTTATTTCATCCCATGGGGCTGTAATGAATAGCTCGCCGTTCGCGAGAAAAACTATAACTTCATTTACAATGATCCAGGAACCAAAAGCGATGGCGACGCCTATAATCGCGGCGAAAATAGCCGAGCGGCCCTTGGCTATGCCTCCCGGGTTGGCACCCGCGAACATTATCAAAAAACCGCCATAAATTATGACCGCGGCCGCGACGGGAACAAGCAATATTAGAAAAAAGTTAACGGATTTCTGTACGACGGCAAGAAGATTGCAGAGTGTGCAATAGTAAGGCAAAAAGGAAGTGCCGGCCGAACAATCCGTCGCTTCGTTAAAAATAGGACCGACTTGTATTTGGGCCAGAGCCAAAGAAGGCGTAAAAAAAACTCCGGCGAAAAGCATGATATTTAAAATTTTTTTTATATACGCCATTATCTGTTTTTTTGCATAAGTTGGGTGATTTCATCCTCGGCTTTCTTGATTGAGTCTAAGGCGGATAGTTGTCCCGTTATTACCGACTTAATCATATTTGATAACGAATTGTCCACGGCGTTATTGTCAATTTCCGGCCATGATCGGGCAATAAGTGACTGTTTAGCGAAAACGCCAAAGTCGGGTTCATTAATATTTTCCCCAATGAGCGTTTTTAGAGCCGGCGGTCTTCTTGTAATCTCAAAATATTTTTTGGCCGTGGCGTCGCTCATGGTAACATAGGCGATAAAATCCCACGCCCAATCAGGATTCTTGCTTTTGTTCGAAACGGCGAGCCCCCAGTAATTGGCGTAAGTAATCGGTTGAGGAGTGTCTTGAATTTGCGGCACGGGAGCTACGCCAAAATTCAGAAACGGATTTTTTTTCTTTAGGAGGTCAATTTGGTGCGAGTAATTGAAGATAATGGCGGCATTCCCCTCCGCGAAATTATCTATGGAGTAGTGCAAGTTTTCATTCCACGTGTATGTCGGCGATGAAGGATTGGCAAAAGAGGTATAAAAGTTAAGACTGTCTAAGCCGGGTTGCTTGCCGCTTGAAACGGCTTCGGCGAACCTAGCTCGAATAAAATCTTTATCCACCATTGCGGTGCCGGACTGGAGCATAATGAGGGTTAAGAGATCGGTGCCACGATTAATACTTTGGTTCGAGCCACCGATCGCCGCGCCGGCTTTTATGATTTTGTTGGTTTTGACATCGATCTCTTTGAGTTTTTGAACAGTGGCGATAAATTCTGTCCAAGTCTTGGGCGGGATGGCGATGCCTTTTTTATCGAAAATGTCCTTGTTGTAAAACATGGCCAGAGTATCAAGATAAAGCGGCGAGGCGTAAATGATTTTATTGGGAGCGAATTCTTCGCTTATAACCTGCGGAAAAGCATCACGGAATTTAACATAAGGCAGTTGAGTTTCGCTTACTGGAGTAATTATATCGGCGTGTTTCGGCAGCCAAGTATTTTGAAACATGAAAACATCCGGGCCGTTGCCGGCGGCGAGGGCGTTTATAAGATCAGTTTCGTAGGTACTGGGATCAAATTGCCTATAAGTGATTTGTACATTGGGACTGTGGCTTCGATAGCTTGCATCAAGCGTGTCATATACCTGGTTTGAATCAAAAACTCCCCACACATTGAGTTTAACTTGAGGAGCGGCCGGCGGTCTTGTGTTCAAGCCCGGAATGACTCCCATGAAGAGTAGTATAAAAAACACAATAACGAGAGCGGCTAGCCCCAGAATTATAAGACGGCTTTTAGTTAGTGCGAAAGGCATATACGGTTACCTTTAGTATAACAAAAAAAGTTTTTAATTTCTTTCGTACAGTAACTTTTCAACAATGATTTCTCGCCTTGCCCCGTGTGTCGTACGGAATGTCTCGGAAACATCTAAAGATTGGTATCGTTTCTGAACGATTTTAGATGTTGAGAGCAAGCCGTCGTTTTTCGCAGGAAAAAACGAACGGCGGTTTCGGTAGACGCATGAGGCGAGGTGAGAAAGAACTATAAACACACAATCCCCGCCAGTTTATCACCGGACTTTAGCGACATTATTCTTACACCCTGTGTGGCGCGGCCCGCGATACGAATAGTTTTAATTTCTGTTTTTATAATCTGGCCCTTCGCGGACAAGGCCAAAAGCTGTTCCTGGCCTAAGATCGCTTTCGCGGCTACAATCGGACCGGTTTTGCCGGTAATTTTGGCAGTTTTAATGCCAGAGCCGCCGCGATGTTGCACTTTGTACTGCGAGAGCGGAGTCCGTTTAGCGTAACCTAAGGCCATTACGGTTAAAAGTTGTGCCTCTTTTGACTTGGTAATTTCAGAGCCGACTATTTCCATGCCGCTTACCGTGTCGCCTTTTTTAAGGCGAATGGCAGTTACGCCGCTCGCGGTACGACCCATTGGGCGACAATCTTTTTCTTTGAAGCGTATGGCTTGGCCGTTCGCGGTCGCGATTATAATTTCGTCATGGCCCGAAGAAAGATTTACCCACTTCAGGAGATCTCCGCTTTTTAAGGTGAGCGCGATTATGCCACTTCTTCTCACGTTCAAGAAATCTTCAAGTGAGGTTTTTTTAATCACGCCGTTTTTGGTGACCATGACGAGAAAGCCGTCTTCGCCCACTACTTTATCATTTTTGACCGGGTAACTCACGAGGGCGCTAATGTTTTCCGTGGTGGGTAACTCAAGAAAGTTATGGACTGCTTTGCCTTTTGACGTGCGCGAGGCCACCGGTATTTCGTAAACTTTGGTCTGAAACACCTTGCCTGAATCGGTGAAGAAAAGAATATTGTCATGCGTGTTGGCATTTACAAAATGTGTAACAAAGTCTTCTTCGCCTACATCCGAACCAATGAGTCCTTTGCCGCCGCGCTTTTGCGATTTAAACATATCCGGCGAGCTTCTTTTCACATAACCGTCTTGAGAAAGCGTGATTACGGCCGCCTCTTGCGGTACCAAATCTTCTTCTCTAAATTCCTTGAGACCGCCTAGAACGACTTTCGTTCTTCGTTCGTCGCCGAATTTTTCTTTGAGGCCAAGAAGCTCTGACTTTATAACTTCGCTCATTTTTTCAGAACTTTTAAGAAGTAATTCTAGTTCTTTAATAAGTTTTAGTTTTTCTTTGAGTTCATCTTCAAGTTTTTCACGTTCAAGCGCGGCCAGGGTCTGAAGCCGCATTTCAAGGATGGCAATTGCCTGGAGATCGGAAAAGCTGAATGTCTTTACCAGGTTTTTATGCGCGTCTTCCTTACTCGCTGATTTCTTAATGGTGGCAATTATTTTATCAATGACGGAGAGCGCCTTTACTAAACCTTCTAAAACATGCGCTCGCTCACGCGCTTTCTTTAAATCAAACTCTGCCCTTCTTTTTACCACCTCTTTTCGATGTTCAATATAATATTGGAGTACGTCCTTCAGGGACATAAGCTGCGGTTGGAGGCCGCCCTCCAAGGCCGCGAGGGCGGTCATGTTCAAGTGGAAGTCTTTTTGAAGATCGGTGTGCTTGTAGAGCTGGTTTAGGATTTTTTGCGGCGGGACGTCATTTTTTAGCTCAATCACGATTCTCGTGGCTTTGTCGGATTCGTCGCGCACGTCCCTTATACCCTCGATTTTTTTCTCCTGGATGAGTTCGGCGATTTTTATGATGAGTTCAGCGCGATTCACCTGATAAGGAATTTCGGAAATGACGATGTCGTATTGTCCGTTTTTTCGTTCGCTGATTTCGGCGACGCCGCGAGCGGTAATCGCTCCTCTGCCGGCCGCATAAGCTTCTTGAATAGCGCGTCTGTCATAAATAATTCCTCCTGTGGGGAAGTCTGGCCCTTTTACAAACTCAAGAAGATCGGTCACGCCCGCTTTGGGTTTTTGGAGTAGTATCAAAGTCGCGTCAATCACCTCGTTTAGGTTATGAGGAGGAATGTTAGTGGCCATGCCGACCGCGATGCCGACCGAGCCGTTAATTAAAAGATTGGGAAGCTTGGCGGGAAGCACCATCGGCTCCTCGCGGCTATTATCGTAGTTAGGTTGCCAGTTTACTGTCTCTTTTTCAATGTCGAGCAAAAGTTCTTCCGCGATTTTGGCCATGCGCGCTTCAGTGTAACGCATGGCGGCGGCGGAGTCGCCGTCAACCGAACCAAAATTTCCTTGTCCCTGGATTAACGGATAGCGTATCGAGAAATCCTGAGCCATACGAACCATGGCATCATAAACTGCCACGTCTCCGTGTGGATGATAGCGGCCCAAAACTTCTCCCACAACGTTTGCCGATTTTTTAAGCTTGGCATCAGGTCGAAGTCCCATGTCCCACATGGCCCAGAGAATTCTCCGGTGCACGGGTTTTAAGCCGTCCCTCACATCGGGAAGCGCGCGCGAGACAATGACCGACATGGCGTAAGCAAGATAAGACTGCCTAAGTTCGTCGGTAATTTCTATTTTCTCCGCTTTTTTTAGTTCGGACTTCTCTTCCATATAATTTATTTATTTTATTTCTTGTGGGGTAATAGGCGCGAGCTCGCCCGATTGGAAATTTTCTTTGGTGTCGATAATAATTTCCTTTTTCTGATTGATACCCTTACCAATCAAGTCGGCGATTTGATCGTAAAGGATGGCCGAGCCGCGCTTCATGGTTTCCCAAAAATCATTTTTTTGTATTTCCGGGGCGGCATCGGTTCTTTCTGTGTCGCTAACGTTTTGCACATTTATGTTCAGGTATCCCATCCAAAGAAAGACAACAACACTCATCGTAATTGCGCTACCTATGACCAGATAGCGTTTCTTCCGAGCTTCTCCTGACGTACGGAGTTCCGCGATAAAATTTTTTAAACCTTGAGGCATATTACTTTTGTGCTTTCTCCTAGTTCGATAATTTCTTTCTTTTTTATCGTGAGTTTTTCTTGCGGTTCGGCCTTCTGCCCCATTTCTTCAAGAAAATCTTTGGGGCTTTTATAGAAAGACGGAATCACAATATTCGGCTCAATTTGCTTTACAACCCTTGCCGCTTCTTCCGGTTTGAGGTACGGCTTCTCGCCCGTTGGTAGAAAAAGAATTTCGGCATCTCCCAGAAACGAAAGAGTTTCCGCGTCAGGCACTTCAAAAGCTTCTCCTAAAAAACCAAGCTTAATTTCTTCGAGCGTTACCAGATAAGCCGTTTTTATCAGTTTGCCTGTTGATTCTTTTACTAGCTGTATGCCCTTTATTTCTATGCCGTCGATTTCATATTCACCCGGTCCGGTTATAGTCTTTCCATCTGGTATCTCGTCTGGAAAAGGCACTGCTGTTTTTAAGATGACATCCGGTTTCATACGGTCGTTTAAGGGGTCTATAACCACGCTTTGGTTTCCGCTTTGAATCTTGAAACAGCCTTCGCCGTGGTAGGTGATGATCATATCAGATAGTAGTTAGTGATTTAGATAAAATATAAAAATCAGAAATTCGTTTTTTCTAGAACATATTTCTACTGGCACCGCAGGCACCAAGTGCTTATTTAAAAAATAAGCACTTGGAAACCGCAGACGGCTTCGTTAGGTGCCGCACGAAACATATTCTATAAAAACCTCACATTTGCCGCTCCTTAATTGCTAATCACTATGCCTATAATTTTACTCTAAAAAGACTTGCATTTCAACTGGCTTTCGCATATACTTTAGAACTGTAACGCTTATGCCCACTATAAACCAAAATAATTCTCCGTTAGCTCAAATATTGAAGCGTGAGCCGGACATTTTAAAATTGCCTCGCGAAGGAGAGCTCGTGGAATCGACGCTTATAGCGAAAGGTCCGCGTCGAGCCTATTTCGATTTGGGTACTTTTGGCACCGGCATTGTTTACGGCCTTGAGTTCTTAAACGCCAAAGACATTTTCAAAAATTTAGAAATTAACGCCAAGGTAAACGCCAAAATTTTAAGTCTCGACGGCGATGAGGGCTATGTGGAGCTTTCTTTATTCGCCGCCGGCAAACAAAAACTATGGGCGGCGGTAAAAGAACTTAAGGATTCTGGTGAAATTACCAAAATAAAAATTACCGGCTCAAACAGTGGCGGTCTTATCACGATTATCCATGACCTGAAGGCCTTTTTGCCGGTTTCCCAGCTTTCGAATGAACATTACCCGCGTGTGCCTGATAATAATAAAGAGGCTATTATCGGAGAACTCAAAAAATTTGTGGGCGAGGAATTATCGGTTAAAGTAATCGACTGCAATCCTAGAACCAATAAATTTATTATTTCCGAACGCGAGATTACCGATCAGAATGTAAAAGAACTTTTGGCTAAGTATGAAGTTGGCCAAGTAATTGATGGTATTATCTCCGGCGTGGCAGATTTTGGCGCTTTTGTGCGCTTTACGGAGAACCCCTCCATAGAAGGATTGATACACATTTCCGAACTTGACCACCGTCTTATCGATAACCCCAAAGAGGTAGTAAAAATTGACGATGCCGTCAAGGTAAAAATTATTGATATCAAAGAAGGCCGTGTCTCGCTCTCGCTTAAGGCCTTAAAGCCCGATCCGTGGGCAACGGTTGATCAAAGATACAAAGCCGGAGAAGAGGTAAAGGGCACGGTGCGCAGGTTTAATCCTTATGGCGCTTTTGTGGACTTAGATAAAGAGATTCAGGGTCTTATCCATGTTTCTGAATTTGGCAGTATCGACGAGATGAAAGCGGCCATTGAAGTGGGTAAAGAATATAATTTTGTGATTGACTCGTTGAAGCCGCTCGAAAAACGGCTTTTGCTAAAAGTAAAAAAATAGGGTTTCAGTATAGGTAATGCCTGATATTCCTGCCGGCGCTGATAAAAGTTTAGAATTGTTTGGGCGCTTAAATTGAGTTTGAGCGTTACAGTTTTGTTTGACTAATTAATATGATTGTGTTATACAACAGAAGGCAACACAAAACAGAATGTAGGGAGAATGAATGGCTAACTTTTCTATCATTGTAGCGGAGGTAGGCGGACTAGACAGAGCTCTTAAACTTGATAAGCGGGCACGCGAAGGAATTATGGCAGACTTGCGTTGGCATGGAGACGCGTCTTCAAAGAAAAAGCGGGATAGTAAGATAACGAAAGGCAGTGCGGTTACTCGGGCTACGAACGATAGCTTGCTTGAAAGCATGAGTCCGGTTGGTCTTGGGCTCTTGCGTAGCCGCGGCACACTTAATCCGATTACACTCTTTTCTGACCCTGATTGGGATAGGGAGCAGGCCAGCATAAGAGCGGCCAAGATAAAAAACACTAGTTCTTCGGTTAAATCCAAAGCTGTTGCACCCATTCTTATACTTCCTAAAATTCATGCGAACCAAACCCAAGACGAAACAATAACATCTGAGGGCGCTCTTGTCATTTTTTGTGTTTGTTCCGAGCCGGTGAAAATAGTGGTTCAGAAAGATATAGATAAGGCCCGTCTGGGATTTGCTTATGGCGGCTTTGAACAGACTGATATCAGCATTGATTACACTGCCGGACGCGAGGGTAGCGAAGAAACTGGCATAATTACTCCTATAACTAAGGAACATCTGGTGGACAGCTTTACTACCGGCAGTCATCGCGTTTTTGTCTTTTTTGTCCGGGTCCCAGCCGGTGTGAAGCTTGCAAAGGGTGAAGAGCAGGAAAAGGTTGGTACTGTTTCTCCCGAGACGATTGACCGTTGGATTGAACAGGGCAATACTTTTCATGATAATCACGCGCGTGGCTGGCAGATGGTACGAGCCAAAGGCCTCGTGTAGTAACACATAGCTGCAGCAATACGAATCTAGAAATGAATAAGGCGACCCACGGGGGTCGCCATAACTATTACGCGTCGAGAGAAACACGCACGTTCCTCTCGCCGTAGGTAATCTCGTCCGTGAACTTTCTGAAACGTTCGGCGGCATAGGCCTTAGCGGCCGGCGTGCCGTGAGTGAGAATAATTCTGCGGAGCTTCTCGCCATTCCAGCAGTTGAACACCAAGTCTTCCAAAAAAACCTCAAAGTCGGTGATGTCATTGTGCGCGCTTAAGCCGTAACGCTCGACTTTCGCCAGAATGGGAACTTTAGCGCTGGCGCCGTCCCTCTCTTCAATCTCAAGGTATTGTACTTTCCCGGTGCGCTTGGTCTTTTCCCACTTATAAGAAAGAATTTCACCGTTCGTGCCCCGCGCCTGATATGAGACCTGTTTGAAGTGAGCCGCGGAATTCCCGAGAAACTTTTTCATATATCCGAGAACCGGTCCGTTATCCATCATGCCGGCCGTGGTAATGACTACCATGGGGCCCGTGCTCTCTATCACTTCTCCCCGATGAGCGGTACTTTCAATCGGGTAGATACCGCTACTCGCTCCAAGCTCCGGCAAGATGCCATCACGCTCGCTCCAGGGGAACTTTTGATATACTTCGTACACTTTTCTGATACTGCCGTCAATCCAGACAGGCACGCCCGCCTTGGCTAGTCGCCCGTCTTCGGCAAAAGCCGCCGCGACGTTTTGCCCCCTGCCCTTCATGAAAGCCGGAATGATAACCACTTCGCCCTTTAGCGCCGCTGCCGTTGAATCGTTTACGAGCCGTCGGCATTCGTCGAAGAACGAACGCTTTTTGCCAGTGCCATAGGTAAGGTCCGTCCCCAAAATCTGGTTCGGCCAAAACTTCTTCGGCCAAGTGGACGGAAGTCGCGCGCCCTTAGTCACATACTGGTCTTCCAGGCACCAGTCGCCGGTAATAAACCCGTTGCCCGACGGCGTAGGGAACACCACGCCGCAAGCTCCTGGGATATGCCCCATTTGCGGAGCGTAAATTTCATAACCCGGAAAGAGTTCGTACTCTGCCGGCTTAGGAATCACGTTTACTCGCTCATGAACAACATTTACTGCGTCCAAAAAAGTATAAGGCAAACCTTGATCCATGCCCTCAATGAGATCGCGGGGGAGCAGTTCAGCGCTTTGCGGCGCCATATGAAACTTGGCTTCAGGCGTGAGCATGGGAGAGGAACTAAGTACATCCTCAAGCATACCCAAACCGCCACTATGATCGTTATGGTTGTGCGTAAGGATCACGGCGTCAATTTGCTTGTCGTCTTCTTGAACAAGAGAAGAGAGCGCGTCCACTGACCTTGTCTTACTGTGGTTTCGTCTTGACATTTCATTACCAAAATCAACCAGCACCCGTTTTGGCTCTCCCTCTACTGTGATATCAACAATGTCGCCCCGCCAGCCGATTGACTCCGGCGTGGACGCAGACCCAACGATGGTAATCTGATGTGAGTTCACACTTACCTCCCTTGTTTTTTTATTTATTTAATTGTCAAGCTGCAAACAAGAAAACCTAACCTACATAATTATAAACCCAGCCGTTTATCTAGTCACTTTTTATAGTAACTATAAGTCGAATTATGGACTGGGGTTAGATGCTCTTGTTTATAGCTATTTTGCTATGCTGGGGCGATTATATATTAGCTATTGACAAAAGTCAAGTTTATTTATATAATGCTACCAGAAGATCGACAACAGGAATACAAGACAAAAAAAATAACCAACAAGGAGGTGGAAGCGCTAGGATTTCCGGCGTTGTTTAGTGCCATGTAGTTCATGTAGTACTTGCCCTTCCCTAACTCGGGAGGACGAAAGGACAAGAAGACAATGACGACGGACACGAGAAAGACGATCGATGACATCATCGCGATAAAGGAAGTGGCTGCCGCCTGCAAGTTGCTGGGACCCATCCTCTCGGCCGTGAAGGCCGGGAGGGAGGTCGCCGACGCCATAGTGGTACCGGCGCAGGAGATGTGGCGGAGTTTGCGGGAAGAGGGGTCGCCCCTCTCCCGCAACGAGTTTACGGTCCTCCAGGGCCGCCTGCTCGTTCCGTGCGTCACTCGGGAGAACCGTTACCCGGAGGCGATGAGCAAGGCGCTCATCGTCGTCGTGACCCACAACCCCGGCTTCATCTGGGCGGTTGTGGAGGACACCCAGGAGGCGCTCATCGCCCTCCCCAAGTGGGAGATCAGATCGGTGACGCCCTGGGACTCCAGGAAGCTCGTTGAGGTCTTCGACAAGGAGGCCGCCAGGGCCGAGGCCAAGACTTCCCACGTCGAGAGCGACGTGGTGGATGTCTTGGCGGACGCCAGTAAGGCGGTCGTCACGGCGACGGGCCAGCGACTCGCCGCTCTGCGGCGTTTCGCGGGCCTCGTGCCAAGGGCGAAGAAGGAGGATGACAGTGACGGCGGCGAGATGAACGACCTCGCCGCGACGCAGATCGAGATCGAGGCGAAGAAGGAGGAGATCACGGTCGTGAACACGCGGATCGTGGAGCTCCTCAAGGTCGGCGCGAAGGTGGACGTCACGGTTCTCGCCGCCGCCCAGACAGAGCTGGTCAAGGTGGAGGGGGAGCTCGCGGCTCTCGAGGCGGAGCTCGCCAAGGCCGAGAGCGGCAAGGTGGTTCCCCCGACGCCCGACGCCAGCAAGGCGCTGGACGAGGTGGACGATGCCGGTGGCGAGGAGGAGGACGAGTTCGAGCTGTTCGCGGTGGAGGTCAGGGCTTCGGCTCTGACGACCGACGAGCAGGAGGATCTGCTGGATCTCGGTCTCGGCGACCTGACGGCTGCCCAGGCCAAGTTCGCGGAGGCGAAGAAGCCCGAGCCGGAGTTGACGCTGGAGCAGGCCTTCGAGGCGGAGGTCGCGCAGTCCCCCCTGGGGGCGGCGACAAAGGATGCCCTCGTCAAGCTCACGAGGAGAGGGCTCCACATCGCCAGGGAGGCCTTCGTGAAGGCCGTCACCAAGAAGGCCAAGAGGGCGGCGGAGAAGTAGACGACGCGCACCTCACAAAACATAGTACTAACCTCCTCACGGGCTGACGCTCGCA
>Ga0209541_10001260_pt1 | contig 50802 bp, 52 predicted proteins | sample RifCSPlowO2_01_FD_184027 | JGI IMG/M metagenome (GOLD analysis project Ga0209541, IMG submission 184027) | Groundwater microbial communities from Rifle, Colorado - Rifle CSP2_plank lowO2_0.1 (SPAdes) (version 2) | ecosystem: Environmental > Aquatic > Deep subsurface > Groundwater | place... | reverse complement strand
TTGCCTGCAGTGGTGGATGTATTCGTGGTTAGCCGGTTCCAAATGTCGGAGAGCGTATAACTGGAGGCGGCGGGAGAGGATGAGGGAGTGAGGGACCCGGCATAAAGTATATTTACACTCAACCCAAAAAACAAAAAACTGGCGCCTAATAAAATTAGTGCCGTATTTTTCATAGAAAAAACAAAAACTTTGCGAGAGTCAACTCTCTCGATTTGTGCCGAAATTTTGTTCATATTGTTTGTTTCCTTGGTTTCTTTGTGTATGTTTATGTGTTTATATTATAGCACAAGTTTTTATTTTAACGGGCGTAAAATTTATGCTAAAATACTTTCATGTCAACAAAGATAATATACTTCGTCCGACACGGAGAAACGGAAAATAATGCGAAAGGCATAAGACAGGGACCAGAAGGACATCTCTCCGCGAAAGGTCGCGAGCAAGCGCTCGAGACCGCCAAGAGATTTCCGAAACGCAAAGGGCGCCCGCAAGTTATCATCGCAAGCCCCTACCAGCGCACAGAAGAGACGGCGAAAATAATCGCGAAAGAACTCGGGATGAAAGTAAAATATTCCGACCTCTTGGTGGAGAGAAGAAACCCGACGGAAATCATCGGCCACTCCGGCGGAGAACGCGAGGTTCGCGCAATCATAGACCGTATTGATAAAAGCTACCATGCGGACGACCTGCGGATTTCGGATGAGGAAAATTTTACTGATTTGAAAGCCCGGGCAAAAAAACTTCTTCGCTTCATCAGATGGCGAAGCGAGAAAAGAATCATCATGGTCACGCACGGAATTTTCCTGAAAATGGTCGCGTCTTATATGCTTTATGGAGAAAAACTAACCGCCTCGCAATATAATAATCTCTCTTATTTTAATCCGGTAACCAACGCCAGCATGGCTATTTGCTCCTACACCACCCATTGGTTTAAAAGAAACGAATGGAAAATTTTAGTGTGGAATGATTTAGGTTAAATAAAATCCGTTCCCATTTCTCTATTTTGTTTATTAAAACTACTGTCGACAAAACTGCCGATATTAGAATTAACTTTTGACCTTATTAAATAAAGCCGCCTGTTTTTGTTGTCAAAAGAAACCTCATCTACTGTCACTGGAACTAAAACTTTTGGACCATTGACTATAACGGGTTCAAATCCGAAAGTTTGCCTTGTTTCTTTTGAAAGAAAATGTATAGTCTTAACATAAATTTTTTTAAAGAGTTCATTAGAGTTAGATATCCCGCCCACGATGATCGCATCCACAGAGCCTTGCCTGCATCTTTCCTTCATCTCATTAAGTCTTTTTTTTAAGTCCACAGTAAAATCTTCAGAAAAAGAAGATGGCTGATGCGTTATAAAGGAAATGTTTTCTCCGGTTTTCTTGTCTATTCCGGCAACAATTAACCCCATACAATGACCGAATCCTCCAGAAAATTTATTTGAATTATCTATTGGAGATATTGCATAAATTCTAGGTCCGGCGGTTAAAACATCTTCTCCTTCTTTAAAATCATACGTTCCCTTTGCCCAATCTAAATTCTTCAAATCTTTCAGCAAGAAATCATTGCTAAGATGCTCGCGATGTTCCGGATGCTCAATTTCCACCGTCTGAAAATCTTCCGGCGTTCCAATGCAAACCATAATCGGCTTTACTCCCTCAATCAAATGGGCAGAAAAATTTTTAATCTCCGAATTATTTTTAGGTAAATCGTTCTCTGAATTTATGTTGGAATTCTCAAACATGGTTATATCTTAGCACTTTTTTTGTTACTCCACCCTGCATTTTGCTTTAAGCGCCCCTAGGTCAGCATTAGTCAAGGTTTGATTATTTCCCTGATTGAGTTCGTACATAATCGCTTTCGGGTCTTTTACATGCTCCAAGTCTAGCGCATGGCCAAGCTCGTGCGCCAAGACCCGCACGAGCTTGGCCCGACTGCTAAATTCATAAATATCTATTTCTCTAATTAAGCCGTCGCTAGAATACACTCCCTCTGTAAAAGATTCTCCCCGTAAGGCGCCTATCGTATTATATTTTTCCACAGAGAGATTCAAGGTGCCGACTAAACGGTTCAGCACAACCACCAGCGCGTTTATTTCCTCCACCATTTCATTGATGCGTTTTTGCTCTCTCTGTAATTCTTCTGATTCAGCGTTCAACGCCAAACGTTCCGATTCAAGCTTGTTGTATTTATTTTTCGGAGCCCCCCCCTTTTTTTATTCCAAGACATTACTTCTTCTTCATAAGCAAGCTGTTTTTGATTAAAAATTTTTACTTGCCCGTCAAAAGCGTTTTTTGCTTTCTCATATTCTGTTTTTAAAACTGTCAATTTAGACTTAAGGCTTTCATATGAATCTCTGCTGTCTTCAACCACAATTCCCAAACTTGCCAATTTGCTTGTCGCTTCTTGCCTGTAATCATAGACGAGATTTATTTTTAAAGAATCATCGCTTTTTTCGTCTGTCTTATAAGCAAACAGTTCTTTCCCAAATGGCTTCTCCCAGATAGCTTCCGCGTCGGCAAGCGCACTCAAGAAATACTTTTGGGAAATTCCAAACTTCGTATCAAAAGCGCCGAGCGTATACACAATCGGATTCTTGCAAGAAAGAAAACGGGATAAAATAGCGCCACCAAATTGATACCAAACTACACCCAAAATGGCAAGAAAAACCAAAACCTTAATAAGATTCTTCATACTTATATAGTTGCATTTTTGGTGACATTGTGCAATAATTGCGCAATGGGTTTCGTAACGCAAATTCTGCCATATCTGCAGATTATACTCTCGGTGATACTAGTGACAGCGATTCTTCTTCAGCAAACAAGCGCAGGAGTGGGCGGAGCTTTGGGCGGAAGCGACAGTTCAGGTTTTCATCATACTCGCCGAGGTTTTGAAAAGTTTCTTTTTTATTTGTCTATTATTTGTGGCATTCTTTTTGCTTTATTCGCGCTTCTCAGTATAATAATAAAAAGTTCATAGCTAATTTTTAGTTTCCAGTCTAGGTGACAATGACAATATCGCAATGCGTAATTTTAAATTACCTTCAAAAAAAGAAATAAATTTTATTTTGGCTTCTTTTTCAAAAAAAGAGTGGAGACTTTTTGCTGTCTTGGCAATACTTTTAGTATTGAGCACGGTATTGATACTGGAGAACATAAATAGACACTTTATGGTGACTGTCCCGCTCCGAGGTGGATCCATCTCTGAGGGCGTCGTCGGAGTTCCGCGTTTTATAAATCCGGTACTCGCAAATTCGGAAGCTGACCTCAACATGACAACGCTCATTTATTCCGGTCTGATGAGAAAAATCAAAGATGGCGCCTTGATACCGGATTTGGCTTCCAAGTATGAAATGTCGAGTAATGGCTTGGTTTATACTTTTACTTTAAAAGATAATTTATTTTTTCAGGACGGAAAACCTGTTACCGCAGATGACATATTGTTTACTATTAATAAGGTCAAGGATGGAATCATCGCCAGTCCGCAAAAAGTTAATTGGGATGGTGTAAACGTTGAAAAAATAAATGAAAAAACTATTAACTTTACTTTAAAACAACCCTACGCGTCTTTTTTAGAAAATACGACACTCGGAATTATGCCGGCGCATCTGTGGGAAAACTCTCCCATGGAGCTCAATGGCGCAAACACAAACCCTATTGGCTCAGGTCCCTATATGATAAGCAAAGTAAGTAAACAGCCATCGGGAATTATAGATTCCTATACACTATCGCCGTTTAAAAAATTCATTTTGGGAGAACCATATATTAAAAATATAACTTTGCGTTTCTATCAAAATGAGGACGATCTGGTCAAAGCCCTTGTCGATAAAAAAGTGGACGAGATAAGCTCTATCAGACCTATTGATGCGGAGAATCTGAAAGAAAAAAATTATCAAATAGAGTCTGCGGTTCTTCCGAGAGTATTTGGGTTGTTTTTTAATCAAAATGTCAATCAACTTTTTACCGACAAAACTATTATCTCCGCAATTAATCAGGCAATAGATAAAGACAGAATCGTCAGAGATGTTCTCTTGGGTTATGGAACGACAATTGACAGCCCAATCCCTCCGACTATGATGGAATACCGGAAATTAAACGCAAAAACGGATATCTCCCGGGAAAATTTATTACAGAAAGTACAGGACGATTTATCCAAAGCCGGATGGAAAAAAAATACCGATGGATTTTTAGAAAAAACAACGACACAAAATAAGAAAAAAACGCCGGTTCTTTTGGAATTCTCAATCTCAACAGGCAATGTTCCGGAACTTGCAAAAACCGCCAAATTGATAAAGGGAAACCTGACGACTCTCGGCATGAAAGTGGAAATAAAAACTTTTGAAAAAGGAAATTTAAACCAGTCGGTAATCCGTCCCCGCAAATACGATGTTCTCCTGTTCGGGCAAATTATAAACCACGAGTCCGACCTGTTTGCCTTTTGGCATTCAACACAGAGAAAAGACCCGGGGCTTAACGTCGCTATGTATACAAACGTCAAAGTGGATAAAATTTTAGAAGACGCATTTGTGACAATTGACGAAAAGGAAAGAATAAAGAAATATGGGCAATTTGAAGAAGAAATAGTAAAAGACATGCCGGCAATATTTCTTTTCAGTCCAAATTTTATCTACACAGCGTCAAAAAACATAAAAAACTTCAAAATCAGCAATGTTATAACCCCGAGCGATCGATACTTAAATGCATACTCATGGTATATAGACACAGAAAATGTCTGGAGGGTATTTGCTAAATAACCAGATAGAGCCTTAGACTCTCCAGATAGAGTCTAAGGCTCTATCTGGGAAAATTATAAAAAATAATCAAATTAAAAATGACTAAAAAAACAAGATTGTCTTTCAGTTCTATCAGCATTGAACCTGTTCGTAATACTACGCATAATGTTCCTAGCGAGAATAAAAAATTTGAACCGAGAGCTCCGGAAAAAAAGAGGCTGAAGAAAAATTCAACCTATCAATATTCTAAAAAAAGATTCGGACCGCGAAGCGGCAGGCAGGCATTTGTTCCGAAAAGAGATGGGAGTGGGAGCGAAAAAATTCTTCCGCCGGAGACCGGTGTCATTCGTATCATTCCGCTCGGAGGGGTGGAAGAAATCGGCAAAAATATGACCGCTATTGAAATCGGAGATGATATCATCGTCATTGATGCCGGCATGCACTTCTCAAACGAAGCCACGCCGGGAGTGGATTATGTGATTCCCAACACGACTTACCTTGAGGAACGCAAGGAAAAAATACGCGCACTCATAATCACCCACGGGCATTTGGACCACATCGGGGGCGTGCCGCTCGTTCTTTCCCGCATAGGCAATCCTCCGGTCTATTCCAGAAATCTTTCTATTTTAATGATGCGCAAACGCCAAGCTGAATTTCCGCACCTGCCTCCCATGAAAGAGAACATCGTGGAAAAAGATGCGACCATAACCTGCGGAAAAATAAAAATAAGATTTTTCGGAGTTACTCATACCATTCCGGATTCAATGGGCATCATCATAGAAACCGAAAACGGATGGATTGTCACTCCGGGAGATTATAAATTGGATCAGATGGACGGAGTTGTCTCCAAAGAAGAAGAAAAAGAATATTCTATCTTTGATAAAGCGAAGGTTTTATTGTTAATGACTGATTCCACTAATATTGAAAATGAAGGCTTTTCTCTGCCGGAAGCAAAAGTGCATCAGGGATTGGAAAATTTAATAAGAAAAATAAATGGTCGGATAATCATTGCCGCCTTCGCTTCGCACATCACTCGCCTCGCCTATGTGGTAAAGTTTGCTGAGTCTCAAGGCAAAAAAATAGCTATTGATGGGCGTTCAATGAAAACAAACATTGATGTGGCGATAGAAGCGGGATTGTTTGAGCCGAAAAAAGATACTATCGTGCCGATAGAGGAAGCAAATAATTACCCACCCAACAAAATTGTAATTTTGATGACTGGAGCCCAAGGCGAAGAATTCGCGTCACTCAATCGTGTCGCCAACAAAACTCACATAAAATTTGCGCTGCATAAAGGAGACACAATAATACTTTCCGCCTCCATTGTTCCGGGCAATGAGCGAGCGGTAGAAAAAATGAAAGACGGACTGACCCGCCAGGGTGCGCGTATCATCAGCTACCGCACTGCTGGCGAGGATTTCGTGCATGCAACCGGACACGGAAATCAAGAAGATGTGAAATGGCTACACCGCAAAACTCATCCGAAATTTTTCATCCCGATCCACGGCAACCATTACCGCCTGGTGCTTCATAAAGAACTGGCGATGGAGCTCGGCATGAGTGAGGAAAATATCGTGGTGCCGGACAACGGTTCAATCATTGAAATATCGGCGGACGAAAAACGCATAGCGGCGCGCAAAGAAAAAGCTCCTTCTGGAGTGATGATGGTGGACGGAGCTTCCATCAGCGACAGCCAAGATGTAGTCATTCGAGACCGCCAAATGCTCTCGCAGGACGGCATGTTTGTAATTATCGCCCTACTCGACCAGAAAACCGGAAAATTAAAAAAATCTCCAGACTTAATATCTCGTGGCTTTGTCTACCTGAAAGAAAATCAGGAACTTCTGCGCCAAGTCAGAATCATTATAAAGAAATCGGTCGAAGAAGGAGCGGCTAGAATGTTTACCCGCCACACTTCGGGCGGACATCACAATGCCGCAGGCGGAAATCCGTTAGACTTTGACCATATAAAAGCAAACTTGGGAGAAACCGTTTCAAAGTTTTTGTACCAAAAAACCGAAAAAAGACCTTTGGTTATACCGGTGATACTAAGCGTATGAGACATACTAGAACAATAATATATTTAGCGGGTTTTATTTTTTCTCTGCCGATAGCTCTAATGGCTTATATAAATTCCAGCTTTATTTCTTCTTTTATTGATGAAAAATTAGTCGGAACAATCTACACTCTCGGATCAATAATTTCATTGCTTGCGCTTTTGATAGTTCCAAAGATATTTAGCAAGACAGGCGGCTATAAATTTCTACTGTGGGTAATAATTCTAGACAGCCTTGCAATCTTGTTGCTGGCCTTTTCCCAAAATGCATGGAGCGCTATTATTTTTTTTGTTTTTTGTTTTACTTTGAACATCTTAGTTTACTTCTCGCTGGACGAAATTTTAAAAATATTTTCCAAAGATTCTTCAACTGGAAAAACACGAGGAAGCTATCTGGCATTTTGCAGTTTGGCTTGGGTGATAGCCCAGTTCTCGCTCGGCGCATTTTTGGGAGAATTTTCTTTCAGAATAATCTATTTGGTCAGCTTTGGACTAATGCTGTTATTTTTTGCCATAGCCTTTTTGCGCCTGCAAAATATATCGGACCCGAAATACGACAAGATAAATATAAAAAAAAATATCGGCCAGTTTTTCAGAAACAAAAATCTATTCCGTTCCTTTGGCATAAGTTTTTTACTGCAGTTTTTCTACTCTTGGATGGTTATTTACACGCCGATATACTTATCCTTGCACTTGGGTTTTTCTTGGAGCCAAATCGGCATCATCTTCGCAATAATGCTTTTGCCTTTTGTCATTGTCCCCTTCCCGCTCGGAAAATACGCGGATAAAATCGGAGAAAGAAAGATATTAATGTCTGGATTCACCATAGCCTCACTAGCAACTTTATCTATTTTTTTTATTCAAACATCGGAAGTGTGGATTTGGGCTTTGGTGCTGTTCGCTACTCGCCTTGGCACCGCCAGCGTAGAAGTCGCAGCTGATGCTTACTTTTTCAAACACATCAAACCGGAAAATGAAGAATTCGTGGGAGTCTACCGCACCGCCTCCCCCTTTGCTTACATTTTGGGTCCTCTGTGCGCTTCAATAATTTTTATTTTTGTTCCGTCTTTTAACTTTATCTATCTTATCCTCGGCGCGCTTATGCTCTTTGGAGTTTATATTTCGGAAACCATAAGAAAAAATGACAACTAAAAAGAAAAGCGTCGGGGTACAGCTCCTCGGCAAAAATATTTCGGGAGAACTCGTAGCGATATTGCAAATTCGGAGTGCGTGGAATGCAGAAAAAAAATGTCTGGAGTCCTGGCCCGGCGGATGCCAGGTCACGGTTCACGGTAAATTGAAAGAGGGTGAAGACTTTATGCAGGCTCTATGGCGAGAAATTTCGGAAGAACTTGGAACTGAAATTCTACCTGCTGTAAAAGTTCTGCGTTTGATTGAATTAATAAATAAAGACAACCCGGAGCGGAAAATAATTACTTTCGGAGCAATTGCGAACGCAGAAATTTTAAAAATTTTATTAAATAAACCCAAAAATAAAACCTCGGGCGGATTCAAGATGATTAAGCAAAATGAAGTTGAAAAAATTGCGGACTTGCAAATATTCGACAAAAATTTCGGTGTAACAGATGAAAATATAATAGCCATGTTCCCCGACGAAAAAGAAGCGGTGCGAATGGCTTTCGAGAAACTAAAATAGTTTAATTATCTTTCGCGACTTCCAAAGTAACCGGTAAAGTTTTTTCAACACCCTTGCTGAGAACTTTTAGTTTTATGATTTGGCCTACGCTTTTTCCCCGGATGACGGATGCCAGACTCGTGTCTTCATCTAGTTTAACTCCGTCAATTTGCAGAATAATATCGTTTTCCACAATCCCCGCCTTGTCCGCCGGAGAACCAGGAATAACGGCAAGCTCATTTGTATTTGCCCCGGCTTTTATTAAAACGCCATAGTCTACCGTTAAATTATTTTTATCTTTCATTTCAGCGGTAACAGTCACATAGCGGATGCCTAGATACGGACGAATAATTTTACCAGTCGTTTTCACCGATTCAATCGCCCCTTTTACGCTATTGATGGGCAAAGCAAAACCAATATTCTGGGACCCCTGCGCGATAGCCACATTCACGCCAATTACTTTTCCGGAAAGATCAAGGAGTGGTCCGCCGGAATTCCCCGGATTAATCGCCGCGTCTGTCTGAATGACATGGTCCAGAACTTCCGAGGTTCCGGAACCGCTGCTGGCAGTTATTGAACGCGCCAGACCGGAAACAACTCCCACAGAAACAGTATTTCGGAATTCACCGAGCGCATTGCCTATGGCGATAACATTTTGCCCTATTTCCAATTTGTCGGAATTACCCAAAGAAAGGTAAGGAAACCCCGTCCCTTCAACTTTTATAATCGCAATATCTAAAACAGGATCACGAGCGATTACTTTGGCTGTATGCTTCTTTCCGTCATTTGTAAAAACAGTGTATTCAACGTCTTTTTGGTCAACTACATGCTTATTGGTCACAATCAGGCCGTCGCTCGAGACAAAAAATCCCGAACCGCCCCCAACTTGCTTTTTTTCTGTGCCGTTTTGGCGATATTGCGGAACATTAAAATAAAAACCGGGAAATAAATCGCCGAATGGATTTTGCTGTTGGTTAGGGTCAATATAAGTTTCATATTTAGGCACTTCTTTGGAAATAATTATGGAGACGACCGCCGGATTTGTTTTTTTGACCGCGTCAATCACGAAATGCTCCTGCGAAAAGATAGTTTCTTTTTCTAGAATTCTTTCTGTGACAGCTTTGGCGCCATCTTCATTTTTAAAATTTTTCTCTTGCTCCTTCCGCAAATATTCTTTAGCGAAATATCCGAAAATCTGCGCTCTGTTCTGCCAAGCCAGCCCAAATACGACTAAAAGTACGAGAACAGCCGACAGCAAGTTCGTCAAAAACGCAGCTAAAAAATCTTTGCTTCCAAAAACTTTTTTAATGAATTTTATTATATTTATTTCCTGCATATTACCCATTATATTCATCTCTTTATTTTTAGCAAGTAGTTTTTAAAAATATTTTCTTTATAAGGTTTCAAGCGCACGATTTTTACCAAAATACCTTTATTTTTCAAGTCTTTTTTTAAGTTTTTCACATAGGCTTTTTGGTCATATCCGAGAGAAATAACGTCGGGATTTTCCTTTACGATATGCGGAATATGATTCTTGGTGCCGGAGAGCACCGCTTTATCGACCATTTTATATTTTTTAACCAAAGCTAATCTTTTTTTTTCATTTAGAGCCGGCAGCCGTCCTTTTATTTTTAAAACATTCTTGTCCCGCGCCACAGAGACGATTAAAAAAGATTTTTTGGAAATTTTTTTAGCCTGTTTGAAGAAATTAAGGTGCCCAAAATGTACTCCGTCAAAAGTTCCAAAGACCATTATTCTCGTTTGTTTATTTTTTTCTTTCACGACCCCATTATACCAAAATTCTAAAGGTTTTTTAAGCGCATGTATTGACGCGTCTTGAATCATTTTTTATGATAATAATTTTTCGGATATTAACTTGCTAAGTATCTCGCGCAAAGATTATAATGGTACTCCATGACATTAACCATAACAAAAAGAGACGGGACAAAAGTACCCTTCAATGCCGACAGAATAAACAAATCCATCGAGAGAGCGTGTTATGGACTGAAAGACCCTATCAGTAAGGTTATCCAGATTGCCACCGAGACGCAACTCACTCTATATGACGGCATTACCACCGAAGAAATGGATGCGGCGTGCATAAATGCCGCATTGCAGAACGCTCAGTACGGCATGGAGTTTGACAAAATAGCCACCCGTCTTCTCTTAAAAGGGATTTACAAGAAAGTTATTGGCGACTATGACAATGACGAATCAAAAAGCATCTCTTCGGAGGAATTTGCGAGGTTGCACAGTTCTCACTTTAAACAATACATACTGAATGCGGTTGAAAAAAAGCTTCTGGATAGCAGAATGGCAACTTCTTTTGACCTGGAAGAATTAGCAAAAAGCCTGAAAATAGAAAACGACGAGCTTTACAAATACTCCGGTCTCTCCACGATGCAAAACCGCTATCTGATGAAAAATGAGAGACAAGCGCCACTGGAAACTCCGCAGTATTTTTGGATGAGAGTCGCTATGGGCATGTCTCTCAATGAAAAAAATCCCAATGTTTGGGCGAAAAAATTTTACGAAAAAATGTCCAAGCTGGAATATCTCTCGGCCGGCAGTTCCAATATCGGAGCCGGCACCCCGAATCCAAAACTTTCAAATTGCTACCTAATGGAAATACACGACGACATGGAACACATCGGCAAAACGGTTTCTGATGTCTTGCTTTTATCCAAAGCAACCGGCGGCATCGGACTTTCGGTTACCAAGCTCCGCGCCGAGGGTTCAGTTTTAAAATCAAATAACACCATTTCTTCCGGTCCTATTCCTTTTATGCACATCATAGACTCCGCGGTGCGCGCAGTTCAGCGAGGCGGAAAGAAAAAGGGAGCGCTTTGCTTTTATATGGAAAATTGGCATTTAAACTTTCAAGATTTTATAGATTTAAAGCAAAACAATGGCGATGATTATCGCCGGACTCGCACTGCAAACACCGCCGTATTCATCTCGGATGAATTTATGAAGCGCGTGTTGGAAGACGCGGACTGGTATCTTTTTGACCCCAATGAAGTCAAAGATTTGAACGAACTTTACGGTAAAGAATTTTCAAAGAGGTATAACGAATACGTGGAGATGGCAAAAAAGGGAAAAATAAAGATGTACAATGTCATGCCAGCACGGGAACAATACAAAAATATCTTGATTTCGCTTGAAACCACTTCGCATCCTTGGCTCACATGGAAAGACAGCATTAATCTCCGAGCGCTTAACAACAATACCGGCACTATTCATTGTTCAAACTTATGCACGGAAGTTACTCTGCCCACCGACAAGGATAATATTGCTGTCTGTAATTTGGTTTCCATAAATTTAGCGCGGCACATAGTAAACGGACAAATAGATTGGCATAAATTGGAAGAGTCTGTCCGCCTTGCCACTCGCCAGCTTGATAACCTAGTTGACATCAATAGACTCCCGATACCGGAAGCCAAACGCGCTGACGAAGAAAATAGAGCAATCGGCTTGGGACTGATGGGATTTGCTGACTCAATTGAACAACTCGGGTATTCATATGAGGACACTGAAGCATATGATTTCGCCGACCAAGTTTTTGAATTTATTTCCTACATGTCTATTGATGAGTCGGCAAATTTGGCATCCGAGAGAGGTTCATATCAAAATTTTGAAGGTTCCCTTTGGTCTAAAGGTCTTGTGCCGATTGATACTTTAGAAAGACTTGAAGCTGACAGAGAGCGCGAACTAACAGTGAAAAAAGAACCCGCAAAACTGCTTCCGCTTCTTGATTGGGAGACTTTGCGCGGAAAAGTAAAAAAAGGAATACGAAATGCCACACTCCTAGCTATCGCTCCAAACGCAAACATCGGGCTGGTGGCAGGCACTTCCCCCGGCATTGACCCGAGGTTCACCCAAATGTTTTCCAGAAATAAAATATCCGGCAAATATCTGGAAGTGAATCCAAACATGATGGAGGCTCTGCAGGCTGAAAACCTTTGGGACAAAACACGTGAAGCAATTCTGGAAAATCACGGCGATATTGAATCCATAGCGGAAATCCCGGACGCAATCAAAAGAATTTATAAAACTTCGTTTTCTGTCTCCCCTTACGCTTATATAGAAGTGGCCGCCCGGGCTCAAAAGTGGGTTGATATGGGAATTTCTCGTAATATGTACCTAGACATCCGCGACATAAATGAAATTATGAATGTATACACTACCGCTTGGGATAAAGGTCTGAAAACAACGTATTACCTTCATATGAAACCGCGCCACAGCGCCGAGCAATCCACGACCGTTGTTAACAAATCGCAAGCACTAGGAAAAAGAGGTTTCGCCGCGCTAAGAGATAAAATTGGCGACAAAATTGCGCCAAAAGAAGTAACAACAGAAGCACCAGCAGAAGTAGTAATCCCTGAACTATCTCCTATCAAAATGCAGGAACCAGTACCGGCAATTGTAACTCCGGAAGTAAATGTCGCCGAAGACCCGCAGGAAAAATTCTTGTGCGAGTCCTGCCAATAGTTAAAAAATAATTTATTATATATGATTTTAGGAAAAGCATCTCCGACCGACATGAACCTGCACCCCATGCACTATAAATGGGCATATGACCTTTATAATCAGGCAGTCAGAAACAGCTGGTTCCCTCATGAAATACCCCTCGGCGAAGATTTGACGGACTGGAAAAACATGACTGAAGACGAGAAGCATGCGGTGGAATTTTTGATGGCATTTTTTAATCCTGCCGAACTTATCGTCAACCGCTCCCTTGCCTTGGGTGTCTACCCTTACCTAAAAAGCCCTGAATGCCACTTGTACCTTGCCAAACAGATGTTTGAGGAGGCAAACCATTGCGTGTCTTTTGAGTACGTTCTGGAAACTTTTCCCTTGAACCGCAGCCGAGTTTACAGCACTCATCTTGAAACGGAGTCTATGAAAAACAAGGAGGATTTCATAAATAAGTATCTCATCAGGATGACCGAAGATACCCTCAACATTGAAACTGCTGAAGGCAAGAAAGACTTTCTACGGAACCTAGTCGCCACCAATATAGTAATGGAAGGCACGTGGTTCTACTCCGGCTTTATGGTGGCGCTTTCCTTCCGCCAGAGAAATCAGCTGCGAAACTTGGGCTCAATGATTACCTGGGTTCTGCGCGATGAATCGCTCCACCTAAAATTCGGCATTCAGCTCATACATACCGTCCTGGAAGAAAATCCGGAACTTTTAACTGAAGAGTTTGCGGAAGAAATCAGGAAAATAATAATTGACGGAGTTAATCTGGAAGTAAATTACAATAAAGATATGTTTCCTAAGGGCATTTTGGGATTGAACGCAGACTATGTGAACCAATACGTGCAGTATGTGGCAGACCGCAGGCTGGAAGAGTTAGGCCTTGAGCCACATTTTAATGTCACCAACCCCGCCAAGTGGATGTCTACGGCAACTGATGTATTTGAATTGGTAAACTTCTTTGAACAGCAGAATACTTCCTACGAAGTTGACGCCCACGGGCATAAGAACGAGCCTGCCCGCAATGCTTCGCATAGCGATGCAGACGGGGAGAAAACTACATTAAAGACAGCGCCCAAGGAAGAGGAATAGCTAGAAGCATCAGTATAGCTCCGAGTAAACCCAAATTTTTATGGAAATTTACCATCTCCCCCATTCTTGCCATCTGGTCAGTCACTTTCCAGTATTGATGCATTATAAAAGTGGTGACAATTAGGAAAACTGAAAGCAGAAGTATGGAAAGTTCCACGTAAACTCCAAAAAGTATTCCCAAGCCTCCCAAAAACATCATCAGACCGGTCAAAAGCACGGCTTCTTTCGCCATCGGCACGCTTTTAGACTGGGCATAACCCGAGAGCATGCCGAGATTCGTAAAGTGATTAAAACCGCTCATTATAAAATAAACCCCCAGTAATATTCTTCCCAAAATAAACAAATATGCTACTGCTTCCATAGTTTTACGAATTTAATTGTTAATAGTCTATTATACCCTATTTCAAATCAATACTATTTATCACAATCGGGGTCTGCGGTCTGTCCGACGACGTGGTCGAAGTGTTTTCAATCTTTTTCACCACATCCATGCCGGAGGTAACTTTTCCAAAAACAGTGTGCTTGGTATCCAAGAAATTGTTGTTCGTAGTATTGATAAAAAATTGGCTGCCGTTTGTGTTCGGACCGGCATTGGCCATGGAAATAGTGCCGATGTCATTTTTGTTGGCAGGAGTTATCTCGTCCGAAAAGCTGTACCCTGGACCTCCTGTACCCCACAGTTCCGTTTTGGAATCATCTTTGGTTAGAGGATCTCCTCCCTGAATCATGAAGCCTTTTATAACTCGATGGAATTTGATTCCGTTGTAAAAACCTTCTTTGGCGAGTTTGGTAAAATTAGCCACGGTATTCGGCGCTTGCGCTTCGAAAAATTCTATCTCAATTTTCCCCATATTTGTATTCAATGTTGCGTTCATAATTTTAGCTTCGGGTTCATTATTTATATTAATAATAGTTTCTTCTTCTATGACTTCCTCTTTATCTTTATCGCCTTTTAAAAACCAGCCGCCTAAAACAATCAAAGCCAAAATAATAACGATACTTACATATTTATTCATAAATTTTAATCTTCTTTTTTATAAAAATGCGCGACCAATACAACACTAATTAACGCAAGGAAAATAGTCAGGGCAAGCATTGGTATTGAAATATATCCGCCGAATTCCGAGACCAAATGCTGGTAGCAAGACACGCCGGAAGCGTCACACGGCAAATTTCCTGTATCGGCAAAATAATATATAAAATTTTGGTAGACTGAAATAATAAAACCGACACAAAGCAAAGGAAGGGTATATTTCACCACTTTTCTGTCTTTATGCCAAATAGCCACTCCAAAAATAAAAACTAGGGGAAACAAAAAGATTCTTTGATACCAGCAAAGATAGCACGGTAGAAAATTAATGATCTCCGAATAAACCAAGGAAAATAGCGATGCTCCGAGTGAAAGAATAAAACCTAAATTCAAATAATGTTTATCAATAAAACCCAAGAATTTATTCTCTTTCGGACGAAGAAAAAGCAGAAATAAAGCAGAAACAGCAAAAATTTGCAGAATTATGGCGCCCAACCCGAGAAATATATTCAGATAATGTACTGTGACAGGATTCATTTTTTATTTAGGAAGCTCGCAGGAAGTTTTTTCTGCCAATTGCGCGAGAGGAATTTCTCCATTCAGGCGTGTCCCGTCGGCAAACTCCCAAGTCGGATAGCTGGGAATTTTTTTATCTATGCAGATTTGCGTTTGACCCTGACCGTTGACGTTTGAACATTCAACATATGGAAGCAATTTGGCGGAAGTTCCAAATAATTTTTTCTGCGCTTGGCAATGTGAACACCAAAAGGCTCCGTAAAATATCGCTCCCTTTTCCCCTAAACACTGCGCAAAAACATCATACTTGCCGGGTTCTATCGGCTTACCATTACTGCCTGCCCGAATTAATACCGTCGCTAGGACTCCTAAAATCAAGAGTCCGACTACTGAAAGAAAAATTTTGGCGTTGTTATCCATTCCCGTATTGTATCAAATTTAAAATTTTTGGCAAAAAGATAATCAATCCGACAACGACTGCGACAAAAGCAGACAGCAAAACCGCCGCGGCGGCAACATCTTTTGTATCGCGCGCAAAAGGATGATATTCGGGAGAGGTTAAATCTATGTCTATTTCTATAGCTGTATTGAAAACTTCCGCCACAAGAACAAACCCGATTGCGAAAACAAGCACCACCCATTCCAAGCTGGAAACTTTGAAATAAAATCCAAAAACCACCACAACTAAAGCTGATATTACATGAATAAACAAATGTCTAGTCGTTTTTGAAACGACATACAAGCCGCGAAAAGCATTTCTGAATTTTTCGCTATATTTCACTTCCCGCCACGCTTTTTTTTCTTTGATGGTATCCATCTTATTTAAGGACGGTCATTAAGAGAGTTTCCCCAAGGACCGTCCTTGTATTACTTAACTTTTTACTCTGTCACTTTTAAAGTCCCTTTCATTCCCGTCGCTCTGTGACTACCGACAGAACAATAATATTCAAAACTGCCGACTTTATCTGCGGTAAATTCCAAAACTTCGGTAGTTGGCGATTGTGTTTTTTTTGTCGCTAGGCCGTACTCGTCTATTTTGAAATCATGGAACCCGGCGCTATTTTCAAAAGTTATTTTAACCCTCTCCCCTTTTTTGACCGTTATGAGAGCAGGTGTAAAAGAAAAATTCTTGCTCGTAATGGTAAATTCTTTAATTGTACTGGGAGCATCCGCGACTGTGGGGGACCCCGATGTATTTTCTGTTCCCGCCGATATGGGTTCTTCTCTTGCCGGCGCTTCCGCTTTCTTGCTTGTACCTAAAACAAGCACACCTCCCGCCACTAAAATAATCAAGACAACAATGGTTATGTATGTATTTTTCATAGTTATATAATTTAACTTATAAATAAACCGCACTCCGATTATAACATAATCACTGATATTGTATGTAAATAGGTTGAGGACTTAATTTCAGCAAATCTTCCGGCGTCATCAGCGCCGTATTAGGCTTTTTGATATCGTTGCTATAAAACAATTTAAAACCGGTAAATTGAACTGGTTCTGAATAAATAAATTGTCTATAAGTGCTGATTTTTTGAGCCTTTTCGCCAAAGCCATCCATATTCATGACTATTTGCACCTCCGGCAATGGTTTTATTTCTTTATAATTGGTAACCATTTTTTGGGTATAGCGATGCACAACTAAAATTTTTGGGGAAAGATTATTCTCTTTGACAATTTTTGCCAAGTAGTTCGCCGCAAAGTTTATGTCTGAAGCATCAAATGTGCCGATAGATTGTCCCGGCCTCATTTCATCCTTCATGGAAAATTCAGGATCAAGACCAAGATGCACCTGCGGCATTTTAAGATATTTTTCTAAAAGCGGCACCTCAACCTGCACAGTGCTAAAACCAACCTGTACATCTAAAAAAACCAGCGCGTTTATTTTCGCCGCTATTTTTAAAACTTGATCAATTTCGGAATCGGGCATGCGGGTTCTGTGTTTGCCGTCTTTGCCCGCAGCGCCCTGCGCCACAACAGCTATATAATGCAGCGCCGGAAGCGCCGGAGTAGCCGGGTCCGCGATTGTCCATTTTTTCACTTCTTCGTCCAGCCTGGCAAGCATTTCTTCTTCCGGATACTGCCCCAAAATCCCCATTTTTGCCAAATATAAATTGCCATAATAAGCGACAACGCGCTTGAAGGGTAAAATTGCGCCGGCTTTGGGATAGACAGTTTTTGCCGGCCAAATACTAGGCAAAAAGCGGTTATTAGCCAGTTCGTTTAATTTTTTATCATACACCACCGTGTCTAATTTAACTTTCTGCTCGCCTTTCTTAGAGAAAACATCTCCGAAAAATTTTGAAAATATGGAGAACAAAATAAAAGCCAAAAGAACGGCGACTAAAAAAAATCGGATAAAAATTTTTTTCATAGAAATTATTTTACAAAATCTCCTTCTTTCGCGTCGATCTCTTTAAAAAGAGTTCTCATTTCGCTTGCCAGTATTTTTACGGAATTAGTTCGGAGTCCTATATTAAAAGCGCTCTCGGTATTCTCGAAAACAAGCGTATCAACCAAAATGGGAATTGCTGTTTTGTGCCCAAAAGGCGGCACCGACCCGATTTCACAGCCGGTTATTTCTAAAACTTCCTCGGGAGTCGCCATTCTGGTACTGCCTTTGGACCACCCCAAACAAGAGGCGATTTTCTTTTGATCTCCTTTCCTGTCAGCCGGTATATCAACAATAACCCAATTATTTTTTCCATCGGTAAATAAAAGAGCTTTAATTCCCTGTTTTAATTCAAAGCCTCGGGTTTTTGCCGCATCCTCGCTGGTGATGACAGGTTCGTGTTCCAAATAAGTCGGGCGCAGGGACAACCGGGCAAATTCGCTTTTTATTTTTTCTAGTTCGTTTAAAGACATAGGGGCATTATATCTTCCCTATTGAATACAAGTCAATTTTAGGGTAATCTACAATAATAAGTAATAATTTTGCCGGGTCTGCTAAAGGTAGGCAACCGCTCTCTGAAAGCGGGAATCTTGGTTCGATTCCAAGCCCGGCAGCTCTGCGAAGAAGTTATCGTTTTGTTTTTCAACAGTATTAAGAGGTTCTAACTGTTTATTTAAGTGTTGCTAGAAATTCCTTCTTCATTGTTACATATTCTACCATAAATAGACCCGCCCCCTATTGCTAGGGGGCGGTAAAATCTTGCAAACTAAGTATATACCTTCTTTCGCACATAGTCAAGAAAATGTGGATAACTTTTTTAAGCCTTTATTTTAGGTATGAACTCTAATTTTTCTTTTAAATCATCTAGTAACTTATAATTACATCTAGGATTTTTTATCGCAAACTCTTTTAATTCCCAAGCGAGCGTTTTTTCAAAGGAATATATCCTTATATGTTTTCCCTTTGAATGAAAATATTGGACAGCAGAAAGAAAGTCAGAATCACCACTTATTAAAACAATGTTATCATAATCGTTTTCATATTTATTCATATCTATTCCTATCTCCATATCGGTATCACCCTTTGTTACATTATCACCTATGTATTTCAAATTTTTTCTTTGAACATTATATCCCAAACCATCTAATCTTTTATGAAATTTCTTGTTTCCGAATGCACGAGTAATATATGGTTCTGATTTTGGGTTGTTATCTTCTACACCATAATAGTTTAAAAAAACTGGAGAATATTTATATTTTAAAAGCTCTCGTAACTTTTCAAAACAAATATTGTAGTGTAATTTTTCACCGGTTTTCTCATCGCGCATATTCATTGCCCAAAATAAGTTTGAGCCGTCAATAAATACACCAGTTCTAATAGATTTTACTTTATCGCTAGACATACTTACAGTAGATAATATCCTATTTACCTTGTAAAGTCAAGGGTATTATCCACTTTATCTTTAATTATCCCGTAAAGGGATATGTGTTGAGTTATCCACATTTTTAATTAATCACAAACAAAAATAGAACCAGAGAAAATCGTGAAAGCTCAACACCTGCCAAAAAATTTGATATAATAATCTTATGCGACAAACTGACGCTGACCTTAAATTAAACACGGGCGCTTTGATGCCCATGATCGGTCTCGGAACTTGGAAATCCGCCCCCAACCAAGCTGGAGAAGCGGTGTTGCGCGCGATTTCAGAATACGGCTATCGCCACATAGACTGCGCCGCTATTTATCGCAACGAAAAAGAAATAGGAAAAGCTTTTAAAAACATATTTGAAAATAAAATCAGAAGACGAGAGGATATTTTTATCACCAGCAAGCTTTGGAACACCGAACATCGCAAAAGTGACGTGCGCAAAGCATGCGAAGCAACCCTCGCCGATTTGAATCTGAAATATTTGGACCTGTATCTTATGCACTGGGGCGTTGCAATACCTCCCCATGATGCCACGCCGGAGAATCCGCTAGAAAGATTTACCGAACAGAAAGACGCAAACGGATTTTTAATTACAGAAAAAGTTTCTATACGGGAAACATGGGAAGCCATGGAAGAACTGATAAAGGCGAGTCTGGTGAAGGCAATCGGCGTGTCAAACTTTACCGCGCCGATGCTGATTGACATCCTTTCTTACGCCAAAATTAAGCCTGCCATAAACCAAGTGGAACTGCATGCTTATCTTCAGCAATCGGAACTGCTGGAATTTTGCAAACATAACGATATCGTGATGACAGCCTACTCCCCGCTTGGATCTCCGGGAAATTTTAAAGAAAAAGGATTCCCTATTTTAATTGAAGACAGCGCGGTCAAAGAAATCGCCCGCAGTCACAACAAATCCCCCGCGCAGATATTGATTCGCTGGGGCATTCAAAGAAAAACCGTGATCATTCCAAAAAGTGTTACGCCCGAGAGAATAAAAGAAAATATAGATGTTTTTGATTTTGAATTATCGGAAGAGGAGATGAAAATAATTGCGGGTCTCAACAGAAATCTGCGTTTTGTGAATCCGTATCCTTGGTGGAAAATCCCTTATTATAATTAAGTTTTGGGTAAATTACCTTGATTTTTGGGCTAATTTGCAGTATAATAGCCAAATGAGGTACATCTTCACCATTATTGGCACTGTCGTATTGACTGTAACCTTAGTTGCATTTTTTTTTAATCTTAAACAGGTAAACGAAGAACGTACGGCGCTAATGACCAATCTACAACAGCGAGCTTCCCTGCTGTCTGACAGTTTGAAAGAATCAGTTGAGTTTTCGTATGTTAATTCTTCTGGGGCATCTCTGAAAACATCTTTACAGAAAACAGTTGACAAATTCGCTAACCGCGAAAGACTGGCGGGAATCGCTCTATATGACAACCAAGGAGTGCTACTCGCCACTTCTTCAGGATTGCCAAAAACAATAATTGAAAATACAAAATCAGTTTCTGATGCCATGGATAGCAATACATCGAGGAATAATTTTTTTGATGCTGAGGGTGAATCAAGATATGTGTTTGTTGACCCACTTCACAATGATGTTGGCAGTATTGTGGGAGCGCTGATGATTGTGCAAAATGCAGGATATGTAAACACAAGCATTAATCAAATTTGGCGAGGTAATTTGCTAAGACTGGGCATCCAAATAATCATATTCTCAATCGCTATCTTCATAATTCTCCGTTTTTTTGTCTTTCGGCAAGTTATCCGCCTGGTTGAGTCCGTAAAAAAAATCCGTATGGGAGGAAAAAATGAAACTTTTAAAGATACCGCTAAGTATTCTTTTTTTAAGCCTCTTGCCAAAGAAATTACTCATATGGCTAACAGCCTGCTTGCGGCGCGTTCATCCGCTAGCGAAGAGGCGCGGATGAGACTGGAAAAACTGGATACGCCGTGGACCGCCGAGCGGCTCAAAGAATTTATAAAGGCGTATTTGAAAGACAGAAAGATATTTATTGTCTCCAATCAAGAGCCGTATATACATCAAAAAAATAAAAATGAAATTGTTTGTTCAATTGTGCCAAGCGGACTCAACACAGCTGTCAACTCTGTGATGGAAGCCTGCGGAGGAGTGTGGATAGCGCATGGAAGCGGAGACGCAGACAAAGAATCGTCCGACGAAAACGGCAAACTTCAAGTGCCGCCAAATGACCCGCATTATACTTTGAAAAGAGTTTGGCTTTCCGAAAAAGAGTTCGGCGGGCATTACAGATTTTCGGTGGAAGCGATATATCCTTTGTGCCTGATGACTTACACGCGTCCGGTGTTTAGAAAGGATAATTGGATGATGTATAAAAATGTCAACAAGAAATTTGCCCAAACCCTGCTCGCAGAATTAAAAGATGTGGAAGAGCCGATCGTGCTCATACAGGATTATCATTTTGCTCTTCTGCCGCAGATGATAAAAGAAGCTCGGCCGGATGCGGAAGTGGGCATATTTTGGCATGTGCCATGGCCAAGCCCGGAAGCTTTCAGTGTTTGCCCATGGCGCAAAGAAATTCTCAAGGGAATGCTGGGAGCGGATATCGTCGGATTCAATACTCAGCAGTTTTGCAATAATTTTATTGATACCATCGGAAAGGAAGTAGAATCTTTGATTGATTTGGAAACCTTTTCAATAACCCGCGAAGACCATACCACCCATATCAAATCTTTCCCGATTAGCATTGTTTTTTCGGACAGTAAAGAAACTAAAATTGAACAATCAGAATCAAACGATCTTGGTTTAGGCATCTTGAAGAAACTTGGAATTCAAACAAAATATCTTGGATTGGGCGTTGACCGTCTTGATCACGCCAAAGGGATTCCGGAAAGATTCATTGGCATAGAAAATTTTTTTGACGCCCATCCTGAGTATCAAGGACAGCTCACATTCTTGCAAATTGCTTCTCCACACCGCGAACATTTCAAAGAATATCAAGAACAGTACAAGGATTTAATCACCAAAGAAGCGAACAGAGTCAATCAAAAGTTCGGCGCAAAAGAATGGAAGCCGATTGTTCTGGAAACCACTCAATACAGCCCGCTAGAATTAAAAGCTTTATTCAAAATCGCCCATTTCTGTCTTATCACTTCCCTACACGACAGCATGAACCTTGTGGCAAAAGAATATGTGGCAACGAGAAATGATTCGCTTGGCGTACTCATCTTGAGCCAGTTTGCCGGGGCCTCACGCGACCTAAAAGATGCACTCATCATAAATCCGCACAACACGGAAGAAATCGGGACGGCAATTTATACAGCCCTGACAATGCCGCTCTCCGAACAACGCCGCCGGATGGATACGATGCGTACCAGCGTTAAAGATTACAATGTCTATCGCTGGGCAGCGGAATTTATCAAAGCGGTCACAAGCCTGAGTTAATATTAAAACTTCAATTTTTAATTATTTTGAAATAATTTCTCATTAAATTTTTATTTTTATAACTCTCTATTCTGCGAAAAATCATTTCTGCAGTGGAAACTTCTTTCGTGTATGATGCGACCCATGTTTTGTTTGTCACTTCAATATTTCCGCGCTTACTCATAAATAAAGCAAGCCAATAATCTTCGGGATTGCGGGGTAAGTGTATTTTTCCCGACAAAACCGCGCTTCTTTTTATAATTTCCATGACTATATTTTTATCTTTGCCCCAAAAAGCATAGCTTGTCCCCCATATCCAATAAGTGGCTTTTTCATTCTTTGCGAGGCATCTATATTTGCTATACACATTGTACATATTGCCAAAAATTGTCCCTTTGAATTTAACCCAAGAACCCGCTAAAACATTTTTATTATTATTTAGCGTCGTGGACATAACTTCCACCCAATTATTTTTGGCAAATGAATCCCCGTCAATGCAAAGTATAATGTCCCCGGAAACATGATTGAGTCCTTCCAATCTGGCATTTACGATTCCCTTGGCTCCATTAAAATGTATGGCAGTAATAGGAAAACTTTGCGCGATTTCTAAAGTTTTATCTGCGCAGTTGTGCGCCAAAAGAATAATTTCATCAGAATGTTTGGTTTGATTTAAAATTGATTTAATACACCGCGCAATATATTTTTCTTCATTGTGCGCGATAATCAGCACTGATATTTTCATAAGATAATATTAACATAAAAATTTTTTAAGACACAATTGATATAAACTTAGCTTTTATTTCTTCAATTAAAGCCGCTCCTGCGCGCGAAATAAATTTAAATTCTCTAGCATTATAATCAATGGCTCGCGCTTGATCTATAAGAGCAAAACCATATATTTGATCAGCCTCAACCAAAACCTCAAAAGGGTAATTCTTCTGTTTTGATGTAATAGGACAGACCACAGCCAGCCCGCTTGATTGATTAAAAATATCTCGGCTAATTACCATAGCCGGACGAACACCTTTTTGTTCTCGCCCTACACTTGGAGAAAAATTAAAATAAATTATGTCGCCTTGATCTGGAATATACATATTTTTACCATATTTCTTTACCCATCGGCTTGCCCCAATCAAACTCTTTATGCCGGTTTTTCTTAGTAATGCCTTTTACCATTTCTTCTAAAGTATATTTAGGGTGGCTAGAAGTAATGATTATTTTGTCTTTTATCTGCTTAAAACCAACAACAGAACCCGCTTGCCAATTAAGATTGGCAGCGAATTCATTTGGTATTCTCACCGCTAAACTATTGCCCCACTTTTGTATTTTTGTTACCATAGTCTGAGTATATACAATGTATTTACAAAATCAAGTTGAATTCCAATTACTTTTTAGCCTTTGAAATACAGGCTTTTATGAAGGCTAGGAAAAGCGGGTGCGGAGAGAGCGGGCGGGATTTAAATTCCGGATGAAATTGGGTACCCAGATAAAACGGGTGGACATTTTTGGGAAGCTCGGCTATTTCCATCAAAATTCCGTCCGGAGACCTGCCGGAAAATACCAACCCGGCTTTTTCTAGTTCCAGAATATATTTTGGATTAACTTCATAGCGATGGCGGTGGCGCTCGGAAATTTCAGCAACGTCGTAAGCGACGTGAGCCACGCTTCCCTCGGACAATTTCGCCGGATAAGCGCCCAAACGCATTGTCGCCCCATAATTTTTATTTTTTATTTTCTCCACCTGATCAGCCATCGTGGCGATAACCGGATACTTTGTCTCCGGATCCATTTCTGTAGAATTGGCGCCGTCAAATTTTAAAACACTGCGGGCATAGGCAATAGTCAAAAGCTGCATGCCAAAGCATAGTCCGAAATATGGAATATTTTTCCTGCGAGCATAATCCGCCACCAGAATCATCCCTTCCGTGCCACGTTTGCCGAAACCTCCCGGAACAATGATGCCGTCCAGTTCATCAAGCTCTTTCAGTTGCGCAGGGTCTTTTTCATATCTTTCCGAATCAAGCCAAAAAATTTTAGGCTTGTGATTCTCCGCCCAAGAGGCATGATTGATGGATTCTATGACGGAAATATAAGTGTCTTTGCATGATTTAAAATTGAAATATTTGCCCACGATGCCTATCTGAACTTCTTTGTCTATTTTTTTTATTTTAGCCGCCAGCGCCGTCCAATCAGCCAAATCTTTTTTGCGAGTGGATAAACCCATTGCTTTGAGCAGGACAGCGCCTAAATTTTCCTTTTCAAAATTAACCGGCGCATCGTAAATAGAGTAAATATCCGGCGCGGAGATTATCCTCTCTATAGGCAAACTGCATACATTACTGATGGTTTTTTTAATGTCTAGAGTTGCAGGTTTATCGGCTCGGCAAATAACGAAATCCGGATTGAGTCCAACGGAATGCAAATCAATAACAGAGCGTTGGGTCGGTTTTGATTTTTGCTCTCCCAAGAGTGCTGGCGTCGGAAGATAGCTGATGAGAACGAATAAGACGTCCTCTGGATTTTTCGATTTCATCATTCGCGCGGCTTCAAGAAACGGCAGAAGCTGGTATTCGCCGACTGTGCCGCCGTATTCAATGACGGTAACCTCCGACTGGTTTTTCTTTTGGCAAGCTTCAATGCGCCTGATTATTTCCTTCGGTATGTCCGGATACACTTCCACATCTTCTCCCTCGTATTCTAAATTGCGTTCGCGTTTTATGACTTCCGCGTATATCTGACCGGTGGTAATATAATTGTCGCGGGCGCTTGTTTGATTTGTAAAACGCTCATAATTTCCAAGATCCTGATCGGCTTCTATGCCGTCCTCGCCGACAAAAACTTCTCCGTGTTCGGCAGGACGAATTGTGCCTGCGTCAATGTTCACATACATGTCCGCTTTTAGATTGGCGACTCGGTAGCCGCGGGACTGCAAAATCTTGCCGATGGAAGAGGCGGCAATACCTTTGCCGACACTCGACATGACCCCTCCCACTACAAAGATATATTTTGCTGATTTTGACATAAAATTAAAGGAAAATTTGAAAGATTTTTGAGCCTTCGTCCTCGGAGACCATGAGGACAGGGAACCCACGACTCTTAAAATCTTTCAAATTTTCCTTTCCTGCTTATTTATTTAAATACTTCCTAACCGCCAAGAAACTGGAAATAACTCCCAAGAGTATACCTGATAATAAAATAATTGCAAAAATTTGAAAGAGATTTGAAATATAGTAATCGTACATGTTCAGTCCCAGAAAGTCAGTCATATTGCGTCCGAGCCATGCGGTCGCCGGAGTAAAAAGAATCAGGGTTATAAAAGTGGCGATAATTCCATAAACCGCACCTTCAACCATAAAAGGCCCCCGCACATGTATCTTGCTGGCTCCCACTAATCGCATAACACCTATTTCCTCTTTAGCTATAAAAATAGTCAATCTTATGGTATTAAAAGTAATGATTACAGAAATAATCATTAAGATAAGAGTAACCAGAAAACCGAGTTCTTGCGCGCCTGAGATAATCCCGCTTAATCGATCTATTACCAGCTTATTTTGATTATAATTTATTTTATAAATGATGGACTGAAGTAACGGATTGTCTCCCTTCATAAAACTAGCGATGCTCTCATACTGAGAGACTTCTTTGGCTTTGACGTTTAAAAAAGCGCCCAGTGGATTATTCCCTATTTCATCCAGCGCGGCAATTGTCGGGTAGTCATTACCATGACGCGCGCGGAAGTTTGCAAGTGCAACTTCGGCGCTAGTATAAGAAACATTTGCCACTTCCGGCAATTTCTCTAGAGAAGATTTTAAGAGCATAATTTTTTCGGAAGGCGCGTCAGGAATAAAATAAATAGTCACATCCACTTTATCCTTCACAGAATTAAGCGAGAAATACAGCACCGCCTGCAGTAAAATAATCAGAATGATGACGGAAAGAGTGATAGTAACAACCAGCACAGCTGCCCAAGATACTAACCCGCCTCTCCTAAAGTTTATGAATCCCGCTTTTATAATTCTTTTGAATTCGGTCATGGCTATGTATGATGCTTAGAATCTCTGATAATCTTACCATTTTCCATAGTGATAACTCTTTTCCCGATTGCGTCTATAACTCCGCGATTGTGAGTGGCTAAAATTACCGTCGCGCCGAGGTCATTAATTTTCTTCAAAATTTGGACTATCTCATGTGTGTTTATAGGGTCCAGATTGCCGGTCGGCTCATCGGCGATGATGAGTTCCGGCTGATTTATAATCGCGCGGGCAATGGCGAGCCTTTGTTGTTCGCCGCCGGAAAGTTCCGTTGGAAAATGGTGCATGCGGTGGCTTAAATCAACCAGTTCTAAAACATGAGGAACATCGGAAGCTATTTCTTCATCGGATTTGCCGACCGCCTCCATGGCGAAAGCAATGTTTTCGTAAGCTGTCTTATTCGGCAAAAGCTTGAAGTCCTGGAAAACCACTCCGATTCTCCGGCGTAATTTGGTCAGTTCTTTGCTTTTCAGCTTGTGCACATTGGTAGACTCAAAAAATACCGTGCCGTCGGACGGGTTTTCATCCGCCAAAATCATTTTGGTCAAAGTCGTCTTGCCCGCGCCGGAGTGGCCGACGATAGAAACAAACTCCCCCGCTGTAATAGCTACAGTCACATCATCAAGCGCCACCGCGTCTTTGTAAACCTTAGAAACATTGTTGAAATAAATCACTTCCCTATTTTAGCACAGAAATTTTTTTATTAAAGGAAGGGATTAGTCGCAATCGTATTCAGAACCGGCAAGATTGTCCACTTCTTTGGAAGCGCCGGTAGAATCAACGCACCATCCGCCATTTTCTATTGTGGGAACTTTCAATGCCGTAATAGCCGCCCAGCGTGTATTGTCAGCATGACAAACTGAAGTTAGAGTACCTGGACCCGAAGCGCCGTTATGATTGTAGTCATTGCCAGTAGTAAAAGTAGGAGTATTTGTGGGGTCTAGTTTCTGGACCGCATTTAAGACAATCGGATAAATTCCGCCCGCAGTACCGGAAGCGCACAAAGAATTATAGCTTGATGAATTATCTTCATAATAAATTGCCGCCTGCGGGCGAGCGTTAGACATAGCGGCTTTGATAGCTACATCCGCGGCTTTCGCGCGCGCGGTGTTGAGCGAGGCAAGCACAACTGAAGCCAAGATGCCAATGATAGCAACCACTACTAATAATTCTATTAAAGTAAAACCTTTTATATAATATTTTCTCATACTCTCCATTATACTACAAATTCCTCCCCGCATCTAGAAACAACTCAATCTCACCTTCCGCAAGGACAGTCCTTGCGGAAGCTTGAGGTGACACTTTAGAAGGCAATGCTTATAATATCTACTTCGGGGACCAAATTTGCTTGGCGCGGTCGGGTACATTAACATCTGCAGTGCACCAGCAGCCTAAATCCCCAGGAGGCGGAATATCAGGAACAGCCCAGACTGCTTGAGATTTATAAATTTTTAATTCACAGCGCTGGGGGTCGGTAGTATTTTCTAAATTAGTCAATAGGTCATATCTTTGTCGGTCCGCAGAGACACCATAAGTATAGGAATTGGCAAACCACCATGGAGAATTATCTGCCTGCGGAGACGGCGGACTATTAATTTTATTAACTGGGTCTCTTGGAACACTTGAAATATATTTAAGAAAATTCGGGTCGGTGGAAAGCCAATTTGAGTCAGTGCAAATGCTGTTTGCCCAATCTTCGCGGTTGCCGCCACAAGTATTTGACGGACGAAAGGGAGGGTATGCGCCATATTCATTATAATAAAGTTCCAAAGCACTCACTATTTGTTTCAACTCCACTTTGCGTTTCGCGTCGCGAGCTTTGATGCGCGCGGAATTTAGGGAAGCCATAACTACGCTCGATAGTAAACTAATAATGGCTATAACCACTAAAAGTTCAATTAAAGTAAAACCTGATTGTACTCGTTTGATTTTCATAATTAATTAGAAAAAAGAGTCGCATCATATTCTGCCGGAGTTTTTTTACCGGAGGGAGAATTTAAAAAATTATTTTCCTGCGGAGTTAGACTGCCTTCTCTTCCAGTATTCGTAAAAAAATAAAAAATAAAAATACTAAGAAGTATTAAAAATACAACAAAAACTATCAGCGCGATATCTGCCTGCCTGACATCTTTTACAATGCCATTTTTGAGTAAAAACCTAACTAAAAAAGGATTTTCATCTTCTGCACCCATATAAAAATTATACCACAATCTATAAATTCGCCCCACCTTCCGCAAGGACTGTCCTTGCGGAAGGTGGGGGCTGTTGTTACAATGCATTCATGTTACGAAAAGATCCGTTTATTACTGGAGAGTATTATCACATTTATAATCGCGGCATAGATAAACGAGTAATTTTTAAATTAAAGAAAGATTACGAGAGGTTTATGATACTGTTGTATCTTGCAAATTCAAATGAGTCTTTTCGCCTTGACGACCTTCTCAGTAATAAAGGGACCAACAAAACATTTGATGAAATTTTAATTTTAGATAGAGGAGAACCTTTGGTCTCAATAGGCGCCTGGTCTTTGATGACGAATCATTTTCATCTTTTGGTGAAACAAGAAGTCGACGGCGGGATTACTAAATTTATGAGGAAGCTTGGCACCGGGTATTCTATGTTTTTCAATATTAAATATCAAAGAACAGGATCTCTTTTTGGGGGACCATTCAAATCGAAGTTGGTCGGAGTAGATGATAATTACATGAGACAACTTTTTGGATATATTCACATTAATCCTCTTGAGATAGGATTTCCCGACTGGAAGGAAAAAATTAATCAATCTTCAATGAACATGAAAAAATTTCTTGAATCCTATAGATATTCCAGCTATCCGGATTATCTTGGAGAAGATAGGGTTGAGAGAAACATAATCAACCCAAAAGCCTTTCCCGAATATTTTGAGGATTCCAAAGTATTTGAGGACTTTGTTGATAGTTATTTTATTGAAACCTAAGCTTGTGCAACTCTTCCGCAAGGACGGTCCTTGCGGAAGAGTCCTTGCGGAAGTCCTATAAATCCTTCTCCGCCTCAATGAAAATATCAATTTCTCCGCCTAAAACAGCGTCAGTATTTGAAGTTTCCGCATCCGTTCGGTGGTCTTTGACCATTTTGTAAGGGTGAAGCACATACGAACGTATTTGGTTCCCCCATTCTATCTCTGTATTTTTTATCTTCATACTTTCTTCAAAAGTTTTCTTTTGTTCTTCCGCTTTTTTGAAAATTTTTGCCCGCAAAATGGCGAGCGCTTGTTCGCGATTTTGCTCCTGACTGCGTTCGCCGGACGCGTGAACGGAAAGCCCCGTCGGGATATGAACGATACGAACTGCTGTTTCTCTTTTATTCACATTCTGCCCGCCGGGTCCGCTATTTTTTGAAAATTCTATTTTTAAATCGAGTGGCGACAGGGAGATGTCGCGTTCTTCCAGCTTGGAAAATTTCGGCAAAACTTCCACCAAAGAAAACGAAGTGTGTCGGAGTTTTTTGGCGTTAAAAGGCGAAATTCTGACAAGCCTATGCACTCCGGATTCATTTTTCAAGGTCCCGTATGGACCTGACCCCTCCCCAACCCTCCCCTTACTAAGGGGAGGGCGAAGGGTGGGATCTGAAAGCTCAAAAGAGACATTTCTATATCCTCCGTGCTCGTTTTTGTTCTCATGAATGAAAGAAATTTCCCAGCCTTTTTTCCCCGCATATTTCATGTACATAGAGAGAAGCATCGAAGAAAAATCTTCCGCGTCGTCTCCGCCCGCGCCGGAAATAATTGTGACTATCGCATTGCCTTTGTCGTATTTTCCAAAGCCTTCTTTTTTATTTTTCAGCTCCGCCAGTTCAGCAAGGACTACCCTTGCTGAACTTTTGTCATTCCAAAAGTCCGGCGCCTGCATCTGCGCTTCTAATTCTTTTATTCGCTCTTCTATTTTATTTTTGTCTTTTTCTTTGTCCATCCCGTACGAAATAGGACGCGTACGCTACGCTACGAATCCTATTTTGTTATTAATAATCTGTGTCATGTAAATCATAATTTTTTTATTTTCTGCGTCCGCGATTTCGTTCGGGATCCATAATTTTTTAATTATTTTTGTGAGCCGAGAATGGGAATCGAACCCATGTTCCTACTTTACGAAAGTAGTGTTCTGCCACTGAACTATATCGGCTTATTTTTAAAAAACTGGAGCCGTTGGTGGGGATCGGACCCACGCTCTCCACATTACCAATATGGTGCTTTACCACTAAGCTACAACGGCATCTAAACATACTAGTTGATTTGGGATTTTTTTGCAAAAAATCCTCATCCCTTCCCCCTCTCCATAAAATTTTATGGAGAGGGGTGCTCCGACTCGTTCGGAGCGAGGTGAGGTGGTAATTTTTCTCGCATTTTTTTCTAGAAACTAGAACCTGGAAACTAACCCAAAGTTATCCCCACTTTTTGTTGCAAAAAGGCTTTTATAGAAAGGCTAAATTTGGTAAAATATAGGTGTCCTAAAAGAAAAAAATGAGACAGAAAAATAACTTTAGGATACATCGAAAAAGATTTCCCCTTTCTGGGTTTTTTGGTGTTGCTTTTTTTATTTTTTTCTTCGCTTCCAGTGTTTCTGCTCAAGCTTATTCAAGCAATGACCTGCTAAATGCCTACAAGGGCTATGTCAGCGAGCCTGTCGTTCCGTCAGCCAGTCCGGCAAGCACGCAATTGAGCATGAGTTCGTCAGACCTGTCTTCCGCTTACAAAAATTATGTAGCCGAAGCTCCGGCTTCCCCAACCCCTGAACCCACTACGCAACCTCCTGTTTCTCCGACCCCTGAACCCACTACAAAACCAACTACAGCTACACCATCTCCGGTATTCACATCCTCTGCAAATATCTATAACGCGACTCTTGCCAGCGCTCTGCGAGAACTGCTAAAGACAAAAGAATTTTCTTCGCAGCTCCGCGGTCCTTCAGGACCTGCTGGCCCTTCCGGACAACAAGGACCGACGGGGCAAAAAGGCGAAACCAAAGAAACCACACTTTTTGTCGGCCAGCCGGCGGCAAGCATTCAGCCTTCCGTGCCTGTCACAAATCCGGTGGTCTTTTTGCCGGTCGGCGTAACACGCGCAGATACGAGCCACAATTTTACCGGTGGCGCTTATGCTTCAATTGCTAATTTATCTTCAAATCTTTTTACCAACAATATTTCCAATGTTACAACTTTGAATGTAGCGGGAGCCACTACTTTAGTGGGAACTTTGAATGTCACCGGCACTGCTACTATACCGAGCCTCGCCGCCATCGTCAGTTCAACCGACTCGCTCACTATCGGCGGAGGGTATGGAGCGACTGGCGTCTCTATTTCTAATACTGGCAACATTGAAGGCAATGGCACCCTCACCATTGACGGAGCTTCCACTTTTGCCGGCGGATACGCTTCTACCGGAGTAACCATTTCAGATGCGGGTAATCTCTCCGCGGCTGGCACTTTGATAGTTGACGGCACAAGCACCCTCTCCGGCGCGGTAACTATCGGCGGAGGATACGGCTCGACGGGAGTAACCATCTCAGACACGGGCAACATTCAGGCAAACGGAGATTTGATTGTCAACGGCACGCTAACTTTCGGTGGTAGCAGTGGTATCACTTCCGGCGGACAATTTGTGGCAACTTATCCGCCGGTTTCCGCTCACACATTTTCTCCTTGGACTACTTCCACTCTCGATTCCGTTTCTCACATTACTGACTCCGCCCTGCTTGCCAACCCAGTCTCGGCTGTGGGAGACGGCAACTTAATCGGAGCCGCAGTCAATGGAGTGGCAAAATTCTTGGTTGATAAAGAGGGAGATATTTATGGAAATAATTTAATTCTCGCAGGCTTTTCCAGTTTAGGTACGACGACCATCGCCGGAGACCTGATCGTACAGGATTCTACCACCTTGGGAGACGCCAGCACAGACACGCTCACCATCAACAGCAAACCGGTATCAATTCCGAATAATTTAAATTTTGACTCCAATACTTTGTTTATTGATTCTACCAACAACACCGTCGGAATTCAGACGGCAACCCCCACCGCTAATTTTCAAGTAGTCCAAGCCACAACGGGAACGGGTACAGTTTCAAACAGCGCCGGCGGGACGACTGTCACCGGAGTGGGAACACAATTCACAAATACTTTCAAAGTCGGCGACACAATCACAATCAATGGCGAAACAAAAGCTATTTCCGCTATCGCTTTAGACACTTCCATGACGACCGCGGCTTTCACGGGCGCTAATTCAGGCGTCGCTTACACCCTAACCGGCGGCACGAGGTTCGCCGTCTCCGGCAACGGCAATGTTACTATCGGAACCGGAGCTCCCCTTTCTTCCTTAACTGAACCCACTAAATTATTGGCAATATCAAGCAGTACTGCCGACGGCATATCCATCAGCAACACTTCGCAGAATGACTCCAACGAAACATTTATTATCATCAACCAAGGCACTGGAAGCACCGGAACACTCCAAATCGCGCCAGTCAATGAAGCAGGCACCATCACAGCAAATGGACTGAATGTGGACCGCTCCGGCAATGTTGCCATCGGGGTGTTAAACCCGACGGCCACCACCCAGCTGGACGTGAGCGGAATTATCGCCGCCGGAGCGGGAGAAGTTGGCGCTCCATCTTACGCCATCCGAACCGACCTAGATACAGGCATGTGGTCTAGTGGAGCAAATACATTAAACTTTTCCACTGGCGGCGCAGAGGTTTTAAGAATTGCCGGCACCGCATGGACAACCACCCCGACGATTTCGGGAGTCATTACGGCGACTTCGGGATTGACTGCGAATGGAGCAGTGACGGTGCAGAACAATTCTAACCTCGTCATTTCTTCGGGCACGGGAGTCTTTACGCAAACTCACGCCCCGACCACCGACGCAACCGTGGATGCCAACACCATAACTCTCTCGGCAGGCGGAACGGGAGCAACCGGAACTTTGCGAGGTTTGGTCATTTCTCAATCAGACACAGCCACCACCGGAGTCTATGACTCTCTAGCATATATTGCTAACCTGAAAACTCCTGAAACCACCAACAACGGACTTTTCATCGAACAAAACGCGGCAAGCGGAACACTCTCCAACGCTGTTCAAATAACAAACACAGCGGGAACACTTTCAACTGGTATAAATTTCACCGGCACATTTGGCAACTACATCGTTGCTCCTAACTTCTCTGTTTCAAATGCCGGCGCCATTGTTGGTGTCGGAGTAAATTCCGGCACGGGATTGATTCAGGGCACCGGTGGAATTACAGTTTCAGGAACTACTACTTTGGCAGGGACAGCAGGAAATACCGTGACAATTGGAAACTCCACAGGAGCTATGACTCTCGCTTCCGGTGGCACTTCCGCTTGGACAAATACCGCGGGAGATTTAACCATTCAAACGGCAACTTCCGGGACAACGACAATTGATTCTGCTGGAATTTTAAATTTAGGTACCACTAACCAGACTGCTCTTACCTTGGGCAGAGTGGGAACAACAACTGCCATAAACGGCTCCACCATTACTGCCGGAGGCGCCACAACGACCGCCATTTCCTTAGGCAATGCCACAAGCAATCCGACTTTGACTCTGCTCGGCACAGGACTCACCACTCTCGGAGGAAACCTAACCGTTACTGGCACCGCATGGACAGCCACACCGACAATTTCGGGAGTCATTACGGCAACGAGCGGAATGATTTCAAATGGGCAAATCCAAACATCCGCAACAGCTAGCAGTGGCAATCTCCTCGTAGCTGCTACCGGCGTATATAGCGACCTCGCTATTTCAGAGCTACAACTGGTTGGATCAACTGTTTCTGACTCACGCGTCGTATTCCGAGGCTCTTCTGGGGGTACTATAGGCGCGGATAGATCGTATAGTTCTCTCCTTGTGGGACAAATGGGAATCACCGAGGCAGCTTCAGGAGATCATCCGGTATTATCGCAACTGGCTGTAAAACCGCTCAGCATCACGACAGGCGTCGCAACAGTTTCCAACACCGCAACGGTATATATAGAAAACGCCGCTACTGCGACAGCAAGTGTCGGCAACTACGCCCTCTGGGTAGATGATGGTACTGCCCGATTCGACGGCAACGTCGGCATCGGGACGACGAGTCCGGGAAATCTTTTGACACTCAGGTCTGCTGGCCCTGCTATAAATCTTGAGGTAACGGAATTTAGTCATAATCTTGCTGATACTATCTATTCAAGGGCAAATTCCGCTGGTACTTGGACTTACTGGGGCAGTGGCAACGGTGGTTCCTTGCAAGTAGGTATATCCAGCGAAGTCGGAACTTCTGCTATGTCCCTTATGGGTGTAAATAACGCTCAATCTGGAACAGCACTTACCGTGGCTCCTATTAGATTTATAGCTTCAAAAAGAGGAACTACAAGTACAATAGCGGTTGAGGCAACCGACCCTGCTTTTGATTTCAGTCTTGGTGCTACTGGGTTTGGTGTAAGCGCTACCCCTTTGGTAAGAATAATGGGGAGCGGCAACGTCGGCATCGGGACGACGGGGCCAGACGGTAAGTTACATATTATGACAGCTAGTGCTGGAACGGTTACTCCCCACGTTTCATTTGACGATTTAACCGTGGAAAATAATATCGATAGTGGAATAACAATTTTATCACCAGACGTATCTGCGGGAAGTATAGGCTTTGGTTCACCATCAAATAATTTAGGTGCTTTCGTGCAGTGGGTATATGCAAGTAATCTAATGACGATTGCAACCAACAACGCATCTGCAGGTTTGTCTTTACGAGCAGGTGTAAATTCGGAAAAGGTCAGAATACAATCCGACGGCAACGTCGGCATCGGGACGACAAATCCGGGCACATTATTAGAGATTGGCTCCTCTGATCTCGGAGATGGCGCTGCTGGACCGATAATTACCGTCGGTAGAAACACAAATGCTACGAACACCGGAGCTGGTTCAATTAATTTCCAAACAAAAGCTGGGACTGCGGAATATGTCTGGACTGATGCCGCGGGGAAATTAAGAATTCACACAAGTGCTCCGACTAATGCGCTCGACACCGCAGGTGTAGTAGTCGGGGATCAGACTTCTACCCGAGATACAAAACAGGATATTACGGACTATACAGATTATAGCGGAGCTCTCGCTATGGTTATCAACGCGCCACTTCACACATTCCGCTACATTAAAGAAGTGGAAGGTTATGGTACAAACTCCCCGCTCGCAAAAGCTCACATAGGGTACCTTGCCGACGAAGTTAATCCAGCTTTCATGTGGGGCAACTCCATTGACCAAGTATCCGTAAATGGAATATTGATGGGTTCAATCAAGGAGTTTAATTTGAACCTAGAAGGCATCTCTGGCACCGTCACTCCCCTTGCCGGCTCGGCAAACGAATCTTTCGTGACCGCTTTCTGGAATAATACTTTCGGCAAGGTTGGCATATGGCTCGGAGACGTGGCAAACGGCATCGCCAGCATCTTTGTGGACACACTCCATGTGACGAATCAGTTGTGTATAGGCAACACTTGCATAAATGAAGCGCAATTGCAGGGGCTCTTGAATAATGCGGGAGTTTCCAGTTCCAGTTCCAGTTCTAGTTCTTCATCTTCTTCCACCTCATCTTCTGACACATCTAGTCCTTCTGATTCAACCTCTACGACTCCGTCGAGTCCTGCCTCTGACGGGACAAGCACAACTCCTACTGATACATCAACGACGACGGATACTACAACAACCGACTCCGCTTCTTCAAGTTCAACAACTGATACAACCACTACTTCAACAGACACCACAACTCCTGAACCAACTCCCGCACCTGACCCAGAACCTACTCCAGAGCCGACACCGGATCCAACCCCAGCGCCAACTCCCGACCCAGCGCCAGCGCCATAAAATTGCGTTTTCTTGACAAAATGCTATAATTTCACTGTGTCAGAATCGGAAACAATAATAAAATATTATAGGGAGTCATCTGATAACGACTTTAGAGTTGCGAAAAAACTTTTTGGTGATACGGAATTATGATGACGAAAAATGGGAGTTTCGTAAAATGGCTACTAAAGAATATACTCAAAAATATTTTAATATTACAGAAGAATTATTGTTATGGTTAAAAGAAAATTACCTCAAAAAATAATATCGGAAGTCATGGAATATAAGAAGCTTTTGCAAGCTGATAATTTGCCGATTGTTGGGATATATGTTTTTGGCTCGCAGGCAAAGGGAAATCCTAGAGAAGATAGTGATATCGATGTGGCTGTGGTTTCACCTCGTTTCATAAATCGTTGGTCTGCTTTAGAGTATCTCTACGGTAAGTTGCCATACGGTATGGGTTGGACTATTGAGCCTGTGGGCTTTAGTCCTAGTGATTTTGATAGCAAGTATTCGAGTCTGATAAATGAGATTAAGATGTATGGCGTGGCAGTTTAGTTGATACTGCGAACACCATCACTCCCCTCGCTGGAAGCGCAAATGAATCTTTTGTCACGGCTTTCTGGAACTAGATTATTTATCTTTGTTTTTACTTCTCGCAATCATAGTAGGCAAAGTTATAAGAACAATAACCAGAAGCAAAATAGCGAATGTAAGATATGTGATTGCCATATATTTATTTAAGATTAATTTTAATAATTACTTACACAAAGCAAAACTAACTAATAAACATGTCACTGCTGAAGCCGACCCTGAAACAAATAATACGATGTCAAATTTACCAAATATTTCAGGAAGCACAACTGAAGCTATAAACACTATTCCCGAGTCAGAACAAATATCAGACAGCTTTTTCATTCGCGAATCTGATAGTGTTGACCAGTAAAACTTCATACACAATAATGATACTACTCATATGGACATCCTGTCAAGCAAAAAAGGGAGTCTTGCTTCCTTTTTTGCTTCCGTTTTTTGCTCTTGTTGCGGGAGGCCGAATCGAACGGCCGTCTTAAGGTTATGCTTTACCACTATAGCTTTCGTTACTCCGCCGGTTGGCGGATTTGTGGTCTGGACTATACCATCTCCTTTCTTAAATCAAAGATTAAGGAGTTCGCCATCTAGTCTCTACACATTTATTTCCAGCCTAAGCCAGAAAATTTAGCTCGGAATTGTCCTTCTTTTACAAGAGAGGATTTCTCCGAATTTGGCGAATGCGCACCTCAAGGTTTCCCTAGAGGGGGCCCATTTAGTCGAGCCTTACGAGATGCCTCTTCTCTATCCCGCTGATGAGTATTATATATAACATTATTAACATACGCAAGGGTTGATTATTGTACTCAATATGATATATAATATACCTTATGTACTATCCATACACAAAGGAAACAGCTAAAAATATGCGAACAGAAGGAGCAAGTTTGGGCGATATTTCAAAAAAATTACATGTTTCCAAATCAACACTTAGTTTTTGGTGTAGAGATATGATTCTAACAGAATCTGCAATAGGTAAAATACAAACAAGCGGAAAGAAAAAATCTATCCAAGGACTCTTGCGATATTCAGAATTTATACGAAAAGAAAGAATGACAAGACATGCCCTACAAAAACAAGAGGGGGCTGAAATGGTCAGCGCATTGTCTGATAGAGACATTCTAATGATTGGTTTGGGATTGTATTGGGGAGAAGGCTATAAATATGAAAACGGTGAACTGGGGTTTACAAACAGCAATCCATTCATGATACGTTTTTATTTTAAATGGCTGAAATTATGGAATGTAGGAAAAGATTCTCTGATATTTCGCATCACTCTAAATGAATTTTTTAGAGAAAAAGAAAAAAATATAAAATCTTTTTGGATTAATTTCCTAAGTATTAAAGAAGAACAATTTTCCAAGACTACTTTCATAAAAACAAATCTAAAAAAAGCTTCTGTTGAAAATATGGAAAAATATAAAGGTATTTTAAGAGTTAAAGTGAGGAAAGGAACGGCTTTGAGAAATAAGATTTTAGGAGCAATAGAGCATATCTCAAACAGTTAAAACTTTTATTTTTACAAGTTTTCTGTTATATTTCCTATTATGTCGACGTAGCTCAGGTAGTTAGAGCGGGCGTTTCATAAGCGCCAGGTCCCAAGTGCAACTCTTGGCGTCGACACACTAAATAAACTCCTCTTTGAAATTACACAATTTTATGTATAATGAAACCTATGCTGCGGTCGTAGCTCAACTGGTTAGAGCGCTTCCCTGTCACGGAAGAGGTTGGCGGTTCAAGTCCGCTCGATCGCGCCATAATTAATTCACCTCACCCCTTTCCCCTCTCCATAAAAATTTATGGAGAGGGGTGGCTACAGCAACAGACGGAGTGAGGTTAGATATACCCATACTCCCGAAAAATCCCCTCGTACAGGGCAATCACTCTTTTCGCTTCGTGTTGAGAGAACTCAAAGTTCGCCCCCTCGTGAGCTATTCTGTTTCTGATAGTGTGTACCTCCCAAGCCAGAGTTAAACTGCGAAATTTGTCCCCGCCTGCATCAGCTATGCTGAAAGCATTGCGGGCAGGCTGTGTCGCCGATTTTAATTTATCACCCAAAGTCTCCCCTTTAAAACCAAGCTGTGTCATCAAAGCTTCAAGCATGCTATCGGCTTCAATCACCGCAAGCTTCCAGTCGCTTTGATGCTGAGAAAAAAGATGGTCCAGAGTCTTTAGCCACCTTGGATTTTTAGATACCGCTTCCCCTTCTTGCGCTTTTTTTTCTTTTTCCTTTTGGTGATGCGCAAATTCGGCTATTTCGTGTTTTAGGTGCTTATGTTCCTTGCTTCTGATTTCAAAAATTCTAATCGTGGAGTAGGAAATAATCGTAAGAAAAAACAAAGCGATAAAGAAGAGGATTGTGCGATAGACAGAGTCTATTTGAGCGCTAATACCGACGATATAGTCAAAAAGATTGCTAAAAAAAGCGATGCTTTGATTAAACAAATAATCCGGATTAAGCCAGTTGGAACCCAGAAATGAATTTTCTATAACCGGATTTTGATTTACTGGTAGAGGTGTAGCCATGTAATTAAATTATAGCATTTTACTTCATCGCTTCAAATTTCTTACCAACTTCAAAAAGCAAGTCTTCTCCCCCATGCGGAGCCATAAACTGAATGCCGAGTGGCAGTTTTTTCTCCTCCACCTCCATAAATCCGGACGGCACAGAAATAGCCGGTACGCCCACAATATTTGCCGTAACCGTGAAAATATCCACTAAGTACATTGAAAGCAGATTGCTCTTCTCCCCTATTTTCCAAGCCGGAATAGGAGAAGTCGGCGTCAATATCAAGTCAATTTTAGAAAACAATTCTTTAAACTCTTTCTTTAAAGCTTCGCGGACTTTTTGCGCTTTGCCATAATACGCGTCGTAATAACCAGCTGAAAGCACATAGGCTCCGAGTAAAATTCTCCTTCTTGATTCCTTGCCAAAACCTGTCCCGCGAGAAAGCAGATAATCTCCTAGTAAATTCTTGCCATCTTTGTGTACTCCATACCGCACTCCGTCAAAACGCGCAAGATTTGTAGAAACCTCCGCAAAATTAATAATGTAATATAAAGCGAGACAGTTTGGAAGCTTGATATCTTTTATTTCATAACCCAAGTTTTTTAAATTTTTAACTGCCTCTCGGAAGTTTTCTTTTACTTTTACATCAATTCCCTCTTGGTTTATCAAATCCCACGGCACCCCAATTTTTCGTACTTTTCGCAAGAACGGTTCTTGCGAAAAACTAGTGCTGTCTAGCTTATCTTTCCCTCTTATCACATCAAAAATAATTTGCGCATCTTTGACTGTTTTCGTAATTGGTCCTATGCAATCAAAAGAAGAAGTCGCCGCCATAAGTCCGGAACGCGACACGGCACCATATGTCGGCTTGAACCCGACAACTCCACAAAGAGCAGACGGCTCGCGGATCGACCCTCCAGTATCAGAACCCAAAGCTCCCAGCGCCAAATTAGCAGAAACGGTAGCTGCCGAACCGCCGGAAGTCCCACCTGCCACACGTGTGATATCGTGCGGATTTTTCGTTGGTCCATATGCTGAATTTTCCGTTGAACCCCCCAAGGCAAATTCATCCATATTTGTCCTGCCCAGAAATACCGCCCCCTCCCTTTTTAATTTTTCTATGACCGTGGCATCATATGAAGCAGTATAATTTTCTAATATCTTAGAAGCCGAACTCGCAATCCTGTCCTTAATTAAAATATTATCTTTAATCGCCAAAGGAATTCCCAAAAGCGGATATGATTTCCCTTTCTCAATGATCTCGTCTGACCTTTTTGCCTGATCTAAAACATCGTCAAAAACTTCCAGATACGCGTTCAGTTCTTTATTTTTCTTTTTTATTTCATCCAGATAAGCCTGCGCAAGCTCAACCGCGCTAAACTGCTTAGCGTCCAAAGCTTTTCGCGCTTTTGTTATTGTCAGGTCTTTCAGGTCTATCATAGAATTTTTTTAACTTTTAGAAATCCGTCTTGCGCATCCGGAAATTGTTTGGTAATCAACTCTTTTGAAAATTCCCGTGGGTCTGGCGTGTCCTCCCGCCAAACATTATTGTTTGTAATGTTAAACACCGAGTGTTTAACATTTACCTTTTCAATCTGCCTAACATACTCCAAAATGCCCTTCATATCCGAAAGCAATTCCCTCTTTTCATCCTCTTTTAGTTCAATTCTGACAAGGCTTGCCAGGTTCTCTACATCTTTAATGTCCATTCCGTTAGTATACCCCAATATTACTGACCAATCAAAGCTTTCACCCTCTCCTCTACTGGCGGATGGGTAGCGAAAAATCCGCCAATTTTTTTGCCAAAACTAGTTCCTTTTGCCTGCCCGACACGCTGACGCGAGTCATGGGGGCGGGGATCTGAAATGTAAAGATGCGCAATAGCGCCAGATTGACGGCTCATGGGTTTACTATATTGTGAAATTTTTCGCAAGGCGTTTGCCAAACCTTCTGGATAACGGGTAAGGAGCGCTCCGGAGGCATCCGCCAGAAATTCCCGCTTCCTTGAAATCGCCAGCTGGATGAGCATAGCAAAAATCGGCGCCAAAATTGAGAGAATAATTCCGACTATCATCAGCATGCCATGAGCTTTGTTGTCATTGCTTCTATGCCCTCCAAAAAGCATGCTGCGCATAAAAATATCTGAAAGGATAGCTACAAAACCAACCAATACGACTACCACGGTGGAGAGCAGCATGTCCCGATTGCCGATATGGGAAAGTTCATGCGCAATCACTCCTTCCAACTCGTTTTTATTTAAAATTGCGAGCAGTCCGGTGGTAACGCAGATGACTGCATGTTTTTTATCCCGGCCAGTCGCAAAGGCGTTCGGCGCGGCATCGACGACTACATACACTTTTGGCATCGGCAGTCCTGCCGTGATAGAGAGATTTTCCACGCTGGTGTACAAATCAAAATACTCTTCTCTTTTAGCCTCCTTAGCGCCTGCCAGCCGGAGAACAATTTTATCCGAAAACCAGTAGGAAAAAAAATTCATCAGAATGCTGAAAGCCACAAAGAAATATAAAATACTTGGGTTATTATAATAAATACTGAAAAACCAGCCGAGAAAAATAACCACTACAAAGAAAACTGTCATAAGTAGCCATGTTTTTGTTATATTTTTTGATTGATGCGTGTATAGTGAAGCCATATGTTGTGAGACAGCGCCTAAGGCACTGGCTAGCCAGTGCCTTAGGCGCTGTTACTACCTTTTCTCCTGCATTTTACGGAAACTCGCTATGACCGAATCAATGTAAAATCCGCTACAGCCGAAACTTTGAATTTTATTTCGGTCAAGGTTGGTTTCCATAAATACGCCGAGCGTCCCGTAGAAATATATCTGACCGGCATACTTGCTTAAATTGTCGGTACTGGGAAAATTGAACACAGTGATTTTTTTACTTTCATCTACTGACTTAACGATATTGATAGGACAGGAAATATACTGACTGGCCAGCTTCTTGTCGTTGGCATCAATGAGCATGCTGTCTCCCGAATAAGACAACTTGAAATTGCAGCCTGCCTCCGTCTTTACAATCTGAACTACGGTTGGGAACAAAATATCGTTTAAAACAGCTTTGGCTTCAATACAATTGAGCGCGCTGTTGCCCAAACAAGTTAGTACCCCATCATTTTGGTACGTAGCGGGCTTTCTCATGTCTGGCGCAACGCCAATTCCGCAATCTCTGATACTAACTATGGATTTGACTGCTGTATTATTATTTTGTGGGGTCTGCGGTGGTATCGGGAGCGTATTCGCTGTGTTGGCAGTTGTTTTAGAGCCAAACAAAGAAACCGAGAATCCTTTCGCCTTGCTCACTTCCGAATTCCAAAAGTTCATCAAGGACGCGCGATAAAACCACCCCGCAAAAACAAGCCCGCCCACGACCAAAACAATAGCCGTAATCATGGAGATTTTTTTCCACGGAAAAGTAGACAATGTTGAGACTGTTTTCAATGGTTCAGCTTTGGTTATAGGAGCGATTCCCTCCAATCCCTGCATCGGCATTACTATTCTGAATGCTTCGCTTAAATCTGCATCGCTCCACCCGCCTTCACGCACCAAACTTTCACGGATTTCTTCGCGCTTACGTCCTTTCCCAAGTTCTCCGCGTATGTAGCTTATAAGTTCGGGGGTAATCATAAGGCAATAAAAAATAATTAAAATTTCACTTCCACCGGATTCTGCGCGACATCATTATCAGCGAGATCGAAAAATTCTTTCTGAGAAAAACCGAACATCTTAGCCATGATATTTGATGGGAACGATTCGATTTTTATATTCAGGTCGCGCACATTGGTATTATAAAACCTGCGGGCGGCCTGAACTTTATTTTCCGTATCGGAAAGCTCGTTTTGCAGAGCCAAGAAATTTGTATTGGCTTTTAAGTCCGGATAAGCCTCGGCAAGAGCAAAAATAGATTTAAGAGCGTCGGTAAGCATATTCTCCGCCTGCGCATGTTCTTTAGTTGGACCAGCCACCCCCATTGCCATACTCCTCGCCTTGGTCACATTTTCAAAAGCGGAAGATTCATGCTTGGCGTAACCCTTTACCGAGTTTACTAAATTCGGAATTAAATCATATCTGCGTTTCAGCTGCACCTCAATGTCCGCCCAAGCCTCTTCTGCTCTATTTTTAAGAGTGACAAAACTATTAAAAATATAAATCGCCCACAAAACTATAACTCCTAAAACTATTAAAATGTATTTCATAATTCTATTATACCACCTATTTTTTATTTTGCCATTCCTCTACCCAAACAAGAAGCGGCGAAGCGAAGAAAAGCGAAGAATAAATACCGAAGAAAAGACCAGTAGTTAAAATAAGCGAGAAATTCTTGGTTGTTTCGGGACCAAATAAATAAAGCGACACCAACACCCCGATAATGGTGAGAGTGATATTGATTGAGCGGACAATGGTTTGGCTGGTGCTTGTACCAACTATTTGGGCAAAATCGTTTTTATCTCCCTCTCTTAAATTCTCCCTGATTCTATCAAAAACTACAATTTTGTCATGAACGGACAAACCTAAAATAGTTAAGAGCGCCAAGACAAAAAGCGTATCAACTTCAGCTCCGGTATAATGAGCCATTAAGGAAAAAATTCCCGTCGGTATGATGATGTCGTGAAGAAGGGTAATGACTGTAATGACTCCGTATTTCCAGGAGGCTACCGGACGCGACACTTTGCGGAAAGCGTAAGTTATAAAAATAATAATGGCGATGATGACAAAAATGATTGAGAGAATCGCCTTGCGGGCAAGTTCGCTCCCAACCGAAGGGCCGATAGAAGTAAAACCTTTTTCTAAAACAGGATATTTTCCGTTTAGAGATAGCGACTCCGAAAGTTTCTGATGTTCCGGTTCGCTTAAATCTCGAGTCTTAATCAAGTAACCCAATTCCCCGGTCGGTTGGATAAGCGCTTGGCTTATCTCAAGCTTCTTTACAGAATTCTCAACCATAGCGGCTTCCGGACGAATACCGGTATATTCAACCTCAAGCAACGCGCCTCCTTTGAAATCAATACCGGGCTTAAGGCCAAAAGCAAAAATAAAAATAAGAGAAATGGCTATCAAAAAAACTGAGAGGGAAATAAATATTTTTTTGTATTTTATGATAAACATGAATTAGTTGAAAGTTATAAAGTTCATAAAGTTGAAAGTTACTTCGAAAAACCGGAGCTAAATAAAAATTTGGTAAATTTATTGGTCTTTTGGATGCCGAGAGCAAAAAGGAAAATACGGGAAACAGTAATAGCGGAAAACATTGAAACCAGGACACCCAAGCCGAAAGTCAGCGCGAAGCCTTTAATAAGCGGAGTGCCAAGCCAGAATAAAATAATGGAAGTAATAATGCTGGAAGTATTAGAATCCCGAACAGAGCTCCAAGCTCTCTTGAAGCCGGCATGTATACCGTCATGTATATTGGCTCCTTTTTTGATTTCTTCTTTCATTCTTTCAAAAATGAGCACATTCGCGTCAACGGCCATTCCGAGCGAAATAATAAATCCGCCGATGCCGGCAGCCGTCAAAGTAACCGGTAAAAGTTTAAAGATGGTCAAAAGTATCGCAGTGTAAAAAGAAAGAGCAACGACTGCGATAAGTCCAGGCAGACGGTACCAAAGAATTAAGAAAAAGGCGACCAACAAGAATCCGATAACCGCGGCTTTGACTCCGGCATTAACTGCAGACTCCCCCAGAGTGGCGCCGATGGTCTGTGTGGAGGTAAGAGTAATCGGCACAGGCAAAGCGCCGGAATTCAACCTACCTACCAATAATTTTGCCTCATTGGGAGTAAAATTACCGGAAATAAAAGCCTGCCCATTTGGAATTTCTTCTCTAACAACCGGAGTAGACACAGGCGCGCCATCCAGATATATAGCTATCATTTTGCCTATATTCTCTTTTGTCATTTTGGCAAAAAGTTTAGTCCCCTCGTCGTTAAACTGCAGACTTACTTGGAATTCAAGAGTGTTCGGATCTCTTTCTAAAGTGGCCTTTTTCAAATATCTGCCTGTTAGTTCTGTCGCGATAAATTGAGAATCTAAACTTACAGTTGCTACACCATCTGCGCTCACCACAACATTCTGCGCTTCATCTTTTTTGGGATTCTCTGTTTTAAATTCTAAAACTGGAGTTTGCCCGATCATTTTTACCGCTTCTTTTATGTCAGTTACTCCCGGAAGATCAACGATTAATTGTTCTCCCGCGCTGGAAATGAGTCCACCGCGCTGTACTTGAACAATCGGCTCGGAAATTCCAAAAAGATTTACGCGCCGTTCAATTACATCCCGAAGGGCTTCCATCGAACTGCCAATTTCACTCGAAGATATGGCGCTGACATCAGCCTTGTATATAAGATGCGTTCCGCCGGAGAGATCCAAACCTAGACGAAAAGGAAATTTCTTGAAAAACACGCTTTGATTTTCAAAATTTTTATTCAGTTTCGGCTCGGTTTTATAGACAAAAAAAGCCACAAGAGAACCCAAAACGAGTATTATTAAAGCTAAAATTATCCGTTTCTTCATAAAGATACAGATATACTATCTGTTTTTTATAAAATATGCAACCAGATAAGCCACCAAGGCGCCAAGAGTAAATCCGCCCAGAATATCAATCGGGAAATGCACTCCCCCTGCAATACGGGCAACGCCAATCAGCAACGCAAAAAACATAAATATGTAGCCGACTTTTTTGTTGATAAAATATAGAGCGAAAGCTATCGCTGAAGCAACCAGCGTGTGTCCTGATGGAAAAGCATATCCAGTTTCAATAAACAGAGACTGCACTTGTGGAAACACTTCAAAAGGTCTCAGAGTATGAATTAAAATTTTTAATATCTTAGCCAACCCCCAGGCGAGACCTCCGGAAAAACACACCAAAAATAATTGCCTCCATGATTGGTAATAAAAAAAAGAAAGTAACATAGCTAAAATAATTACAACATATATAAAATAAACAGCAAAAAATGCAATTATACTATCAAAAAAAGATGACTGATGAGCTAAACTATAAAAAAAGAAAAAGATTGAATTATTCATGAGAATTCCCCTCTCCTTTATAAGGAGAGGGGCTAGGGGGTGAGGTGCTGCGCCACTTTTAATACATTATTCAGTAGCATCGCCACAGTTATTGGTCCGACTCCGCCCGGCACAGGAGAAAGATAGCCCGCTACATTTTTCACGGATTCGGAATCGACATCGCCCACAATAGTTTTGGGAGCTAAGCTCCCAAATGGGAGCTTAGCTCCCAAAGTATCTTCGGAAGTCCCCGCGTCTATCAACACTGCTCCGAACTTTATCATATTGCCGGTAATATATTTACCCTTACCTATGCCTGAAATCACAATATCGGCTTGCTGTAAAAGATACTCTTTGTTTTCCGTTCTTTTATCAACAGGAAGATAAGTTAATCCCCGATAACGCAGAAGCGCTGATGTCGGCTTGCCCACTAAATCTCCCTGCCCTAAAACAACTATAATTTTGCCTTTTAAATTTAAGTTGAGCGAATCAAGAAGCGCCATACAGGCAAGCGCTGTCGGACATGCCAAATCTGTTTGACTATTGTAGTTTTTGTAAAATTTCTCGCTTGCCAAAATCCCCAGACAATCGACATCAAGACGCGGGTCAATGCTATCAAGTACGGCTTTTTTTTCAATTGATCCAGGCAGAGGAAGCTGGACAATAATTCCGCATATATTGGGTATTTTATTTATAATTTTTATTTCTTTTACCAAATCCTCTGTAGAGATTGACGCGGGAAAAGCCGCCTTGTGGAAATGAATGCCTACCCGCTCCGCGGTTTTCCCTTTCATTTCCACATACTGGCGGGATGCCGGATCATCTCCCACTAAAATATCGCAAAAAATAGGCTGAAAAGAAAGCGTTGCCACTTCGTCTTTTATCTTAGATAAAATCTGGTCTCTTATTTTTTTTCCATCCAATATAGTCATAAATTTTATTTATAAAATTTTTCCCGCAAATCTCCCCCTTAACAAGGGGGAGATGCCTAAAGGGCAGAGGGGGTCATTGTTATACCCCCAAAAATTCATTCTTTGTGTCATCTCTATGCGCCGACCGCGCATATCTTTTCATGCTCATTAAAACTCCCAAACCCGCAAACTCAAACAAAAGATGCGAACCGCCATAACTCATAAAAGGCAGCGGAATACCGGTAACCGGCAAGAGCCCTAAATTCATACCGATATTTATCAGTATATGACCCATAAAAAAAATAGCAATGCCCATGCCAAAAAGTATTTCAAAATTATACGCTCCAAGAGTTGCAAGAAAAAGAATTCTCCAAACCACCAGTCCGTAAAGCATAAGAATCAAAATAGAGCCGACAAAGCCCCACTCTTCGGCATAAGCGGCAAAAATAAAATCAGCCTGAGGCTGTGGCAAAAATTTCAAGCGCGACTGCGTGCCAAAACCCAAACCCTTGCCCGTAATCTCTCCGGAACCAACCGCCACAGTAGATTGAAATGCGTTATAGCCTGTTCCATTAATGTCTGCAAGCGGATGAATGAAATTAATAATGCGAGCTTTCTGATATGGCGCAAAAATCACAAACCAAAACGCTGCGAAAATCAGAAGACCGGAAACTCCCACAGCTAATAGATGTGTTTTGGAAATTCCGGAAACAAGCACCATGCCTAGCCAGATAAAAACGACGACCATGGCGGAGCCAAAATCAGGCTGAAGCAAAACCAAAAGAAACGGCACGAACGCGTAGAAGCCGGAAATAAAAATGTGTTTAATGTCGCGAATTTCCACATGGCGACGAGAAAAATACTTGGCCAAAATAAGCACCAGCACCAGCTTCATCATATCGACCGGCTGAAAAGAAAAAAAACCAAAAGAAAACCAGCTTTTCGCGCCATGAGCGACATTCCCAAAAATAAAGAGAGAGAGCAGAATTAAAGATGTCACGAGATATATAAACACCAATACATCTGTGCGCTTCAAAAAACTAAAATCGATAAAAGAAAAAATAAAAAAAACTGAAAAACCTACCAGAATCCAAACAACTTGCTTATTAAAAAACTCGCTTGTATTCTCCAACGGCGTAAAACTCTTCATGGTAACCAATCCCGCTGCAATTATAGGAAGTATAAAAAAAACCAAGAGCCAATCTATGCCATTTCCTATTTTTTTCAGCGTATTCATCTTAATTTAACTGAAAAAATGTTATAGAGAGGAATTATTTCTTTAGCAATTATCTTGTCTAATATCGGCTCTGGCCATGTGAAATTTATTTCCCTTGCTTCTTCCCCGGCCATATTGGATAAATAAGTGCTACTAGCTGAAACAGCGTTGCGATTTTCATCATATAAAATAGTAATAACGTTCATTTCCGGAATAAGAAAGAAAGAGTTATTTTTTATGGTAGCAGAGAGTTTGGGGCTGGTGTCTTGGTCGACAAGAGTGATGTTGGAAACTAGTACCTGCATCTGATTTATCTTCTCCTGCGATACTGTCGTCCAATCTGGTGTTTGTGTAAACTCAAAAGTGGTATATATCGGAATAGAATTTCCAATATCTATCCCCGGCTCAAAAATGGCGAATTTGCCCGATGGAGGGACAAAAGTACTTCCTTCGCGCTTGCCTATGTAAATATTGTTCGCGTCGGCAAAACGAAATCTGTAATTTATTTTATTGATAGCGGTATTTTTATTGTGATTTTCCAGATAAGCGACAGTATTGTAGCGCCCGGGAACTACCCGAAAAGAGCGGACCCAGATGGTTGATATCTTGTCTACTTGCGCAAGGCAGGCCCGGGCGCAAGACCCTCCACAGTCTGTGCCTGTCTCCGTCCCGTTTTGCTTGTTGTCAAAACAAGTCGGCGGTTTGTTAGTGCTTGAGGAAATTATTAAAAACGCAAAAGCCGAGAAAAAAAGAATGAGAATAAAAATATAAAGCGCCTGCCTTTTAAAAGCCCACATCATAAGGGTATTGTAGCATTAAAAAGAAAATTTTTAAACACTTTGTGCTGGCGACTGCCTACTTTCGCCAAAGAGACTATCATCGGCTCGACAAGGCTTAACTTCTCTGTTCGGAATGGGAAGAGGTGTGACCCTTGCGACAAATCACCAACACAAAACGTTCAAACAATTTAGTCAAAATTTTGGTACGGGGCAGATCGGAATGCGAAGTCCTGTACGAAGCTTCGCTTTCGTACTGGGAGGAAGAGGTGTGACCCCGCCGTCAAAGCACCAGAACATTATATTCAAGGTTCGTCTTCACGCCACAGCTAAAAAGCGATGGCGGATTTTATTTTACCCCATAGGTCTGACCTATGGGTTTGTGGTTTCCAAAGTTCTTAACAGGAATCGAAACATTAGTACTTCTCAGCTGAGCGCATTACTGCGCTTACACTTAAAGCCTATCAACGTGATCATCTCTCACGGTTCTTAACGATTCCTAATCTTGAAGCCGGCTTCCCTCTTAGATGCTTTCAGAGGTTATCCAATCCCGACATAGTTACCGAGCAGTGCCCTTGGCAGGACAGCTCGCACACCAGAGGTCAGTTCACTTCGGTCCTCTCGTACTAGAAGCAAATCTTCTCAAGAATCAACGAGTGCAGTAGATAGGAGACCAACCTGTCTCACGCATCTATAATCTTATTCTCCAATAAGATTTCTCATATTACTATGAGGATTGGACTATACATTCGCAATTGCTTGCGGCCGGTTTGTAGTCTCTACAAAGAAAAATAAATTTTTCTTCTCGGTGTTGTCCTATCATTTTCATGATGTTGGATTCCTCCGAAAACCCCAGCTTTTCTTCAAAATATTATTTTGAAGCCGCCGTGATATTGCGCATAAAAAATTATGGCAAAATGGTTAATTTCGATTAAAACAGTTCTTGCTTAAGTTCATTAAGTTCAAATTCCTCTGAGGGTTCAAACTGCATTTCAGCCGAAATAAATTTCCGCTTCAATACGGTCTGAACCCAGCTCGCGTACCTTTTTAATTGGCGAACAGCCAAACGCTTGGCAGCTTCTCCGCCGCCGCGCTAAGGTGAGCCGACATCGAGGTG
>Ga0209541_10001258_pt1 | contig 50819 bp, 53 predicted proteins | sample RifCSPlowO2_01_FD_184027 | JGI IMG/M metagenome (GOLD analysis project Ga0209541, IMG submission 184027) | Groundwater microbial communities from Rifle, Colorado - Rifle CSP2_plank lowO2_0.1 (SPAdes) (version 2) | ecosystem: Environmental > Aquatic > Deep subsurface > Groundwater | place... | reverse complement strand
CACATTCAAACAGTTCCCAGGCAAGACTTATCTTTGTTAATTGGTTCACTTCCATATTCTACTGGAAGTGTCGGATTTGTACGGAGAATATTGCGATAGTTTGTGTTTTACTGCAGAAAGTGCTAGTATAACCCACCTCGCACTTTACAGGAGAGATTGTAATGCCCAAGTTTCCCAGGGGGTGGAGAAACAGCGCCCGCAGGACTGCAGAGATAGAAGCTCTGAATTACGCGACCGCAATTTCCGGTGACTTCACTCGCAGGACAGTGCCAGAGTTTCTTTCGCGTCTGGAGAGTCACTGCAGCAAACTCGACATAGTGAAGTTCACGCACATACTTCACGCCACAAACGAGGGTGTGGACAGCGCATTAGGAGAAGGCGTCCCACACAAGAGTGGGTGCTAACATCCTTGGTTGCCGACACGCTCTACACGCGTATTTGCAATCTGCTGGTAGAACATGGCTATCACAAGGAATATTTTCCCTCGCTGCGCTGGGTCAAAGCAAAGAACAACCTCTAACCGATGTTCAGATTCGAGAGGAGATAAAGCATCTCCACCTTAAGGTGGCGAATCTGTCCCACCTGGAAGGTGGTCTAGATAGGACACCTGCGGAAAACTACTAACGTGAGGCAACATAAGGCTTGGTGATATACTCAAAGCACAGTATGGATGCAGTATAGATATGGAACTTAGTACTCCAATTTCATCACTCCCAGGCATCGGAACTTACTTTACCTACAAGCTCAAAAAAGTAGGTGTGGAAACCATAGGCGATCTTATAAACTATATTCCAGCTCGCTATCAGGATTTTTCTTTAATTACTCAAATTTCGACAATACAACCCGGTGAAAAAGTGACGATTCAAGGTCAAATACTTGAGATTAAAAATATTTACACTCGAACCGGCAAAAAAATTCAGCAAGCAGTTATTTCTGACGGGCAACAAACAATTGGCGCTACCTGGTTTAACCAACCTTATTTGGTCAAAAGCTTGCCTCCGGGAACACAAATCTCTTTATCAGGCAGAGTCGAGGCATTTGGTCGTAAAAAAAGCATCGTCGCCCCACAATGGGAAAAACTGACACCATATGACAAGCTGTCCACCCTTCATACAGGCCGGCTCGTGCCTATATATGCCGAAACTGAGGGTTTAAGTTCCAAATGGCTGAGAGCAAAAATAGCACAAGTTTTACCATTGGCAATTGATGAAATTAAAGATCCGCTTCCAGACCAAACCTTAAAAAAATATAATCTTCTTCCTTTTGCCAAGTCTCTTACCATAGCTCATTTCCCCAAGACTTTGGAGGAAGCAGAAAGAGCTCGCCGCCGCATTGCCTTCAATGAACTTTTTGAGCTGCAATTAAAAAGCTTGGTTCGCAAAAAACAATGGAAAGAAGAAAAAGTTGCCCACGGATTTGTGCTCGATGAAGAGAAAATCAGGCAGTTTTTAAATAACTTACCCTTCGAGCTAACAAGATCACAACACAAAGCCGGGAGGGAAATTTTACAAGGTTTGACGCGCGAAGTGCCAATGAACAGGCTTCTGGAAGGGGATGTGGGCTCCGGCAAGACCGTCGTTGCGGCTCTGGCTTGTTTTGTGGCCCATCTAAACGGTTACCAATCCGCGGTAATGGCACCCACCCAAATCTTGGCTACTCAACATTACAAAACCCTTTCCATACTACTGGAACCTTTTGATATAAAAGTCCGCTTACTTGTCGGAGGTGCCCAAAGGTCTCCCCTAAAAGGTGACACCTCAAAGGGGTGTTCCGTGGTTATCGGAACACATACGCTAGTTCAAAAAAGCGTCGCCTTTGAGAGGTTGGGCTTTGTTGTAATTGATGAACAACACAGATTTGGCGTACGGCAAAGAGCAATTTTAAGCGAAAAGGCAGATGCTGGTCGTTCGCCTCACATCTTAACAATGACAGCTACACCCATTCCAAGAACTGTAGCCCTGGCCGCATATGGGGATTTAGACTTATCAACACTTGACGAGTTGCCTGTCGGCAGAACACCCATAAAAACCTGGGTTGTCCCTCCGCAAAAGAGAGAAGGCGCATACAATTGGATCAGGGAACACGTCAAAAATACAGACGAGCAGGCATTTATTGTTTGCCCGTTAATAGACGAGTCCGAAAAAGAAGGTTTTAAAACCGTTAAAGCTGCAACCGCTGAGTTTGAACAATTGTCAAAAAGGGTCTTTCCGGACCTTCGCTTAAATTTATTACACGGAAAAATAAAAGGCAGGCAAAAGGATGAGATTATGGACAAGATGAAAAGGGGAGAGGTCGATATTTTAATCGCCACTCCGGTTGTTGAAGTGGGAATTGACATGCCCAATGCAACCATAATGATGATTGAAGCAGCAGAACGCTTTGGCCTGGCACAACTTCACCAGCTTCGGGGAAGAGTAGGCCGCGGCAACAAACAATCATATTGTTTATTATTTACCGAATCTGCTTCCCAAAGCACTTTAAAGCGCCTAAAAAGCTTAGAAAAAACTTTATCAGGACGCGAATTGGCCGAGCTTGATTTAGAACTGCGCGGCCCAGGGGAAATGTACGGAATTGCCCAACATGGTTTCCCGGAACTTAAAGTTGCGTCCTTTTCCGATTACGAGCTAATAAAAGCCTCGCACGAGGCAGCAGAAGAGCTGTTGGAATCCGTAGACAGTCATCTAGTGCTAAAACAGTTGGTTGAAAACACAACGTATATAGCACCAAATTGACTTCGAACAAGTCAAGAGATTCTTCGTTACGCTCAGAATGACGATGTGTTGTGAGCACATAGCTTTTCGTGTTAAAATAACTTCACAATGACACCACTTCCAAAGAAAAAGCACACAAGATCACGGACCGGCAAAAGACGAGGACATATTAAACTTTCACTGCCTAACCTTTCGCCTTGTCCCAAATGTAAAAAAATGAAACTGCCCCATATGGTTTGCCCGCACTGCGGGTATCATCACAAGAGCATAAGTGTTTAAATGAAAGCTTCTAACGACCCACGTCATCAGAGAAGAAGAACAGTCGCAAGACAGCTTTTTGCCCTCATGTTTGCTCCCGATCAAGAAGTGGAGGAACAAGTCAAAGGAATCTGGGCCAAAAAAGAAGAGATCGATAATTTAATTACAGAACATGCCCCCGAATGGCCGCTAAATAAGTTAAACAGAACAGATTTGGCCATACTCCAACTGGCAGTTTATGAACTCAAGATTGAGAAAAAGGAGCCTATCAAGGTAGTTATTGACGAGGCTGTAGAGTTAGCAAAAGAAATGGGCAGCGAAAACTCTCCAGCTTTTATTAATGGGGTATTAGGCAGTATTATTAAAGGCGACCCGCGCCTGGAAGAAAAAGAGGTCCTCTAAAAAGCCCTGTGTTTACCGCTTGTGCTGGCAATGCCTGCTGTGTTACCTTTTTCGGTATGGAAATACGAAATCAGGTAAAATCAATTTTGGCCGAGAAACTGGGTCTGGAAGTTACGGACATTGAAGACCAAAGCTTTTTAGAAGAAGATTTGGGAATCAATGCTATTATCATGACTGACATTTTAAATACCATTAAAGAAAAGGCCTATGTAGAAGTCCCAGAAGAAGAAGTCAGGTTAAATCAAACAGTCGAACAATTTGTTAACTTGGTTGAAGAAAATTCACCTGAATGACCACAGAACCACAAGTAGAAGAAAGGGTTGGAATAACCTTCAAAGACAAGTCCTGTCTGCACAGGGCTTTTATTCACAGATCTTATTTAAACGAAAACAAAGTGGAAACCGAATCTAACGAGCGGTTGGAATTTTTGGGTGACGCGGTTTTGGAGTTTATTGTTTCAAACAATCTGTTTGTTCATTTTCCTAACCTTGACGAAGGACATTTAACGGCATTAAGGTCAAAGCTGGTCAATACTACCTCTCTAGCTGAAACGGCGCGCGAATTGGATTTGGGAAGCGCTCTATATCTTTCACGGGGCGAGGAGCAAAGCGGCGGAAGAACGAACACGGGTCTACTTGCAAACACAGTGGAAGCTTTACTGGGAGCAATTTTTTTGGATCAGGGGGTAGACGGCGCAAGAGAATTTGTAGACAGATTTATCTTAAGCAAAGTTCCTCAAACTGTTAAAGAATCATTAAAAGACCCCAAAAGCATGCTTCAGGAATTCGTCCAGGCAAAGGGGTTGCCGGCACCAAGTTATAAAGTTATCGCTGAGTCCGGCCCGGATCACGCCAAAGAATTTACCATTGAGGTTTGGATTGACAAAAAATCCTACGCAGCCGGCAAAGGAAACAGCAAAAAAGCCGCCACGCAAGACGCCGCTGGAAAAGCGCTGGATCTGTGGAAAAAGTCTTCAGAAAAATAGGATCGATAAATCGCGCCTTTTAAGGCGACCCCTTAAAAATAACTGTCCGTAAACGCCCCAACGCTTGTTACACACGACACATACGCGACGAGTACAACAGTGACAAGTACAACGCCCATTTTAAGTGCTTCCTTGTCAGGTGGCGTATCTGTCCCACCTTCCAGGTGGTCTAGGTACGCCACCTGAAAGTAAAGTACAGTGCTTATAGTGCTTACAGCGTCCCACTTAGCAGTGCCCGCGATAGTGGCAACAACAGCCTATTCCGCATTTACTTACTCGCAATGATGTTTTACTTGTGCTACAATCGAGCCTATATGTTGAAAATTCGATTATCCCAAACAGGTAAAAAACACGCACGGCAATATCGGGTAGTTGTTGGCGAAAAACGCTCCAAAAGAGACGGCAAGGTAGTTGACACCTTGGGTTTCTGGGATCCACAAAACAAAAAGGTTAAAATTGATAAAAAGCTTTATCAAGAGTGGATAGGCAAAGGCGCACAGCCAACGAAGATAGTGCAAACACTGATAAACACAGGTCGATAGAAAATAAATTTCTTTTCAATTCGTATATGAAAGATCTACTTACTTATATTACAACTCATATAACAGGGAATAAGGACATTGAGGTTAGAGAAGATTTAGTTGACGGAATGCACGAATATACTATTTCCGCTCCTAAAGACGTTATGGGACTATTAATTGGCAAAGAAGGAAGAACAATTCGTGCCATCCGCTCTTTGGCTCGTGCACGCGCTATTGTTGAAAGAATTAATATCTCCGTAAAACTCGAGGAAAAGTGACATGAAGCGTCAGTAGGGCGCGAAAGGGTTTTCTCTGGCACTGGCCGAAGCAGGCGCAACAAACCCCAAAGATTCCGCTTTCAAATTATTCATCTGGCCCAAAAGATCCTGATCTTTTTTGTTAACTTGATTTAAAGGCGTATTCAAAGGCGGCAAAGAAACAGGCAACTCCGCCCAAAAAGTTTTCATTTCTAAGTCCGTCGAAATCGTCACCCCATCTCCCACCATCTTGACGCTAGCAATACGCAGTAATGGAGCGGCTTTGCTCAAACTATCAATAAACTTCAAAAGATCAGACAAAGACCCGCTGATCTCAAATTGCAACCTTACCTCCTTGGCTGCATCCTTTTCGGAAGATTCACCTTCCGAAACTCTTAACTGATTAATAGTTATATTTGAACTAAATGCCTTATTTCTCACGGTGGCAAGAGCGGCCAATCCAGAACTTTCGACAGGAATTGCCGATACCGCAATTCGTGCCTGCCGGGTTAATAAACTTTTATCTATAGATGTAAGCTTGTTTTTCTTATCCACAAGCACCCGGTTATCCTGCTGCAATTGAACAATATGCTCCCGTGTGTCAAATATACTTTGGGTCTGCGGGCCAAGAACAGTTATAGACAGGGCCGTAATGACAAAAAAAATGGACAACGGCACCCAAAAAGAGCGCGTTTTAGTTTTCAACCCCTGGGTATCCAGAGATTGCGATAAAGGACGGTTCTGATTAAAGGTTTGCCCTATCATTTTTTAGCGTATATTTAGCGACGCATTGTAAACGCCTGTGTCGGTCAAGTTCAAGCTTGAGAGTTCTATGCTTGTAAATTGGCTGGCAGTAATAGCCGAAAAAATTTGCGTCAAGGTTTTTGAATCAGGAGTTTCAATTAGCACATTAAAATTATCAGGTTGGGCATCTACTTGAATGACTTTGGCCCCTATCGGCAACATAGAAATTACTTCAACCAACAACTTTTCAGGCGCTTGCGGGGAATTGTCAATAATCTTGCCAGCAAGTGCCGTTCTATTTTTAACTGTATTAAGAAGTGTTTCGCTCGCGCTCAAAACCTTAATTTGCTTAGCTAAATTTTGACCTTCTAAAACCAAAGATGCGTCCTTCCGAGAGAAAAGGACTTTTACTCCAAAAACAAATGCCAAGGCAACAAAATAAACAGCCAAAACAATAAAACTGGTTCTTTTTAAGACCGAGGTCAATCGTTTATTTTGCACCTCTTTTTTTGAGGCTTGACCAACTAAATTAATTCCCATTATTGATTTTGAGCTGCCCCGATGGCTACACCATACATGGGTGCGTAAGCTAAGAAAGACTTATCAAGAGGCTGATCTTTAGTAATTCTTGAGAACGGGTCTCCAATCAGAACTTCTACCCCCAAACTTTCTGTCAAAAAAGATGTTATGCCCGGAAGACCGGAAGAGCCGCCGGCCAAAACCAATGCTGCCACAGGATTCGAGTCTCCAATTTCAGTTTTGTAGTACTGAATGGCTTTTTTGATCTCGTCTACAATTCCTGCAAATATAGGCTTTAAAGCCTGAGCAACTTTTCCTTCAACTTGATCTGTGTCCAACCCATATGTTCGCTTATATTGCTCAGCTTGAGCAAAATCCATATTGAACGTTTGGGCAACCACGCGGGTTAAGGCGTCGCCGCCTGTGGCAACTGTGTAGCTCAAAGCCAAATGCCCGTTTCTCACAATTCCCACGCTTGTTGAAGAAGATCCAAAATCCATCAAAGCCACAGTCTGCTGCTGAGGAGCGACAGAACGCTGCAAAGCCAACAGTTCAGTTTCCATGTTTAAAGGGTTTAAGCCGACAATTTGCGCCACCTTCATATATTTTTGAATCAAACTTTTGGCTGCTGCTACCAACAACACCTCAACACTTCCGGGTTTACCTCCTGCAGGATCAACGCGTCTTAAAATTTGATAAGAAATATTCGCCTCACTTAGGGGAATGGGGATATAGGGCTCAGCCTGCCAGGAAATGGCCGAGTCTACTTCCTGATCAGTTAAATAGGGGAGCCTGACAAACCTTGTAATTACTTTATTCTCAGGCAAAACCACATTGGCATTTTGCGTAGTAACTTTTGCATCGGAAAGTAGTTTTTTTACCGCCTCAGCAACTAAATTTAAATCCTTTTCGTTTTCCGAGTCTAACCCTCCTCCAGGGGTAACAGTTACCCCAGCTGCTAAAAGCGAAAACAAATCACCCCGCTTTTCCAGTTGAGCAACTTTAATAGATTTAGCGCCGATATCTAAACCCAGAACAGACATTATTAGTGATTAGTGATTAGTGAATAGTGAATAGTCACCCCTAAATATACACTCATCACTCGTCACTTGTCACCCATCACTTACTCAGGGCGCTGGACCCCGAGAAAATTCCGAAATCAAAAACAGGCGGGATATCCGAATACGGCCGGTAAACTACAACTTTTCTTTTGGCCTCTCCTGATTCACCTAAAGATTCAATTTTTTTACCTTGGACCGGTAAAACACCATTGCCTGGATAATTTGCGGATAAACCCGCCATATGTGCTTGATCAGTATTGTAGATCAAACGCAAACGGACCAACATTGGCCCTGCAAAACTTGCGGCACTTGCCCTCGTCGTGACACCAAGTGAACTCAATGTTATTTCTTTACTAAAAGCAAAATTTCTTGCGTCAATCGAGCAGGATCCGCCTGCGGCGCTGAACTGGTTATCAGAACGCCTTGACGCATTCGAGTCAGCAGCAACCCTGGCTATTTTTGCAGTTGAAATATTTCCATCTGAGTACAAAACAGAAATCTCCATGGCCGGAGTTGTCGAAGAAGAACCCGAAGCGCCACTATTACCCCAACAAACTTTCAAACTATCTCCTGTAAAACAAGGACTTGAACTGTTGCAAACCAAATTACTGTTTGAATCATGCGCTACAAGCCAAATGCTGCCCACATCTCCCGAAGACATGTTTACAGGAATAACATAATCCCTAACACCCTCGGCCAGTGTTGTGATCGTAGCCGAAAATTGCGCATTCGGGAAACAAACTCCTGTAGCACAGTTTGAACCAGACCCCGCAATTAGAGCCTTTTCCGCGCCAGCTTCAGCCGCACTTATTGCCCGTAGAGCACTTTCTTCCTTTTGAGAAACTGAAATGTCAGTTATTGACCGTGAGACGACAGATAATGCAATAGTTAACGCTACAGACATTACCAAAAGGACAACAATTAAAGCTTGGCCAGAACTGGTGGAATTTCGCACTACACTATATTAACGCTTAAGCTGCCCCTAAAGTCAATAAATTACAACTGTCATTCTGGCCCCAAGCGTAGTCGGGGGGGAAGAATCTCGCAGCTTGTCTGCGCAGAACTAGCATACGCGAGAGATCCTTCGACTATGCCTCAGGATGACGGGAGTACCCGTCAATTTCTCAAATTTATTCTGCTTTGCAAAGATATAACGCCTCTCTCTTCAACACGCAAAATTTGAGCCGTACCTTTAGAAGCAAAACTGACGTTTATTATAACGACTTTATTCACTCCATTTACCATTTCGCAAGTTATTGAGCAGGATGCAACATCAACATCGCTTGCTGTCAATGGCCCACGGGCTGAAGCAATATAGCCCGAGCCCGAACCAATATTTATGCATGAAAATGATCCCGTACTCAAAGAAGGTTCTTGGTAAGTTATTGTGGAACCCCCTGAGCATGTATAAATAGTCCGCGCATTTCTAATTGCTCGTTCTATAACTGCCATAGCTTGTTCACCCTGCCTTTTTGCTTTGTCTTGAGCTTCACTTTTACTTGCTCCTTTGAAGGTTGAAAAGAGCACCTGGCTAACAACCAAAAGCACGATAGCAAAAATGGTGATCACAACAAGAAGTTCAATCAAAGTGAAGCCCTTGTTTAAAAATTTAAAATTCATTTCATTATCTCCATTTCGTCAAATAAGTCGCTTGCCTTGCTTGGTGGCTCCCCATTGAATCAACCCAAGAGACGTTAACGTCAATTGAAATTGTATTTGAGTCAACAGTAGCAAGCGTTGTGTTTCTTACAAAGTTTGTACCTGCTATCGTTTGGCTTGAAGTGCATACAGACGCTATCGTCCAGGAGAGTGCCTGCATGCAATACGTTCTGTCTACCCGAGCCTGCAAGTTTGTCCACGCGGTGTCTCTTTGAGTTCTCACCCATTCTAAAGCTTCCTGGGCATATCTTGAAGCTTGAGCTTGATCTTTGGCAAACCGTGCGTTGCGAACAGAGTTGGTAACAACACTCAAAACTGCAGTGATTATCAAGCCCAAAACCATCAAAACAATTACTAACTCCAAAAGTGCTTGGCCGCACTCTGCTTTCCCTCTATTTTTCGTCACTGTAACATTCCTTCCCTGGTGATCGTAGCGTTAATGCTTTTACCGGTTGAACTTTGAGTGAGCGTCACTGAAAGGGGATTGGCAAGAGTCGTCCCTTGCCCCAAAACTTTGTACACAAAACTTGAAAATCCGCTTAAGCTAATATCAGCAGGAGCAGAGTAAGTGTTTACAGGAACTAACGAGTTGCAAACTGCGGATACTGTGTATGAAGAGGAGCTGAAGCTTACTTGATACCCCACCAAAGTTCCGCTGCAGCCCGAAGGTTTCTCCCCGGAAAGCGCTTTTTCACGCGCCAAAGCCAATGAAACTACCATCTCTTTGTAAAAATTTTGCAAAGCTTGCCTCCTGGCAAATTCACGATAGAGAGCAATCCCAAAAGTAAATAAAATCGTCATTATGCTAAAAACAATCATTAACTCAAGCAAAGTGAAGCCTCTGCTGTTTACATGCGCTCGAGACGGGGAATTGGACATTTGCAAACCTTTCCTTTTATGGGACTTGGACTCGATAATTACACACCTGGGTTCCGCAATTGCCTCCACACCCCAAAACCGAAGAACTTCCTGTTTCAAGATATGCGCAAAGAGCATAGGTCGCGCCGCTTAATGAATATCTGTAGCTGAAAATCGCAGGCTTTGGGTCTGTGGGAACAGGGCTCATATATGTGTTGCCGTTGCAGATTCCACTACCCACCAAGTTTTGACCGAAAGTAACATCTGACGGATAGCTTCCACAATCTGTCCTATAAATCTCAAGCGCAGATTTAATGCTCTCAAGATCTCCTTTTCGTCTTGTATCCCAAGCCACTTTTTTTGCACCTGAATAAGCGCCCACAGAAAGTCCCACCAAAACTCCAATGATTAAGACTACAACCATTATCTCTATGAGGGTAAATCCCTGCTGTCTGAGAGTAGCCACGTTATCAGTGTACGAAATGGGGAAGCCGTTGTCAAAAACTCCTACCAAGTCTCGGAAGTGGGCGAGCTGTGTACTTGCCAAGCGTGACTTGGCCTGCTCGGATCATAAAAGGGATTATTAGACTGGACAGGGAAAGACTCCGGGGTACAATGCGCTAGCAACTTATAATCCGTACCTTCACTTTTATACACATAACAAGCGCCACCACCTACGGCCCCTATTGCGCCGCATGCACTACTTCCTATTTTACTATTTCCACCGGCGGCGCTCGTATCTGTGGGATCAATTGGCAACTGATCGATATAATCGGGAGCAAGACCGGGCACATATCCATTAGCCCCAGTCCGTGGGTGACTACCATAATCACTGCAAGTTCCCCACCATCCATTACTAGTCGTAGGGTAGACACCATTGGCAGAATAATAAGATTCAAGCGCGGTTCTCACCTGGCTTAGATGGACTTTCCTTTGTCCGTCCCGAGTAGCACGCCTAGACCCGGAAAAAGAAGCAACCGACAAGCCGGCAAGTATGCCTATTATAGAAATAACCACCAAAAGCTCAAGAAGAGTAAACCCACTAGTGGAAATTTGAAATTTGAAATTTGAAATTTTCATTGAAAATTCATTTCAGTATCTCTGTGATGTTGGCGCCTGGGCTTGCCACCCCATATGTACAAGATGCCCCGCAGTTTCCTTCTAAACCTTTTCTATATTTAGTATCCTCTGTATTTTCAATTCTTGCAAGCAAGTGGTATTTTTGCCGGTCGGTCGAGGCTGCATAAAAGTAATTTAACAGGCTAATCGGGTCTTTGGGAAGTTCTCTTTGAAAGTTTGCTCCCGGGTAGGATTTATTTTTAGCGTAATAACTTTCGAGAAAAACTTGCACTTTCGCCAAATCCTGCTTGCGAATTGTGTCTCTATTTTTAACCTGGGAAATTCGTACGCTTTGCAAAACGACAAGTGCCGCAATTCCCACAAAAATCAAGAAAAGAAAAAAAAGTTGTCTAGAATTACCTTTTAACATAGACAGGTTGAGCACTGCTTGTTGCGGGCGCAAGATTCTCTTCCACTTTACTCATGCTGCTAATGCCAAAATTACAAATATGTTTTGCGCAATTTATCTTTCTGATTGCTACTTTACCATTATATTCAGCGTCCCGATCGCTCTCAAGCGAGGCAAAAAGTTGGTAATTGCGCGTGTCTGAAATATATACATAATCACGCGAGCTCGATTGGGGATCGCGAGGTAGGGAATTTATATAGGCAGGATAGCTTGGGTCTGAAAGATCTTTTATTCCATCCAAACCCCACTTGCATTCTGTAGGATATTCGGGATTGCCGCAGACAAGTATTCTTCCATTCCTCGAGGGAGGGTACTGGTTAAAATCATAAAAGTAATTATTTAAGGCTGCTGCAATGTGTTTAAGATCATTTTTGCGCGCCACGTCACGAGCTCGAATGTATGATTGTTGGAAGTTAAAGTAGGAAAATATACCTATCAAAAGAAGCGCCACGATAATAAATCTACCTTCATTTTTGTTAATCCCTCTGAATTTAAATGGCATAGAAATACTTGTTTTTAACTGTCATTCTGAGCTGCAAGTGAAGAATCTTTACCTTCCAGCAGACAGAGATCCTTCACTCCGTTCAGGATGACAATGCTATATACCATTTGATTATAATATCCCCAAAGAAGAAAGTCACAAACGAAGCTGCCAGTAAAAATGGCCCAAATGCAATCTCCTGCTTCCAATGTGCTTTGCGAGCAAACAGCAGAAAAATTCCAATCAAGGCACCTGAGGCAAAAGACAAAAGAAGCCAAACTAAAACATAAGGGAAACCAAGCCAGGATCCAAGCACAAAGACGAGTTTAACATCCCCAAAACCCATCCCGCGGCCCCGGGTAATAAGAAAAATGCTTAAAAAAAACAGGAAACTTAAAAACCCCCAAAATAGATGCTGGAAAAGTTGGGGGGAGGGGAGAGTGAGTAGTATTAATAAAACGACTACGCCCCCCAATAACGTTAGCACGTCAGGTAGGAGTTTGTGTTCTAAATCAACCACCAGAAGTGAAAAGTGAAGAGTGATGAGTGATATGAGAATAAATAGAGAAGAAAAAACGGGAGTATTAGCGCGCAGCTCGTGAAGCAGAGTGGAGTCTGAGTATAACCACAGGTATCCTGCCAACACATAAAGAGCGGAGGTTGTGACCTCAATTAAAGGATAGCGCAGGCTTATATGCTTTCCACAATTTGCGCATTTGCCGCCTAAAAGAAAATAAGACGCTACAGGTATGTTGTGATACCAACTTATTTTTTTGTGGCACTTGTCACAAGCCGAACGACCTTTCAAACTTAAGCTCCGAGGAAGACGCCAGGTCAACATCGTGATGAAAGAACCAACCACCAAACCTATGATAAGTAGCAGGGAATAAAACACAAACATGTAAGTTCTAACGTCATCCCCGCGAAGCCGGGGAATCAAAAACGACTTGTCGTCCCCATGTAAATGGGGATCCAAAAATATCTATAGATTCCTGGTCAAGCCAGGAATGACATTGATTCATCGTAAATTAAAAATTATTTTGCTATACACGCGTAGCATACATCCTCTTCCCCCCACGTAAGGTTAGATGGACACGTATTGAGAGTCCCAGAAACGGGAACAGGCTGATCGAGTGCAATTCGATAAAGATTACCAGTCGCTTTTCTTAACTTTTCCGAAACTGGCAAGAAACATGCCCATACAGTGCCCTTCGGGCCGCTAACCTTCCCCACATAAATTACACCATTTCTACCTACAACACTATCTAAACTCTTGAAGCCCTGGTTTAAAAAGCCGCTGGTTATTAATTCTCCAGAATCCCGGCAAGATTCATCTTGGCAAATACCTATTTCTGAAGCGCGCAAAGGCTTCCACGCAAGGGCAGGGGAGAGCGTATCAGTGTCAATAGCCGCCGCCCAGGGCATCCTACCTTTTATAGTATAAAAACTGCTCAGGGCACTCAAGATTTTTTGAGCATCGTTTGTTAAACGCTGGTCGTGTCCCTGCTTTGCCCGCTCAATCGGGTTTAGGTAAAAAACAACAACTGCAACAACCACAACAAAAAAGCCAGTAACCACAGCCAGTTCGAGGGTAGCAAAACCACGCACATTTTTGTTCATACCAACTTTCTTGTCATCCCTGCACAGGCAGGGACCCAAAAAGACCCGTCACCCTCGCGAAAGCGGGGAACTATGTAAATATCTATATAGATTCCTGGTCAAGCCAGGAATGACAGTTTGTAAATGACATTATTTCGAAACACAAACGAAGCACCCGTGACGACAATAAGTTTGGCCGTCTTTTGTTCGATTGGCCATAGCTTTATACTTTTTCGACTCTGGAGTAAAACATAAATTGACAGACTCTGAAGCGGAGAAGAGATAAACTTGGTTTAGAAAATCGGCTTTTAGAGTTCCAGAGCTTAATCCACCAGGCTCTTCTGTTAATTTCTCCAAAACAGGAGCAAGAGATGAAACGGTAGCTTGATTTTGGCTAGTCAGTTTTTTTGCACAAGAAGAGCCGTTATAATCCCAAGGATAACAGGAGTACTTTTTATAAAAGCCATCTAGCGAATCAACTATCTCCTTAGCACCCTCTTGCGTGAACTTATCTTTTTTTTGCTTTGCTTGTTCTTTGGGGTTATACGCTAAACAAGCAGTAGTTGCCAAAACAAACAACGAAAAAAATATTACTGCCGCTTTAGCTACAACAGAAGAAAGTGCCAACGTTGTCATTTATGGCAAGAACGTATTATTACCAACAACTGGCGCGCCCGCACAAACTATTCCTCCCCTCCCGTTAGCACTCGAATAGACTGCCCAAGCTAGAGTTCCTGCTCCACATCTTGATGTGTTGGCCTTGGCTTCCAGCCGAGCGAAAATAACCCAAGGTTCTGTACCTGCGAAAGAAGTAGCGTCATAGCAATAGTTATTTTGAACATTTACGGCACAAGCAACGATTCCTACTACAGAATAGTTAACTGATGGTGGCACTGCCTTGATTTCCCCTGAGTTAACAAGATCGGTGATCCATGTGGCTGATTCATTAACATAATCAGAAGAATTAGTTATACCATACGCCTCCATAGCATGCCCTAGCTGGGATGTAGCCGAAAGCCTGTTAGCATCTCTTACTTTGGCAAATTGCTGAACAGGATCCAGTCCCACAAGTATAGCGATTGCCAAAAGTCCAATGATAGTAATTACAACCAGTAACTCAATCAACGTAAACCCACGCTGCCACTTCGCGGTAAGTGTAAAGCCCTTTTGGGAGTGAGCAGTTGTTTTGGGCATCTGTGCTTTCAGTTTAAACATATTGTAAAAGGGCTGTCAAGTAGGCAATATTAAAACTGTCCAGTAAGATTGTAAATCGGCATAATTATGGCTACAACCAAGAAACCAACCCCCAAACCCAAAACAATCATGACCAACGGCTCGATGGCTGCCGTTAGCCCCCGAACTAAATTGGCAGACTCCTGTTCAAAAACATGCGAAACCTTAAGGAGAGCATCATCTAATTTTCCGGTTTCTTCTCCAACTGCCAACATTTGGTAAAGCATTGGCGGAAAAATTTCCTTATCTTGAGAAAACGCATAGGCAAGAGCAAAACCCTGTTCAACTTGAATAGAAGCACGCGAAAGAGACTTTTTGATTAAAACATTATCCACCACGCCTGAAACAATTTTTAAGCCTTCCAGGATCGAAACTCCCGCACCAACCAATAGCCCCAAAGTTCTGGTCATTTCTGTTAAAATTATCTCTTTTTGCAAAAGCCCGTAAAGGGGAACTTTTAATTTCCAACGGTCAATCCGTTCTTCACCCTGAGATGATCGAGCATATAATCTGAAAACCCAAACTAATCCAACAATAACTGCCAAAACTATAAACCAATAATGAGAAGAAAAGTTAGAAGCTGCGATTAACATCTTGGTTGCCAGGGGAAGATCAGCATTAAAGTCAGCAAACAGGGACAATAATTTAGGGATCACAAAGATCATCATAATGGCAACTACCGCGATCATACCCACAACAACAATTACCGGATAAATCAATGCTCCTTTGACCTTGGATTGAAATTCTCTTTGAGACTCCAAATTATCTGCCAAACGGGCAAGCACCTGGTCTAAAACTCCACCGCCTTCTCCAGCTTTAATTAGTGCAATATAGACTCCCGAAAAAGCTTTAGGATGCTTTTCCATCGCTGCACCCAGTGAAGTCCCTCCTTCAACATCCGCCAAAATCCGCTCAATAACAGGTATTAAAGACTTTGCTGATTGCCCGCGCAAAATAATTAAAGCATTCGTTATCGGCAAACCTGCCGTAATCATGATCGAAAATTGGCGGGTGAAAGTTGCAATGTCAGAAAGACTTACTCCACGAGAGTTGGTCAAAAATGACAAAGGAGAGCCAATTTGCGGTTTTATTGAAATAACAACCAAACCCCGCTCACGAAGCAGCTTGGCAGCTTCAGAAGCCGAGGCTGCTTCAACCTTCCCCTGCATAAGCTTGCCCGCTTGATCACGGGCTTTGTATAAAAAGGAGTTCATGCGCTATTTCCTGAGACAAGCCTACCCAATTCCTCCGGCCGGATGGCAAAACTTTTGGCAATTTCAAGGCTTATTAGACCCTGATTCACATAATTTGCCAAAACCGTCTCGATAGTCGTCATGCCAAACTCTACTGAGGTTTGGATAATGTTGTCTATTTGGTGCGTCTTGCCTTCTCGAATTACAGTTCGAACTGCTTGGGTAGAAGTTAAAACCTCGTACGCCGCAATTCGTCCGCCACTGATAAGCGGAACAAGGCGCTGCGAGAAAACAGCTTCCAAAACATTCGAAAGCTGTAGTTTTACTTGCTCCTGTTGATTCTCTGGAAAAACATCAACAATACGGTCAACAGTTTGGGCAGCTGAATTTGTGTGAAGTGTTGCAAAAACTAAATGTCCAGTTTCGGCTATAGTTAAGGCTGAAGCTATTGTCTCAAAATCACGCATTTCTCCAATTAGAACAACATCAGGATCTTCCCGAAGAGCAGACCTTAAAGAAATCTCCCAGGAGTGGGTATCCTCATGCATCTCACGTTGCGAAATAATAGACTGGTCCGGTTGAAACGTAAATTCAACGGGGTCTTCAATGGTTAAAATGTGTACTGGCCTCGTGTGGTTTATCTCGTTTAAGATTGCAGCAAGCGTTGTTGACTTGCCATGCCCAGTTGGACCAGTAACCAACACAAGACCCTGGCGCAAAATTGTAAAGTCGTGGCAAATTGGAGGAAGCTTAAGATCTTCAATTGTCGGAATTTTTAAAGGAATTAAGCGGAAAGCGACAGCCATCGCACCTTTAACATAGTAAGCATTTACACGAAAACGCGATCCGCCGGTAAATGCAATTGAAAGGTCTAATTCACGGTTTGCCATAAATCTCTCAAGTTGTTCCGCAGATAAAACCGGCTTGATTAACCGTTCAGCAACTTGGGGAGAAACAACAGCTTCACTAGAAATTGAAACTAACTTTCCGTCTATGCGCAAACTGGGAGGCGAACCAACAACGATATGAAGATCAGAAGCCTTCCTGTCAATTGTTAATTGTAATAATTGTTGAATTTCCATATAGGCAGTGCACTACTCCTGTGCAACTCTTAGTACTTCCTCCACTGTAGTCAATCCTTCCAAAGCTTTCAAGTACCCGTCCTGTTTCATTGTAACCATTCCTTCATCTCTTGCCACCTTTTCAATATCGGCAGCAGGAGATTTTTCTGATACGAGTCTCGCAATTTTTTCTGTTATCGGCATAACTTCATAAATTCCCATTCTTCCCTTGTACCCGGTATTGCCACATTCCGGATCCCCTTTGCCTTTATAAAGTTTTATCGGCTCGCCATCTTTTTCCGACCAAAGAGCACCTAAATTTTGCTTCATCTCTGCTATTACCGTTGCATCCGGCTCATACTCAATTTTGCAGTCTTCGTGAATTGTCCTGACAACTCTTTGAGCAACAACACAAGTCATCGTTGAAGCAAGCAAAAAGGGCTCGGCTCCCATATCCAAAAGCCGTGGCAAAACACCTGAGGCATTATTTGTATGCAATGTTGAAAAGACCAGATGCCCCGTTAATGAGGCCTGGATAGCCAACTCTGAAGTTTCGGCATCACGGATTTCCCCAACCATAATAACGTTTGGGTCTTGCCTTAAAAATGAGCGCAAGCCAGAAGCAAAAGTTAATCCTGCCGCCGGATTTATCTGCACCTGGTTAACACCGGCAATTTGATATTCTACCGGGTCTTCCAAAGTCATAATATTCACCTTCGGCGTATTAATCTTGGACAGGACTGAGTAAAGAGTCGTTGTTTTACCTGATCCCGTTGGGCCGCAGATGATGATAATTCCGTGCGGGCGTAAAATGGAATCCTCTAAATTTTTCAAAGCCCGGCCGCGAAGACCAAGCTCGATCAGCTTGGGAACCCCGCCGGATTTCTTAAGAAGCCGCATGACAATTTTTTCACCATGAACCGTGGGCAGGGAAGACACACGCAAATCTACTTCCTCAGCTGCAGATTTAAAATTAAACCGACCGTCCTGAGGAATTCTTCGTTCATCAATTTTCATTCCTCCTAAAATTTTTATTCTAGAAATCAGGGAATCATGGAAAGATCTGGGCATCGTAAACTTTTCTTGCAAAATTCCATCGATCCTGTAACGAACTCTCGTTCCTTTCTCTTCAGGCTCAATATGAATGTCGGAGGCACGGCTTTTAACAGCAAAAGTCAAAAGTTCTTTGACAATTCGGGCAATTGGCGCTTCCCGAATAACCTGGTCAAGCTTGGACAAATCAACAGTATTGGTATTGTCCGTTGGGGCCGCTTCTTTGATAGCCGCCGTTACTTCTTGAGCCAGTCCAACTGAATAGCGTTGGTTGATCATATCTTCAACCTGAGAGAGTGTCGCTGCAAGCGGCCGAACACGAAGCTTGGTTAATTGTTCAATAAACTCTGTTGCACCCAAATCTAAAGGGTTTGACATGGCCAATTGAACTTCGCCCTTGTCACGATCGAGCAATGTTGGGAAAACCTTAAACCGTGAAGCCACAGATTGAGGTACCATATTTAAGGCTTCCGGCGAGGTTGGAATTTGGTTCAAATCTACAAAAGGGATATTATAAAGAGTTGCAAAAGCGCGAGCCAGTTGATCAGGTTTGACCAATCCTTGGCTTTTTATGATCTCTTCTTGCGATTTACCTGTTTGGACTTCTTGAAGTTTTATTTTATCTGCATTGACTGAAGTTAAAATATTTTCCGAGACTAAGATATCAACCAATGTAGATGGCGCTTTTGCACCATTGGGCTTTGGAGTGACAGTGGGCATGCATCCATCATGCCATATTTCTGCTAAAATGCAAAGTAAGCATGCATGCTTACTTAATTACAGGCAAAACACCAAAAGACAGAGCCTTTCAAGCAGAAAAGTTGATAAGTCGTGTGCACGCAGTCGAGGTACACCGTTTAGTACCCACAAAGGGCAGCCACACAATAAATAGTATTAGAGAAATTAATCAAACGTTAAGTTTAAAAAGCCCCGGAACCCGTGCGGTACTCCTGGAAGAGGCGGATAAATTAACCCAAGAAGCCGCTAACGCTTTTTTGAAAACTTTAGAAGAACCGCCTCAAAACACTATTATTATTCTGACCGCTCCATCAAAAGATTCCGTCACAGATACAATTACTTCACGATGTGCTGTTGAACACTTGGGGCCATTAGAGATAGAACTTTCCGAGGAAGAAAAGTCAGAAGCTTTAAAAACTTTTGAAGAGTTATCAAAAGCAGGGACGGGGGAAAGGTTTAAGTTTACTGAAGGTGTGGGGGATAGGGAAGAGGCTATAAAGTTTGTCTTGGGCCAGATTTATGCAGTAAGAGAAAATATGTTATCCCACATCAACAGCCTACAGCCCACAAACTACAACCTCTTAGATGCCCTTCTTCAAACAAAGAAAGACCTCGAGGCCAATGTCAATGTCAAACTCGCCCTCACCGCTTTAGTGTTAAACTATTAACAATCATGGAAGTTCATGCCCCAAACAGCGCAGAAGTCGCTACTCCTCTTGGAACACCCGAACAATTAAGACTGACTGATCCTTCAGACTACATTCCAGCTGAGAAACAGATCAAGCATGTAAAATCTTTGGACACTGGAAAGCCCAAACCCTGGGAGACCACTAAGAAGACAGGCTTTGGACTTATAATTAGCGAAAACGACCATGCCGTCGTGGCAGTTGGCGGATCATTTTCAAAAGACAAGAAACATGGCGTGCTTGTTTTTGCACAAGATAAGGATAAAAAAGAGGAGACTTCTTTTGAAATTGAGGATTTTGGACACGCAAAACAAGACATTATTTGCAATGCTCTGAAAAATGCAACCACGTACCTGCGCAACGAACAAAGGTATGCGCTAGCCAAGAAAATAGGCGAAAGTGCAGATACCCTAAGGGCAGGTACCCCCGCAGAAGTGGCACAGTTTTGCGCTGTCCACCTTCTCGGATATCTTCCCGATTTACGCCCAGCCCAAGAAGAAAGCCTTGATTTCGGCTCTTCGGCCGCAAAACCTTCAGAAGTGCAAAGAGCAGAGCTCAGGGATTTTTCAAAATTCGTCTCAGCTAAAATACCAACAAATCTTCAAGCAAGTATTTACGTTAAGTTGATGAAGGCTGCCCCAAACCATCCGGCAGCCAAGTTTACCAGCAAGTCGGACGCGACCGAAAGAAGCGCGACCATTAATAAACTATATACCTTAGGTGATTACATCTTCAAATTACAGGATTGCGGGGTTGTTATTCACTTTGGACACAATTTTTGCAAGGGCTTGTTTTTGGCCACAAATTCCTAAAGGTGGCGTATCTGTCCCACCTGGAAGGTGGTCTAGATAGGACACCTCCGACAAAGTTTGAAACTGCAGCGTCCTGAGGACTTTCCTGCCATTTCTTTCTTTTCTTTTACACTATTTTACCACCGGAAGCCTATTTGGCCACTAAGCTTTGGATTTGTAATGTGTGACTAACATTGGAGCAAATGGAACGCCAAGAGCTTTTAAGGCAGAAACTCTGTGATGTCCATCTTCTGTAACAAAATATTCTCCGTTAATTTTTGCAAGCCTGATCGGTTGGGCTCCGGCAATGTCTTTCTCGCCTTTTGCAATGCTTTGAGTTAAGTCAAATAGAAAACTTTTGCCGCGATTTATTTGATTGAGGAAAGTTCCAGGAGCTTCGTGATCAGGATTAATGTAATTGCCTCCAGCAATATTATTAAGGTTAACCATTTCAGGAAGTTCGTCGCCTTTATCTAATAAAGTCCGAGTGTCCGGAGTGCCTCTGGCCGGCATTTTGCTAAGTCTTTCGTCTAATTCTTGTGGCGTATTCACTGGAGTAGTAACTAGATCTGGAGTCGGAAATACTTTTGCTGGTTCTTTGGGTTGCCTTGAACGAAAGTCTTCTTTTCCTGCGCAAACATGGCTTAAGACACGGTCTTGAATGGCGATAAATATTGAGTCGTATCCGTTTGCGAATAGGTTAGGTTCGAATTGGGCCCGAAACGCTATTTCCTCACTTGGTACAGTATGTTTAGGAGCAGCGGTACTCGTAAGGAATCTGGCATGAGCAAGAAAAACAAGAAGCTTGATCTTGAAGATATAAACGTAAAAGTGGCAATAGCCTTCGGGCTAGCTATGATCTCTATTCTTCTCCTTATCATTGCCTTTCAGCTTCTAAAGTAATATCCCGAAGTCTTTTGTAGAGAATAGAACGCACCTGAACTTTGAGCTTCCGCGGCTCGCCGACCGTATCGCTTCTTCGGTCTCCGTCTGTTCGCGAACCTTGTTTCTCAACCTGAAATATGGTACAATTCGGGTAATGTTTGGGTTCAACCCAAGCTGGACTTGACCACAACGTAAGATTTAAGATATCCTAAGTATCATCTTCTGGCTATCCAGAAGTTTTTCTTGTCAGCACACAATAATTATGCCTGCACAAATTACTAAAACATCTTCCTACACAGCCAAGGATATTCAAGTTCTTGAAGGGTTGGAGCCCGTTCGAAAGCGCCCGGGAATGTACATCGGCTCAACCGACGCCTCAGGACTTCACCACTTGATAACTGAAATTTTAGATAACTCGGTCGATGAAGCTTTGGCCGGTCACGCCACAGAAATCTGGGTTGAAGCAAACGAAGACGGCTCAGCTTCTGTCAAAGATAACGGGCGAGGCATTCCTGTTGATAAACATCCCAAAACCGGTACTTCCGCACTTGAATTAACCATGACTAAACTCCACGCCGGAGGTAAGTTTGGCGATACTGCTTACAAAGTTTCCGGAGGATTGCACGGCGTAGGAGCCTCTGTTGTAAACGCGCTCTCTGATTGGTTGGAAGTTGAGGTTCACAGAGATAGCTTCGCTTGGGTACAAAAATATAAAAGGGGGGTTCCCGAATGGCCAGTGAAAAAAACCGACCCGGTAAAAGATACAGGTACAAAAACCACTTTTCTGCCAGATAAAAGTATGTTCACAACAACAGAGTGGAACCTAAAAAATATTGAAGATTCTATTCGCAACAGAGCGTACCTGATTGCCGGTTTAACCTTCCATCTTAAAAATCCCTCGGGGTTAACTAAAACTTTCTATTTTGAAGGCGGAATAAAAAGTTTGGTTGCGCACAATAACCACGAAAAGCAAACTCTAAACACTGTCGTTTATTTCAAAAAAGATACAGACGATATTTCGGCAGAAATTGCTTTGCAATACAATGACGGAATTTCTGAAAACGTGGAGTCTTTTGTCAACGTTATCAAAACCCCCGACGGAGGGACTCATTTGACCGGCTTCAGAATCGGATTAACACGTGCCATAAACGACTATGCGAAAAAGATTGGGCTCCAAAAAGAAGTTGTTGACGCCATAACCGGTGAAGATACACGGGAAGGCTTAACCGCTGCGATTTTTGTCAAACTTCCCACAAACAGCATACAGTTTGAATCGCAAACTAAAACCAAATTAAATAATCCCGAGGCGCAAGGGTTTATGGCCCAATTAACAAACCAGGGATTAAATACTTACTTTGAAGAAAATCCCGGCGAAGCCAGAAAAATTCTGGAAAAGGTGACGTTAGCAACCCGCGCCCGTTTGGCAGCCAGAGCGGCAAAAGATGCAGTTTTAAGGAAAGGCGCCTTGGAGGGTTCTTCGCTTCCGGGAAAGTTGGCCGATTGCTCAGAAAAAGATGCCTCACTGTGCGAAATCTATCTGGTTGAGGGAGATTCCGCCGGCGGCACAGCCAAAGGAGCAAGGGACAGGAAATATCAGGCTATTTTACCCATCGGTGGGAAAATTTTGAATACCGAGAGAGCTCATTTGGACAAAATAATTAAATTTGAAGAGCTAAAGGACTTGATTATAGCCTTGGGAGCAGGAATCGGGGAAACTACTAATATTGACAAGCTTCGGTACCACAGAATCATTATTATGACTGATGCTGACGTTGACGGTTCGCACATTGCGACACTTTTAATGACCTTTTTTTACAGGCATCTTCCGCAAGTTATTCAAAACGGATATCTTTACATTGCTCTTCCGCCACTTTATAAAATACAGCTTGGCAAAGAGATAAAATACGCTTATAATGATGAAGAAAAGGATAAGATTGTTTCCGAAATCAATGGTTCAAAGTTTACAGTGTCCAGGTATAAGGGTTTAGGAGAAATGAATTCTGATCAGCTCAGAGAAACCACAATGGATCCGGAAACAAGAACCTTAAAACAAGTCACAATCGAGAACGCCGAAGAAACCGATAATGTATTTACAACCTTAATGGGTGAGGATGTACCTGCTCGGAAGAAGTTTATCCAAACCTACGCGCAATTTGCCAGTTTAGACATCTAGCAAATTGTCCAATCGAACAATCAATGGAAAATAGATTATGGACTCTATAGTTTTATTATCTTTAATCGCCGGGGGAGTAACTCTACTTTACGGAGTGTGGCTCGTTTCCCGAATACTTGCCGCGCCGGCAGGGGATACCAAAATGGGCGAGATTGCCACAGCTATTCGTGAGGGAGCAAACGCCTATCTTTGGCGCCAAAACCGAACTGTTGCCGTTGTTGCAGTTTTGCTGGCAGGACTACTCTGGGGCAGATTGGGACCAACAGCCGCCGGAGGATTTTTACTAGGGGCTTTTGCCTCAGCTTTGGCCGGCTATATCGGCATGGTGATCGCCGTTCGCTCAAATGTCCGCGTGACAGAAGCTGCTAAAAGGGGTTTGGCTCAAGCTCTGTCTGTGGCTTTCAAAGGAGGATCCGTCACAGGCTTACTGGTTTGCGGATTGGCCATCCTTTCTATTGCCGGAGTCTTGAGCGTAGCTAATGCGCGTGAATTTTCTCCCGTTACTCCTTTGATCGCTTTAAGTTTTGGAGGGTCTTTAATCTCAGTCTTCGCCCGTTTAGGCGGCGGAATTTATACAAAAGGCGCAGACGTTGGTACTGATTTAGTCGGAAAAATTGAGGCGGGGATCCCCGAGGACGATCCACGCAATCCTGGCGTTATTGCTGATCTTGTCGGGGACAATGTTGGAGACGATGCTGGAATGGCTGCCGATCTTTTTGAAACATATGTGGTCACAACAGTCTCTGCAATCCTTTTGGGCATGCTTTTGTTCCCCAAAGATGGAAGCACATATCTTTTCCCGTTAGCAGTCGGGGCAATTTCTCTTGCTGCCTCAATTTTGGGAACTTTCTTTGTGATTTTACCCAAAAGCGGCAGAATCATGCAGGCCCTTTATCAAGGTTTGGCGGCGGCGGCATTACTTTCTACTGCAGGATTTTTGGGCTACATTAATTTCTTCCCGCCAGTTTTAGAGGGAATCTCCAAAAATGCACTTATTATTACCTTCTTGGTTGGTATAGTCGTTACATTAGGCTTAGTCGGCATAACTGAATACTTTACTGGTAAAAATTCAGCTCCTGTGCGCGGTTTGGCCAAAGCTTCAGCTTCTGGTCACGGAACCAATGTCATCGCCGGGCTTGCACTTTCGATGAAAGCAACCTTCCCTGCAATTCTTCTGATCGCTTTGGGAATGCTCGTTTCATATTCAGTGGCAGGACTTTACGGAGTAGCCCTGGCCGCCGTTTCAATGCTTTCTTTGACTGGAATAGTCGTAGCAATCGATGCCTTCGGCCCCATCACCGACAATGCTGGCGGAATTGCTGAGATGAGTAATCAAAAAGCGTCTGTTAGAAAAATTACAGATGCCCTGGATGCCGTCGGCAATACAACCAAAGCAGTTACAAAAGCTTATGCAATTGGCTCTGCAGGTCTGGCATCTTTAGTACTTTTTGCAACTTACACTCAAGAGTTGTCTGCTGGCCGCGGAATTACAAGCTTCTCACTTTCTGACCCGATGGTTTTAGTTGGACTCTTTATCGGAGGCTCCTTGCCATATTTGTTTGCCGGATTGGCTATGGAATCTGTCGGCAAAGCAGCGCAGGCTGTCGTAGTTGAAATCCGCCGCCAATTTAAACAAATAAAAGGCATTATGGATGGAACGGCCAAACCAGAATACGCAAAATGCGTAGATATCGTAACCAGCGCAGCTTTGAAGGAAATGATTATTCCAGCCTTAATTCCGGTTGCAGCACCAATTTTGGTCGGCTTCCTGCTTGGACCAAAAGCTTTGGGAGGATTGTTAATGGGAATCATTATTACAGGGCTTTTCGTTGCGGTTTCAATGACCACAGGAGGAGCAGCTTGGGATAACGCCAAGAAATACATCGAAGCCGGACATCTCGGAGGCAAAGGCGGAGTTGCTCATCAAGCCGCAGTTACCGGAGACACAGTGGGCGACCCATATAAAGACACTGCCGGACCAGCTATTAACCCAATGATTAAAGTTGCAAATATAGTAGCCCTGTTGCTTGCACCATTCCTAGTTTCATAATTTCCTAACATGAAGATTGGTAAAGTGCTGCCAGCTGAAATTACGCAGGAAATGCGTAAAAATTATCTCGATTACGCGATGAGCGTAATTGTTGCTCGTGCGCTTCCTGACGTACGCGATGGCCTAAAACCCGTTCACCGAAGAATTCTTTATGCTATGCATGATATGGGTTTAAGACCCACTTCCGCCTACGCAAAATCAGCAAAGGTTGTTGGAGAAACCATGGGTAAATACCATCCCCACGGCGATGGCCCAATATATGACGCAATTGTCCGCTTGGCGCAAAACTTTTCCATGCGCTATATGTTGGTAGATGGCCAGGGAAATTTTGGCTGTTTTACAAAAGACACTAAGGTTAAACTGGCAGATGGAAGAGATCTCAGTTTTGGTGAACTAATTAATGAACACAAGCAGGGCAAAAAGAATTACACCTACACTGTAAATAACTCCGGCCTGATCTCTATCGCAGAGATAAAAGAACCGAGATTAACTATCAGAGATGCAGAAGTTATAAAAATTACGCTCGATAATGGTGAGGTAATCAAATGTACACCCAACCATTTATTCATGCTTAAAGACGGAAGCTACAAAGAAGCGCAGAGCCTAATGAAAACAGATTCATTGATGCCTCATTATCAAAGATTATCTCAAACTACCGATCGCCTCAATAGAGAAGGGTATGCGCTAATTTTCCAAAACAAAACCACTAACAATACAGGTAGGTTGAAATTCTTAAATATTTGCAAAGAAGTTGTTAAAAAGTTTTCAACCCTAAACGAAGAACACTACAACAAATTACGAAACGAAATCTATCCCTACGGTTCTGCGCCTTATGGGACAACCGGACTAAAAAATTATTTTTCTGACAATCCAGATATGGTAAGGCTTGAGATTAATGGAAATCATAAGGTTATAGACATTGAAAATCTGACCACAAGAGAAGACATGTATGATCTCACAATCGATAATTATCATAATTTTGCTCTAGCTGCGGGAGTTTTTGTACACAATTCGGTTGATGGCGATCCTGCGGCGGCAATGAGGTACACCGAAGTGCGGCCGGCTAAAATTTCTGAAGAGCTATTGCGGGATATTGAAAAAGAAACAGTTGAATTTGAACCGAATTTTGACTCCACCTTAAGAGAGCCAAAATATTTACCTTCACTTTTGCCAAACCTTCTGTTAATGGGCGCTGAAGGAATTGCTGTGGGTATGGCTACAAAAATCCCACCGCACAATTTGTCCGAAGTAGTTGATGCCGCCATTGCCACGATTGAGAAAGGAAAATCCGCACCCGCTCAAACCGACACAGCTGAGTTTGTGATTAAAAAGATAGATTTGGCAGTTGCCGCCGGAAAAGCTGGAAATTTAGACCAGGTGGAAATTAAAGCTCCGAAGATGGAGTTTAACTCGGATATCACTGTCGAGGACTTAACGGCATACATCAAAGGCCCAGACTTCCCCACAGGCGGATTAATTTACGGCGGAAAATATTTGCCGGAGGTTTACGGCTCCGGGAGAGGAAGAATCATTGTCCGTGGTGTTGCCAAAATAGAAGACACGGGCAAAAAGTCCAGGATTGTTATCACCGAACTCCCATACCAGGTCAATAAGGCTTCTTTGGTTATTAAAATTGCTGAACTTGCCCGGGATAAAAAGATTGCCGGCATTTCAGATTTGCGGGACGAATCGGACAGGCGCGGGATGTCTGTTGTTATTGAGCTTAAAAAAGATGCACGGCCCAAGGCCGTTTTAAACAACCTTTACAAACACACAGATTTGCAAACCTCATTCCCGGCAAATTTTGTCGCCTTGGTAAACGGGATTCCCAAAACTCTAAACCTAAAGCAAATTTTAGTGGAATATGTACGACACAGGCAGGAAGTAGTGGCGCGAAGATCACTTTTCGACCTTACAGAGGCCAAACGCCGAGCTCACATTTTAGAGGGTCTGAAAATTGCCCTTGATAACTTGGACGCAGTCATAAAAACCATTAGAGAATCACGCGATACGGAAACGGCCCGGATAAACCTTATAGATCGCTTCGGTTTAACTGAAATTCAAGCCAACGCGATTTTGGATATGCAGCTTCGCAGATTGTCTGCTTTGGAGCGGGAAAAAATTGAAGAAGAATACAAAAAGGTTGGAGAGATTATTGACTTCTTAGCAGATTTATTGATGCATCCAGAAAAAATCCTGGCCGTTATAAAAACAGAGCTTGTTGAGCTTAAAGAAAAATATGGCGATGCGCGAAGAACTAAAATTGTTGCCTCACCGGTTGGTGAAATTTCCGAAGAAGATTTGGTTGCGCAAGAAGAAGTCATTGTTACTATTACCAGGACAGGTTACATCAAACGTCTGCCTCCTTCCACATACAGAGCACAAAGAAGAGGTGGAGTAGGGGTTGTGGGAATGACGACCAAAGAAGAAGACGAGATTTCGCATATATTCTCCGCAACCACACATGACAGCCTGATGTTTTTCACCAACAAAGGCCGGGTTTTCGGTGTTCGGGTTTGGGAAATTCCGGAAGGCTCAAGGCAATCCAAGGGGCAGGCTATAGTTAATTTGATTAATATCGATCGAGGTGAGCAGGTTGAAGCAGTCTTGACCTTGCCAAAAGCCAATGAGGCAAAATATATGGTTTTAACCACACGCAAGGGTGTGGTTAAAAGAACTGCGTTAGAAGAATTCAAAAATCTTAGAGCCTCTGGACTTATTGCCATAAGGCTTGACAAAGATGATGATCTGGTTTGGGCTCGCCCTACAGATGGCAAGGGACACGTTATCTTAGTTACTCAAAAAGGCAAATGCATTCGCTTCTCAGAAAACGATGCTCGTCCATTGGGCCGTCCAACCCGAGGAGTTCGCGGGATTACACTAAATGGTCCGGATGAAGTTATTGGTATGGAAGCCGTACCTGAAAAACTGCCGGAAAATACTGGCCGCCGCAAAAAGATCTTCCGTGATATTCTAGTTGTTATGGAAAGAGGACTTGGCAAGAGGGCTCCGATTCAATACTTTCCATTGCAAAAGCGCGGCGGAATGGGAGTTAAAGTTGCTGAACTTACCGACAAAACTGGAGATGTTTCGTGTGCGCGACTCGTTACCGAAGACATTGAACAGATTATTATCACCTCCCGAGGTGGACAAATCATCAAGCTTCCATTGAAAAATATTCCACAGCTAGGCCGTGCTACTCAGGGAGTAATTTTGATGCGCTTCGGCAAAGACAAAACAGACCGGGTTGCAGCAGTTGCCGCCTTGCCTAAAGACGACGAGAGTGGAGTAGAAGAAAACACCCCCGAAGTCGGAATCCCCACCGACGCAGATTAACATCCCCACACTTTTCCGAAGGTGTCCTATCTAGACCACCTTCCAGGTGGGACAGATTCGCCACCTCCGTCAGATCTTCTAATCTAAAGCCTCAACAAACATTTCCATTTCCATTTCCATCCAATCTTTCTTTCTTTTCTTTTCTTTTTTTTTGACAACGAGACAAAAAGCGGTATATTTAAAATATCAGAAATTTTGCTGTTGGGTGCCTTTTTCTTTTACTTGCCGCAGGTTCGGAAAGTATAGCCTTTGCTCAAGAACTCAAGGCCGCTGACTCAGCAGCAACCACAACTATACCCACTCCAACACCTAACCTTTCGTCAATAACTACAGACAAAAGCGACTATTCCCCAACAGATAATGTCGTCATCAGTGGTGCGCACCTTACCTCGAACATCACGTACACCCTGGAAGTATCATCAACCAGCGCACCCGCATTAAACTTCGAAACTCAGGTCACAACGGATGACGTTGGAAGTTTTTCGTATACTTACCAACTTGACGGGAATTACCGACCAAATTATCAGACACAAATCATAGACTCTGGGGGTAACACAGTGGCAACTGCAACATTTACAGACGCTGTGGGAGTAAGTGTCACCCCTGCGACCGGAGGAGAAACGATTTCAGCCGATACCACAGGCACAGTATTTACAAGCTTAACCGGACCAACCATTGACGAAAGCGCAGGCGGACAAATCAAATCAGGCAATTTAGTTCTCAACACCCCTCCCGACTTCGAATTTGATACAACAAGCCCATATGTCACTATTTTACTTAAAGGGAATCCTAACGCAAGCAAAAACATTAATAACGCGCCCTCTGGATCACATTTGCCCACAGTTGTTACCTCCTCAACCATAACTTTTACCCAAACGTCCCAATCCAATAATGCAAATACGCTAACTTGGGAAAATATTAGAGTTCGCCCAACTTCAGGCAACCCACTAAAAAACGGTGTTCTCACAAAATCCGGCACTTCAATCATTACTTGGGTGCCCAACTGGACAAACAATCTCGGTACCTTAACCGAAGTTGCCGGAGCTTTGGATCATGTCAATATTTCTCCTCCAGAACCCCAAACTGTTGATTGGGGCAAAAACGTACAACTCACTGCCCAAGGATTCGACGTGCACAATAACATTATCCCGCAAACCCCAATTTTCACTTGGACAGTTGTACCCGGTACAGGCAATGGAAGTGTAACTTCAAACGGTTTGTTTACCCCAAGCATGGTGGGTACCGTAACCATAACCGCATCAAAAGAAGGCAAAACAAAAACTTCCGACACCATTGAGATCAGACCACCAGCGCCAGTCGTTTCGGATGCAGCAAATCTGCCAACACTTTTTTCAAGCTCTTCGTTTGCCATTCCACTTAACGCCACAGCTGACAACACCCCGCAGGTGACTAGCGTAGGACAAGTTACAGTGAACAGCGACTCAAATGGCAGTTCCGTTGTACTTCCAGCAGGAACAGTAATAAAACGAACAGACAACTCAAATTTTGCAACCTCCGACTTATCAGCCACCACAATATCAGCATCATCTTTATCTAACCTGGGCAACAACGTAGTGGTTGATGGAGCAGTGCAGTGGGGCATACCCAACGCAGGATTACACTTTGAAGATTCAAGCGGGAACTTTCAACCAATCACGCTTAAAATCTATGTTGGCACATCCTTAAACAACCTCATCTTAAATGTCGTGCGCTCAATTGACACATCCTCAGGCTGGACGAGTGACGGAATTGTAGCCCCAGCAACATGCACAGTCACTAATGGTATTTGCACTTTCCAGGCGACGAAAGCCTCTTACTTTGCCACCACAAGAACAGTAACTCCAGCTAGTGGGGAAGAGTCAGCCACTCCTGCTGGGGCACCAATTTGCACCGACGCAAAACCCTCCACTGCTCCCACACTTTTATCAATTACACCAGGCGGCCCAAACAGTGTTAACTTAACCTGGTTGCCAACTGCCGGACCAGCAACTTATTACCTGGTCGCCTACGGAACAACTCCGGGAGCCTTGCAATACGGCAATCCGAATGTGGGTTTAGTCACAAACTACACAGTCGGTGGATTATCAGGCGGCAAATATTATTTCAGAGTCCGCGCCGGCAATAATTGTGCGCCGGGAGATTATTCAAATGAAGTTGCTGTCAGTGTCGGCGGCCAGCAGCTTACAACACCGGCTCAGGACTTTGCCTCAGGCGTTTTGAGCGCGAAAGCAAATCAGCCGGCAGTGACAAGTCCAACACCACCTGCAATTTTACCCATCCCAAATAGTAGACCTCTGTGGGCAAAAGCTATGGACTTCTTTGGGGAAATTCTCTCAGGTTTGCGCCACTCCATCACATTCTTGCGCTAATGCTCACATAAACAGTAAAATTCGTTAAGAATGATTATTGATTCGCATACTCACATTGCGTTGTCTGGATCGCCACGAATTGTTACGCCCGACGATCTTATAAAATCCATGGACGAGGCAGGTATTGATTACTCTCTTCTTTTGGCCAACCGTAAAAAAGGGAATGGTCTTAGCACCAGAGAAGCAGTTGAAATTGCCGAGACTAATCCGCGGATAAAAGTGATCGGGCATATTGAATTTGGAGCACCAATTGCGCCACAAACAGAAAACTTAAAAAAATATCTGGAATCCGGACAAATACATGGTGTAAAATTCTATCTGGGATATGAAGATTATTCGGCAACCGACAAGCAACTTTTCCCTCTGTACGAATTTTGCCAAAAGACAAACAAACCGGTTATTTTCCACACAGGTGTGCTACTTATTGGAGAGCGCGGGATGCTTAAAAATTCCCACCCTTTAAATGTTGATAGTGTGGCTTATCACTTTCCAGATTTAAAAATTATTATTGCGCATATGGGAAATCCGTGGATCGCCGACGCCGCCGCAATACTACTTAAAAATCCTAATGTTTATGCTGATTTATCGGGTTATTTTACAGAATGGGTACCTATTGCTCCGGAAGAGGTCGAAGATTTTAAAAAGAGTGCGGCATGCATTAAGGACTTTGTTGGTGACTATAAAAAATGTATCTTTGGCACAGACTGGCCAATATATAACCAAAAAGAATACGTTGAAGCCGTGAAAAGCTTAGAAATGACTGAAGAAGAAAAAGAATTAGTCTTCTGGAAAAACGCGAATGAGATTTTTTCTTTAGGTTTGTAATCTCAACTAGAAGATTCTAACATTTGCTTTTTGCTTCAATTCGGCAAACTTTTGAGAGAAAACTTCCTGCTGTTTTTGGTCGGTTAGTTGTTGTTTTGCTTCTTGCCTTTGGGAGGCAGCATCCGTTGCGATTAGAAGATTCTTATTCTCTTTTACATAATTGTCTATATCCTGTTCTGTAATATTGATTTCACTGCTGTACATTTTTTCCATAGCCAGCTGCAGTTTGAGCGTACTTTCAAAAGATTCACGACTTTGCCCTTGCTGCGCAAGTAATCTTTTAAACGTATCGGCGCCACCATATCTATTTTCAAGCTCAATAAAGCGATTCTTAACATCCTCAGGCGCAGGAACAGCATTCCTTTTTGCCGCTTCATCCATAATGACACGACCATCTATAACCGCCTGGAGTTCTGCTTCACGATAGTTTTTATCCATTCTATTCAAGACTTCAAATCCCCAAACGGGTTTGTTATAAACAGTTGCCGCCAAAACCCAGTTTCTTTTCCAAATAGATAACGCAAGAAGAAACAGGACCAGCGCCCAAAAGGCAACCCATCCGCTTGAGGGTCTATGAACCTTTTTAAGAATAGAGAGCGGTGGTATTGTTTGTGGCAAAACGGATGATTCCACCTTTGAAGCTTTCACTCCCGACTTAGATTTAGTCTGAGTTCTTGTTTTCGCTGCCATTACAAAAGAAGAATATCAAAACAAATCACAATACACAAGAAGCACATTCTTACAAAAGCTACTTTCCACCACGCCCGTGGAATGCGTCGTGCACGTCTTTAAGCTGACGGTTGGTCACATGTGTATAAATTTGTGTAGTTGAAACGTTTTTGTGCCCCAACATTTCCTGAACTGAACGAAGGTCGGCACCCGCCATCAAAAGGTCAGTTGCAAATGAATGGCGAAGCACATGTGGTGTAACGTCAACCGGGATTTTAACTTTGCGGGCGTATTTTTTAATCATTCTTTGCACACTTCTTGGCGTTAAGCGTACCTCCTCGTCAGAAATCTCAGGCCCGAATTTGCCTTTGTGGCGCATAAACAACGGTTTGTAATTGTCACGGCGAATTTTTAAGTACTCATTAATCCAATCAACGGCTCGGCCGGACAAAAACACCACTCTTTGCCTACGACCTTTTCCAATAATTCCAAACTCGCGGCGCCCGAGGTCAATCGTGTCGCGGTTTAGTGAAACCAGCTCGGAAACGCGAAGGCCGGTTGAAAATAAAACTTCCAAAATAGCGCGGTCGCGTTTGCCAACATCGGTAGAGAGAGTAGGGGAGTTTAAAAGGCGGTCGACCTGCTCACCGTTTAGAAATTTCAGCGAATGCGCCTCTGCTTTTGGCAAATCAATTTTTTCCGGAGCCAGAGCCTCGCGGTCAGTTCTTATCAAATATTTCAAAAAGGAGCGCAAAGCTATGGCATGGTAGCCTTGGGTTTTTTTTGACAGGGTTCCACCTTGTCCATCCGAAAGGCGAGAGATATATAGTCTGTACTGGCGGACATTATCTTGCGTTATCTGCTCCAACTTCCCACTTCCGTTTTCCCACATCCAGTCATTGAACCTTTTTAGATAATGAGTATAGTTTCGGACAGTCAGGGGGGATACATCTCGTTCAACCTCCAAGTATTCCAAAAACTCCCGGATAAGTTTTTCCAACTCTGATTGCTCCTGGGTAGCCATTTTGTGTAGTAGCGAATTTCAATTCGCGCAAAGGAGAGCGCAGAATGAATTCTGCTATTACACTTTACACTGTACGCTCTTCGCGTGTCAACATTGTACGACATAACACCCCGTTTGTGAGTTTGTGACCTCACCAAATGCCCCAGGACGCGTTTTTTGAGCATAGAAGCAGGTGTGTGGTGTGTTGCATACAAGTAATAGCGGACTTTTAGTCCGCGCAAAAAATAACGCAGAATGAATTCTGCTAATACTTAAGTATCCTGTAGTAGGGTAGAGGTGTTCGGGTTCTGTTTGGTCGAGAAGTTTTGGAGGCTGGACGCTAAGGAGAGGTAAAAGAATAGAAAAGATGTCGAGTGTTTTATTGTTGAGAAACATAAGAAACGCAACTTGTTGCAAGTTATGTCTCTTCTCCGCAACAAGGCACAGTGCGTCGTAAAAGCTATATTGTACGACCTTATGTAGCTAGCTCTTCCCCTTGGGTAGTAAACATCTGCAACTCTTGTTGGCTAAGCATAACTTCTACCAAGTGATCCCAAAAGAGAGAGTATGAAGTCTAGAGGTGGTCTTCTCTCCAAAGTGAACCTGTATATTGCGAGCTACCACACAATTGCCCAATTGGCACTTAAAATACAAGTTGTCCACAATCACACCACTCTCTTTGCAAGAATTCTGGTACTTAACTATATCATTTGAGGCCAGAAACGCAGAAAAAAGCAGAGAGTAAGGCTGCTTGGTTCACATTAGCGCTCTACGTCGCTTTTTGTCAATCCGTGAAAACTATGGGTTTCATGCGTGAAAAGTGTCCCTATAACATTTCCGATATTATGAGTTTAGTCTCCTCTATCTCCCCTGCTCCCTAGCCTTGGGAGCAATCACGTCATTCCGGACCCGCTTCAACAAGTCAAAGACGAGGCGAGCTTGATCCGGAATCTATAATATATATTTTTGGATTCCTGGCCAGGCCAGGAATGACGTGTGATGACTGGCCTTTTCCAACCTCAGTCCAGCTTCAAAAGGAGCCCCTTCTCTTTCACGCGTGAAAACATAGCATAGAAAAACCAAAAAACTAATCCAAGATAAATAAAGTTCAAAACAAAGGCCATGCCCAAGTGAGGCAGGGATAAACTACCTGTTGCCACTACCCTTCTCATCCCTTCAAAAACCCAAGTTGACGGCAAGATATACGCGACATATTGCAAACTTTGCGGCAGTGCCGAAACCGGATAAAAAACCGCAGAAAACGGCTGGATAAGGAAGATAAAACCAAAGGCAAGAACTTGGGCTGAAGAACCAAAACGCAAAATAATTCCGGTGGTAAACAAACCCAAAGCCCAACCAAACAACAAGATGCTTAAAACAAAAGGAACCAGGTAAAAACCAAAAGTAAAAATATTAAACTGGTAAAGCAGGTATGCCAAAATACTAATTACAGCTCCCGCCAGAACTATTCGAATAAGTCCCAAAAGGACTGTCGAGAGCAAAAACTCACTAACGCGAAGAGGCGTTACGAAAATATTCAAAAGATTTCTTTCCCAAACATCTTCCAAAAACGCAATAGACACAGCTCTTTGACCCTGGCTTAAAAGATCCCAAAAGACTAACGCCCCAAGAAGTATCGTCACAATGTTCACCCCACCCAAACCAGCTTTTTCTAAGTACCGCGTCAAAAAGCCCCACAACAAAAGCTCCATAACCGGCCAATAGAAAATGTCCATAAGCCTTGGAATACTTCTTTGGTAAAGGTATAAGTGTCTGATTAATATAGCTTGAACTCTATGCCATTTCATTTTTGCTATTCTCCTCTTGCTATTGCAATAAACACATCGTTCAGATCTTTTCTTCCATACTTTCTTACTAATTGACGCGGCGCGCCATCATCAGTAATTTTGCCCTTGTTGAGAAAAATTACTCTCGTACAGAGCTCTTCAATTTCAGCCATATTGTGGGAGGTATAAAGTATAGTGACTCCCCTATCTTTTTGAATTTGCAACAATAATTTCCGCACACGATCAGCTACGTCGGGATCCAAAGAGGAAGTAGGCTCATCTAAAAGCAAAAGCTCCGGATCGTTAAGAAGCGCCTTAGCTAAATTAACCCGTGTAAGCTGACCAGTTGATAAGCTGCTGGTAATTTTGGGCAAAAGTTCTTTTATATCGAAAAACTCGGCAAGCTCTTCAACCTTCTGACGCGGATTGGGAACGTTATAAAGCCGTGCAAAAGTTGACAAATTCTCCCAAACTTTTAAGTTGTACGGAAGATTAACGTAAGGCGAAGAAAAATTAACCCGTGACAACACTTCTTCCCTGTTTTGGGCAACATTTTTGCCAAAAATTTTAATTGAGCCTGATGTTGGGGTTATTAAATCCAGCATCATTTGGATGGTGGTAGTTTTGCCTGCTCCATTCGGCCCCAAAAGTCCGGTGATCTTCCCCCTCTCTATCTCAAAAGAGATATTGTCCACAACCTTAACCGTGCGGTCAAATTTTTTAACTAACTTTTTTACTTTGACAATTGATTCATTTATCCAGCCCATCTTGCAGTAAGGAACATCGTGATAAAAACCACCGCGCCGACAAGGAAATATTCGCGTATTGTACGCGCAAAAAGCCTTTGTTGCAATCTTGCTTGCCCCGTCCCCAATCCAACGTACAAAACCGTCGTTAAGGCAAGCGAGGCAACTGGAACTGTAACCGGCCAGAAGGAAAGCACGACACCAACTTCCCCCAAAATTAAGGCAAGCGCCACAGCCGGGAAAAGTACTTCTTTGCCCAATTTATGCCCAAGTTCTATTGACCAAAACCCTTGCAAAAGTAATGGAAAAGCAAGAAGCGCGCTGGCTAAACCATTAAGCCAAAAACTTGCCCGGAGTGAAAAAACGTTATCAAACAACAAAAAGGCAGTCAAAAGTGTGAGCAAAAATCCGACCGCATGTGCCGCGCGCAACAGCGCGATAGTGCGGGCTGCCGCAACCGTATAAATATTTGAAGTGAGTAAAAGCGCGTATATGCCCAAAATATAAAGAAGAACAATTGGGATAGCCGACAAGATACTTGCTGGCAGCAAAAAGTAAAAAAGACCAACTCCAGCGGTAAAAAATGTGGGCAAGACAAGGGTAAGCAAGGTAGCATTTCGTCCTAGTGCCTCTTTTAAAGACCAGTAGGAAAAAACTGCAGTTAAGATCGTTAGAAGCGCAATTGTTTGGTACCTGAAGCCTGTCTCGACAAAATATTGCATCAAAACAAAACCAGATGCCAGAAGCAAAGAGGAAAGGACAAATTTTTGTCGTTTTGTCATTACAAGTCTACTCCAGCGTAAACTTTCTGCACATCATCGTGATCGTCCAATGACTCTAAAAACTTGACGATTTTTGCGGACTTGTCAGCATCTTGAACCGGCATTGGATCGCGAGGGCAAAAAACCAACTCGGCCTCTTTAACAGCAATGCCAGCCTCTTCAAGTGTGTGGCGAATTTTATGCAATTCTTCAGGCCGGGTATAAACTTCAATTCCGTCCTCAACTTCTTCAATGTCTTCAACACCTAGATCGATAAGCTGGAGCATCCTTTCTTCAGGATTTGTTCCTTTTTCAGCTAAAATTTGGCCCGCTCTTTCAAATTGGAATGAAACAGAACCCGGACTGCCCATCGTTCCCCCACCGCGCTCAAAAAGATTTTTCATTTCCTGGGCCGTCCTGTTTTTATTATCTGTCGCCGCCTCAACGATTATCGGTACACCCTCAGGGCCGTAGCCTTCATAAACCATCTCCTGCAAACTTGCGCCGCCAGCTCCTGTTCCACGCTCGATCGCATGCTCAACATTATCCTTGGGCATGTTAGATTCCCGAGCTTTTTCAATCGCAAAACGCAACTTAACGTTACCTCCCGGGTCTGCCCCGCCTTCTTTGACAGCGATAGAAATTGCCTTGGCTAGCTTAGTGAAAATTGCGCCCTTCTTGGCGTCATTTAAACCTTTTTGCCTTTTGATTGTAGACCATTTGGAGTGTCCGCTCATAGCAAATATGTAAGTAATTATAGCACAGGTCTGGCCACGCATTTTTACAATGCACGTGCATTCCGAAAATGCCAAAAAGAAAACACTGTATTGTACGCCCAATATTGTCCTCTTGACAAACACAAGCGAACCAATAATACTCAATCTCGACTGAAATCGTATATATGAACGAACTTGCCCAACGCGCAATCCAGGCCGCTTTAAAAGGTGACTGGGATGAGGCGAAAGATATAAACGAATCAATTTTGAAAATTGCGACGGATGACAAAGATGCCCTTTGCAGGCTGGCGCGTACTTACCAGGAACTCGGGAAAAACTCCAAAGCTTTATCAACTTATAAAAAGGTTCTTTCCTTAGACTCCTACAACTCTATTGCCCTAAAGGCCGTTGACCGCCTGGAAAAAATGGCCCACAACGGCAGCTCAAATAATCACAGCGGCCACACATTCACCCCTTCTGCAAGTTCTTTTTTGGAAGAACCGGGTAAAACTAAAACTGCAACGCTGATCCACCTTGGCGCAACCGGAGTTTTAACGGGGCTGACAATTGGGCAAAGTGTGCAGCTAGCCACTCACCCACACAGAGTTGGCGTTGAAACTTTATCCGGAGAGTTCATCGGAAGATTGCCTGATGATCTTGCCCACAGAATCCTTACCTTCTCCCGCGCAGGCAACGAATATGAAACATGTATAAAATCTGCGACATCTCAATTGGTCAAAGTTTTTATTCGCGAGGCTAAACGCGGCCCAAGTGTATCCGACATTCCCTCCTTCCCTGTCAGCGAAAAACCTGATTATGTAGCCTTTACTTCACCTGATTTAATTCATGAAGAACGCCCCAGAGTGAATACGTTCGAAGAAGAAACCTCCTTAGAGTAAGTGAACAGTGAACTAGTACTCCTTCGCAAACTTAGCCCCGAGGATTATTTCCAGGTTTGTAGGTCCAGAGGGGTCACCGACTTCGCTCTCACAACCATAGGTAGCCACCAGTCTGCGAGCGGCAAATGATTTAAGCTCAGAATCCTTGCCGCGAACCGTACACACCCCCAAAACTTTACCTTTTGTTGAATCTGTAGAAATTACCCGCAATCCCAAAACTGAGGCAACCCGCGAGACCTGAGCTGCCAAACCCGAAACTGAGGCTGCATTGGTAATTTTCAGAGTTTTTTGATCAAGAAAAACTTTATCGTCTCTTAGTGTATCAAGCTCTGAAAGTGATTTGTCAGGGTTTATAACAAATCCCTTCGTCCCATCGGCCAAAGACTTAGGTTTAATAACCCCTCTTTGTTCAAGATCAATATTTGCGCGAGAAAGCCGCCCTACCCTACCGGAGGCAAGCAGTAAATTGACTTTGTCAAAAAAGGTTAAATTACTCTGAATGTTGACTAACGAAAACCAGCCTAATTCCCCCTCGGCAAACAATACATTCCCGCCTCTGCCAGTCCAACCGTTTACGGGAATGCCAAAAGATCTTTGTATAGACCTGGCCAGAATTTGCCCGCCGGCTCTTTCTTGTATACCTAAATCCCAAAGACTCGCGGCCGACCAACTTCCATATCCGCCGGAGGCATCTAATTGGGCGTCTGAGGGAACAGTAAATTGAGTAATTGAAGCATTCTCGGGGTTGTAGGAAAAAACTTCAGGAGAGGGATTGGCCACAACAATGGTTATCCTGCTGCCGTCTTTCCAAAGTCTCTTTGTCCAAGCCTCTCCCATTTTCCACAAAACAAAGCCAAAAATTGCCAAAAAAGCAATCAAAATTAAGTATTTTACAACTGGTGTTAGGCGTTTCTTCTTCACAGAAGGCGTACGCCGGGTCTTGCGGGCAGGCATCAAGTATCATAGTAACACTGCTTAAATCAACGTCTCAATATGCAAATTGCTCAATATTTCTATTCCGCAACTTGTTGTAGCGGTCTGGCTCCAGTCCACAGCTATCTATCATGCCGGAAAGATATTCTCCGCCAACAGTTTGGGGGATAACAACATAAGTCGCGCCATCTTTATAAAGACGCAAAGCATCAGGCGGGTTGGCCGCTGTAAAAATTGAAATGGGCTTTTTTTGGTGTTTAGAGCTTTTCAAAAGCTCGAGCACGCTCAAGTTATCTTCCAAACTACCCGTTGTGGAAATAATCATCTTGGCTTCATTAATACCCAAAGACAAAAGTGTTTCCGTGTCCGCTGCGTCAGCATAATATGCGTTATGTCCGTCAGCAACCAAACGAGTTACAACAGCAGGATTAAAATCGACAATAACGAAAGGACAGTCGAGCTTTTTCAAGGCAGGCAGTAAAGCCCTTCCTGTCCGGTCACAACCCAACAAAACCACATGGCCGGCAAACTTCTCTGTTGGGGTGAATGCATTTTCCCGAACTTTTTTCAACTCAAAAACTCTAAGCAAAAAGTTGAGTTTTTGATAAAGCCAATAGCCATTTAAAATAAGATAAGTTGAGACAGCCATAGTAATTACTGCCACCAAAGTAATCAAACTGACAATTGAGCTTGAAATATGGCCTAAGTTTTGACCCAAAGAAACCAAAATCAGCGAAAACTCAGAGATTTGGGTAAACGAGACAGCAATTAGAAACGACGTCCGCTTTTTGTGCCCCAAAAGGGCCATCAGAGTTAAAACAATAAACATATTTACGATAACGACGAAAGCCGACAGCACAATTGCGGGCAAAATCAAGCTTGTGCTTATTCCCACAACCAATTTTGTGCCCAAAAGAAGGAAAAATATGGTAATAAAGAAGTCCCGAAGTGGTTTAACCCTAGAGGCAATTTGAAGATGCCCCGTTGAATTAGCAAGAGCAATCCCTGCTAAAAACCCGCCCATTTGAGGCGAGAAGCCAACAATCGGCGTGCTCACTCCTGCCGCAACTAACAAAACCCAGGCAATGCTTGAAACAAATAAAAGCTCGCTGCTTGCTACAGCAATTTTGTCAAAAACACGCGTGAGAACAAATTTGGCCAGGGCCCAAATCCCTGTTAAAAGCAGCGCTCCCTTAACCAAAACTAAGCCAATTGATTCCAAACCAGGGTTGTCCCCACGAAATCCTGATAAAAGCACGAGTACTATAATAACCACCAAGTCCTGAACCAGCAATACACCAACTGAAATTTTGCCGTAAAGGCTGGCCATGTCCTTTTTCTCCGATAATAATTTGACGATAATAATCGTTGAGCAAAAGGTTAACGCAAGGCCGATATAAAGCGCCTCAAGAGTAGCAAAACCCAAAGCCCGACCGAGTAAAAACGCGAATGTAAAGGTGAGGAGGATTTGTCCCAACCCACCGATGGCTATGACACGTCCCAGTGTCTTGAGCTCATTGAGGTTTAGCTCTAACCCAACCAGAAAAAGAAGAAAAGTAATCCCTAAGGTCGACATACTCTCGTAGAGTGACTGCGAGCTGCCGTCTAATAAAAACCCAAATAGGCTCAATATCATGCCGGCAAAAATATAGCCAACCAGAGGCGGCTGCCTAAGCATTCGGGCGACAAAGCCCAGGGTGGCAGCCAACCCGATTCCAATTGCGACAACCAAGAGCGGAGACATTAATATAAAGGTAGCACGAGCTACGAACCTGTGTCAAAACTGTCATTCCTGCGAAAGCAGGAAACTATACTAAACTAATATTGTTGGATCCCCGCCTACGCGGGGATGACAGAGGTCAAGGATGAAACGATTCCTTTGGGTATTTGCTGCCCTGTTGGCAGCAGCTTACGTCGTGCTTCCAGGCACAGCGCAGGCACGACCGGTCGACAGTGATGGTGAACCCATCACCTGTTGGATTGGGCGGTGCTTGGCGGAAGAGGCGTCACAAGATCTGCCGGTGACAACTACGGTTGTACCGACAATCACGGTAGCCTCGGCCACACCGACGCCCACGGTACCAGCGCTTGCCCAGATCACCTCGACAATGGTGACTCAAATCACCCAGTCGAGCACGGTCACGGAGCCTGTGTACAACCAGGGGCAGTCGAACAGCCCAAGCGCCCCACAAGCGCCGGCAACCTCGACCCCGCTCCCAACGTTCACGAGCACGGCCACAGCCACGGAGACAGCCACACCAGAACCGTCCGCAACACCAACGTGGACGCCTACTCTGCGGCCCTGGCCTACGGCAACACCGATCGGCACAGTGGCACCCACATTTACGGCCATATCGACCGCAACTTGGACAGCCACAAACACGACGGTTCCAACGAGCACGGCCACAGCCACGCCAGATCTGCGTCCAGCAATCACGAGTGTTTCGACCAACGAGGCCCATCCGGGAGACTGGGTGGTCATCCGCGGCCGGAACTTCCTGGTTCAGAACGTGCTTGCTTCCCAGCTACAAATCTGGCTGGCGCACGACAATGGTGGCGTTTACTGGTGGGGCATCAACAGCAACACCGGCAAGCCCATCTCGCCCGATTTCTGGGACCAGGACTCAATCCAGTTCCAGATTCCGCCGGACGCGCCAAGCCAGAGCGGTAGGCTTTACGTCGTAGTGGGCAACAAGTTCGCCCAGTACGATCAGCGGTTCACCATCTCTCGGCTCGCGCCGACAGCAACGGCCAGCCCAACGGCTACCCGGTCAGGCGGCTGTGCCTATGGCCCCGGTTCCGACCTCTCCTTTCTGGGAGGCAATCGGAACGAGTGGCGCCCAACCAGCGTATCCTACGGCTTCGAGTTCACTCGGAGCTCCGGTACGGCCACGCTGACTGGGCCCTCCTACTTAGTAGGCATGGTGATGGTTGAAACCACGCCAGGCAACGCCAGGCGTCTGGTTCCAGGTGAGCAGGCTCAGACAAACCACGCATGGTTTGTTTGCGGACCTGACTGGGCTCCGCCACCCACGCCACCGAACCGGTGAACCGCGGCACGCGCCGACTATACGAAGAACAGAATTGAGGTCATCTTGACTTCTTCTGATCCCTTTGTATCGCCGGCGCTTTTTTTGTTGCTCGCTTACGCAACTTTAACGTTTCTTTATGCTTAATTCTCACAACTAAGTACTATAGTTTTGTAGATTGGAAAGGAGGTGAGAATTATCAAAAAGCTATTTATTTTTACAATTATTTTGAGCGTACTGCTTCTTTCCACAGCGTCATTGGTGGAAGCTAAAGGTGGCAGCGGCAGAGGTTCCGAATTCCGAGTAGATGATGAAATAGAAAACGAAATAGAAGATGAGATGGAACAGCGGGTAAGGATACGGGAAGATGATAGATTCGATATTCGCGGAACCGTAAACTCTATTTCGGGCAATACTGTAGTCATTGCAGGACAGACAATTGTACTTGACCGCAATCAGGTAATGAGGCTCAGGCAAAGAGGGACACTGGCAACAGGACAGGCAGCAAGAGCAAAGGGGGTTGTCCAGAATGGAACACTATTTGCAGAAGAGGTTCGGACAATCAATCTGGGCGCGAATTGAAATTCGCTATTACGGTCTGTAAGCCAAGAGGAAGCGGTGCCTCTACAGCCATACTTTTTTTAGCGGCAGGATGCGTAAAGGATAGTTTTGCAGCGTGTAAGAATAGGCGGGGGCACCACTTTCGGTCGTTTCGCGTAGTTTTTCTCCCCGCGTATAAATAGTCACTCACAATTGGATGGCCAATATGCTTTGCATGAACTCTGATCTGATGTGTACGACCAGTTTTGGGATAGAATTCAACTAAAGAGAATGCTTCGGGCGTAGTAGCAGATTTCAATCTGCGCTCTGGATCGCGCGAACTAAAGTTCGCTAATACATTGTATGAAGTCACGGCTTCTCGACCACTATCAATCACTGCAAATTTTGTACGCACGCGGGGGTTTCTACCAATTGGCGCATCAATCTCTCCCTTCTCCGGCTCTACTTTGCCATGAACCAACCCCATATAAACCTTCTCCGTTTCCCGATCTTTGAATTGTCTTTGTAGTTCAACAAAAGCTTCAGGAGTCTTGGCTATTAATAATACTCCACTTGTTTCTTTATCAAGCCTATGTACAATACCACTCCGTTGTGTAAAATCGGCATTTATTTGTGTAGATTCTAGCCTTCGCTCGCCTCGCTGTCGCCATGGGCGAACCTCGCTCGCCTCGCAGTGAAGCGGGCTTCCAGCGGGAGCGGGCGAAGCGGGCCAGAATGACAAGGATTCTACCCAGTCTTGCAAGGATACACCTTGCAAGGCAAAGCCCCGATTTACAACCATTCCAGAAGGTTTGTTTATAGCAAGCAGATATTTATCTTCAAAGAGGACCACCTTATTTTCTTTTGCTTTCCTTTTTGCTTTCGCAGGACACACAAAGAGTCGTTTCCGAAAAAACCGTTAAACGGTCTGTGTCAATCATTTTTCCACAGCTCTCACAAGTGCCGTACGAGCCCAGTTTAATCCGAGTCAACGCCTTTCTCATCTGCACAATTCGACGATCTAACTCCTGCCCTATAGCCTCAGTTTTTGCATGCCCGAATTGTTCAGCAGCTGTTGTATCTGGCGAGGCAAAGTTATCGCTGCGGCCGGAAACAAATGGATCATCTTTTTCCAATGAAGAACGCCTCTTCTCAAGTCTTTTAATTTGGCTTGTCAAAAAATCTCCAATAGGAGCAAGAAGACGTCGGGGAATAGCAAAAATTGGTTTTGGATTTTTATCTGCCATTTATTTTCCCTCTTTTCTTTTTCAGTTGGAAAAATGCTAACAAATGTTGGGCTTGCCGCCTTCCAGAACGCAAGTACAGAGCGCTAAAAAAGACTAATACTGCCAAAAGTGAAAACCCCGATTCGATAAGCTTGCCTGAAGATGGTAACACCAAACTCAAACCAAAATCAACCACCAAAAGAAGAAAAAAATACGAAAATCCAGTCGCAGCGCCGACAAAACCGATCCTGCCGGAAGGATACCAGGAAAACCTCCTATATCCGGTAAAAACGTACCTTGCGCAAATCAAAACCAATATAGGAACCAAAAGGTAAAGAGTGTTTGTAAAATATTTTCCCCACCCAAACCTGATCAAACATCCAAGGTAAAAAAATAAGCTTAACCAAACCAAACCCAAAGCTACCCCATCTAAAATTTCATAAACCTTAAAGTGCATTTTGCGAGCGCCAAACCAACCAGCTATCAAGCCTCCCGATAGGAAGCCCCAAACGCTGTAGGCGGGAACAAATCGATCAAAAAATAACCATACGGGGATGCCTCCCAACAAAAAGGCCAGAGCCAACGTAAAAATTGCATTTGGATCATAATCTTCACGGAATTTACGCCAAGAAATGAATGAAAAGACAAAAAATCCTAGAAACAGGAGTGAGTAGTAAAAAATAGTTTGCATTGACTTTATTCAGGTGTAATTATAACATTGAGTTGACCAACTCAATGTTTCTCCGCCTTAGACGGATATAACATTGAGGTCACCTACCCAATATGGTTGAACTCCCTCACGCAGTAGTCGGCGCCGCGATAGCCTACAAAATTGGCAATCCTGCTTTGGCCTTACCTTTATCCTTATTAAGCCATTTCGCGCTTGATTTACTCCCCCATTGGAACCCACACCTCAATCGGGAAATGAAAGAATACGGCCATATTACCAAGAGAACCCAAAAAGTCATTATTTCAGACGTTGTGCTAAGTTTACTTGCTGGAAGCTACATCGCCTATCAAGTTCACCCTGATTTGAAACGTGAGGTTGTCATTCTTTTGGGAGCTTTTATGGGAGTTTTGCCAGATCTTGCCGAAGCCCCCTTCTTTTTCTTCAGATCAAAAAACAGCTTCTTGAAAAGATTAATTGGCCTTCAGACGAAACTTCAATTCGACATCCCTTTTTGGCCTGGGGTTGCCAGCCAAGTTTTACTTCTTATAGCTGCCTTCTGGTGGGTTACCAGCTAACCCTTTTGGCTAGCTCTCTCGATGTATTCCCCCGTACGGGTGTCTATAACAATTTTCTCACCTCTGCTAATAAAGAGAGGTACTTTCACCTGAAGTCCATTTTCCAAAACCGCCGATTTGTAGATGTTTGAAGCACTATTACCTTTTACTCCGGGATCGGCTTCGGTTACCGTCAAGGTCACTTTAGGAGGTAAGTCCAAAGATAAGGCTCTTTCATCCCAAAATAAAACGTCAACCTCCCCACCCTCTTTCAAAAAAGCCACCTGGCCACCCAAGGTTTTTATAGGAATAGTCACTTGGTCGAAATCCCGCGGATCCATAAAGTAAGCCTGCCCCGAGGCGACCGTTGGATCTTTGTAAAGATATTGCAAACGGCGCTTTGTTGTTTTAACATCCTCGACAACATTATTGGAGGTATAGCTTTTATCAACAATTGAACCAGATATTAAATTTCGAGCTTTGACTTTAACGGTTGCACTGCCACGCCCCATCTTAACAAAGGTATATTTTAAAACTTGATACGGCTGGCCGTCAGACAAAAAAGTCGTTCCGGCTCGAAGATCAGTGGAATTGACCACAAAGACAATTATAACAGAAAAATTCTGATATATCGGGTCTTTGACAAAAACCCGCTATAAATTTTCAATGGGCGGGTGGCGGGAGCGGAGAGAGTCCCGTCGAGTGACCGCAGGGAGCCTGTCGACCGAGGACGTCGGACGGGACGAGCTCCCGACAGGACCCGTCGAACTTAAAATTGTGTTCCACTTGTGAAGTTCCAGTTTTTAATATGCAGTGCGGGCATACGATTTGTGCCCAATTCTGTTTCAAAACTGCCTACAGACTCCAGATCTCGCCCGATTTCCACCACATTATTCAAAGCTTCCGGAATGCTTTGATTAAAGCGCAAATTGCGCACGCCGTGGACAATCTCCCCATTTTCAATCAAAAACGTCCCGTCCCGCGTCATCCCGGTAATTGACAAAGAGCGCGGATTTAAAAATCTTACATACCATAAGCGTGTGACCAACAACCCCCGCTTAACTCCTTTAATCATTTCCTCAAGGGATTTTGTGCCCGGCTCAAAGGCTAGATGCAAAGGAATCGGACCGGAAGTGTTTGGCGCAGGCAACGCGTGTCCCGTATTTTTGGCATTGAAGCGCCCAGCGTGGTACGAATCATAGGTTAAATTAACCAATTTGCCTTGCTTTATGATTTCCGTTTTTTGCTTTGGTACTCCCTCAAAATCAAACGGCATGGGGAACCCGGATTCATCAAGCGGGGAATCAATAATTGTTATATTCTCCCCTAACACTTTTTCTCCAAGCTTGCCCGAGAAAGGACTGGCCTGTTCGTAATACAAGCGGGAATTTGGACCAAGCCAGGCAAAAAAAGACATCATCTCGTTAACTGCTTGAGATTCCAAAACAACGTCATATTCCCCCGGCTCGATATCCTTGGGATTTTGCCCACTTATGACCTTTGCCAAAGCTTTATCTGCCACATCATCTGCTCTCATGTCCGCGGGATTCTTAACCAGTTGTGAACCAAAACCCGTGGAATTTTCCCCAATAAGTATTGTTGATAAATCCGAAGCTCCCGCCGCATGATAAGCCCAAACACCTTTAGAATTTGCCACAGCAACTTCTGTAACTGAACTGTCATATGCTCCGGAGGCGATTATTTTTTTCTCTTTTGCTTTTTTGATGACTGCAGACACATTTTGAGCACGTTCTTGCGGAGCAGCCTGGATAACAACTGATTTTATTTTTGGTAATTTCCGTGCTTCGGGAAGGCCCCTAAAATGCGGGTCTTCTTTTTGCAGCCTGGCAATTGCTTCGGCACGATTTACAACGTTTTGAAGGACGACCCCTTGGAAACTGTTCCCCGAGGCCACGCCTATACGTTTCCCAAAAGCCACGCGCACTGAAAGTCCCAAATCTTCCAAAGACACATTTTGATGAATTTGGGAGTTGGCAAAGCGCGTCAAGCCACGGTTTGCCACAAACAAAACTACTTCGGCCTCATCAGCATTAGTTAATGCCAACGTTTTTTGTGCAATTTTTTTTAGCTTTTGTTCATCCATCATCTTAGTATCGTCATTCTGAACAAAGTGAAGAATCTCTTCTGTCCGAGTTCTCCTAACTTGTTCAAGGCTCGCATTCGCGAGAGATCCTTCGGCTACGCCTCAGGATGACAGAGAAAACCTTACCATTTTTTAATCACTCCCACCTTTACTTTTCTAAACCTTGCGGGGGACGTCCCATGCCCCGCATACATAACCTGGGACGGCTGGCCTTTGCCGCAATTGGGCGTCCCCCAAATTGTCCACTCATCCTTGCCGCAAATTGCGTCGCATGAATTCCAGAATTCCGGCGTCATCCCCTGATAAGTTGGATTTTTAAACATGCGCCCTCGTTTGCCATTTTTTATCTCCCAGGCAATTTCAGTTCCAAATTGAAAATTTAGCCGCCGGTCATCAATGCTCCAGGATTTATTTGTACTCATGAAAATACCGTTTCCTGTGTCATTGATCAGCGAATCCAAACTCCAGGCTTGCCCCGCGGAGCCTTCGGCGAAGTGGGGCTCTAGGTTAACATTAGTCATCCTAATAAGTGGAATGTGTGACCAGCTTGAGGCACGCATTGCCCCATTTGAGTTGGGCGCATAACCCGGATTGGTTCTTCGCAACTCTTCCACTGTCTCACGCGACGTAAGGTAGTCCACAAAAACTCCGTTTTTAACTAAAAATACGCGTTGTGCTGACACTCCTTCATCATCATATCCAAAAGTGCCCAAACCCCCGGGAAGTGTTGCGTCAGCTGTAATGTTTACAATTTTTGACCCATAGGCAAGTTTGCCAAGTTTGTCAGGAGTCATAAAACTTGTTCCAGCATAGGACGCTTCGTACCCCAATGCCCGATCAAGTTCTGTGGGGTGGCCGGCTGATTCGTGAACTTGCAACGCTAACTGGTTTGAATCAAGAATCAGATCAAATTCTCCTGAAGGGCACTGCTCGGCTGTTAACAAAGCAACAGCTTCTTCCCCTACTCTTTGGGCATTCCCCGGTAAATTCATTTCGCGCACTAATTCCCAACCGCGAGTCTGAAATTGCCCACCGTGAGAATTGGGATATGAGCGGTTTTGGAAGTCATTACCCATGCTAGCTGAGGCCTCTATTCCTGCTCCGCACCAAATTATTTCCTGATCAATTAAAGACCCTTCTGTTGAGGCAAAAACTTTTTTTTCTTTGTGGGCGTGGTATGAAGTCTGGGAAATGACAATTTTAGGACTTACCCGCTGCTTTTTGTCCGCTTCCAATAAAAGTTCAAGCTTGTCTTCAAGAGAAATTGAAAACGGGTCTTTTCCAACCTCCGTTTTGTAACTGGCAATCACTTTTTTGGCTGGCGCTAGAACTGTTTTGACAGTCGCATATGGTACGCTTGACTCGGCAATTTCTAAAGCCCGTTTGACGGTTCTCTCGTACCCATCGTTTGAAAAATCGTTTGACCCGGCAAACCCCCAAACCCCATCTTTTAAAATTCGTACCCCGTATCCATGCGAGCTTGAGCTTTCTGCAGCTTCAACGACACCATCTTTTGTAGCAATCCCTTCAGCTTCGCGCTCGATAACCCGCACATCCGCGTAAACCCCACTTGGCACGAACGATAAAACTTTTTTGGCTTGCCTTTTCATTACCTCTTTGTAAACTTTTGAAAGTATACCACTCTTAAGGCCTCGTGCTAGAAGTTCCGCTCTTGCCAACAGACTTCCGAATACTGGCTTCTTTCTTTGCTTTCAGCTCTTGTCTGGCTTTTTCTCGAGCCTCCTTAGCAGCCGCACGCGCATTTTTTATACAAACCACCCTATCTTTTTCAATACCCTTAAGCCTGGTGTTTCTTTCATCTTTAGTCATTCTGCCTTCTTTAAAACCTGCACGAACTGACTTTCCCTCTTCCCGCGCAGTCTTGTTGCAGGCAGCAACATTTTGCCCTTGATTTGTCGCGTCACTTTGAGCCAAAGTCGGGAAAACCACGTAAGCTAAAAGGGAGCCTGTGGCAATTGAGGAAGCAAATATCTTTACAGCAGTTCTCTTAGTCATGTTTACTCACCTCCATAAATTTATGGTACACGAAAGTATGATAAAATGTGCTACTCTTGCCGAGGTGGTGAAATTGGCAAACACGCGGGACTCAAAATCCCGTGAGCCTCAACAGCTCTTGAGGGTTCAAGTCCCTCCCTCGGCACCACGTAGGAAATTGCAAGTTTGAAAGGTTCGCCTCGCTTCGCTCGACGACTAATTTGTATTCAATTTTGGGGGTAAAAACGAATTCACGATTTCGCATTTTGGGGGAAGAAAATTTTTTAATCATACCCTTATGAAAAAAATATTTATCATAACCGCAGTGTTTATACTTCTGGTTGTTGGTGCGATAATTTTTGTAAATCGCAACGGGATAAAATTACCTCTGACTGGTGAACTTGTTGTACCGAAATATGTTAGTGTATTTTTAGCGTCAAATGTTGATAAGGGTGACAGGATTCCCGTCCTAATCTTATCTGCCGTTGCTGGTGGAGGTTGCGATTCCGCCTCTGACCTCAACACCAAAAAGTCCGTTAGTGGGAATAAGATAGTCGTTGATATTACGGGATACAAATTTACCAAAGGTTCAGACGGAATATGTCCAGCCGTTATTTTGGAATCAAGGGCAAAAGTTAACATAGATGCTGATTGGTTAAAACAAAGTGGTGAAAAGGAAATCATATTCAAATTAAATGGGCAAGAAAATAAATATAAAATTTCGTACAATCAGTACCGCGTAACCTTGAGCGGTGTTCAGGTAACGAATGTTGTAACCAATAAGCCCGGCTATAATCCTTCTGATACTCCCGCAACATTGGAAATTACGCTTTACCCGACTGATGTTGTTGTTATGTATCTTGCTGGCTCCGTCTCTTCTGATAAAGATTATAGATTGGCTATGAGTAATTTTGCTCAATCGAAAGGTTTTACTCCGGCGGAGCAGGCGTATCCAGGATTGCAGCAAACGGAGAAAAATTTTCTCTATGTAGTTCTTAAAAACCGAGCGATGCCCGAACCAAATCGTGGTGAATCCGTCGGAGAGCTTCCGAATGAACGCGGTGTCGGCGTGTATTTGAAACAAATTGTTAGTGATGCAGAGCATTATTGATCTTTTAAATTCTTAATTGCCGCCAAAGAAAAACTTGAAATTGTCAGCGGTGCGGCTCCGCCGCCTTTCCGAATTTTCGCGGGGGGACTTCCTCGCCGCC
>Ga0209541_10001257_pt1 | contig 50830 bp, 42 predicted proteins | sample RifCSPlowO2_01_FD_184027 | JGI IMG/M metagenome (GOLD analysis project Ga0209541, IMG submission 184027) | Groundwater microbial communities from Rifle, Colorado - Rifle CSP2_plank lowO2_0.1 (SPAdes) (version 2) | ecosystem: Environmental > Aquatic > Deep subsurface > Groundwater | place... | reverse complement strand
TGTGTGCCCAGCTCTCGAACTTCGTCCTTATGATAATCTCTTAATGGTTCCAATAGTCGTCCGGTTTCACGAAATTCTCGGGCCGCAGGACTATCATTATGGTGCGTTTTGATGGTTTGGGCATTTTCACTTGCAAGTGTCGATGCACTCTCGATAAGATCTGGTTGAAGCGTTCCTTGGGCAAGGAACATATTCTTACCACTGATACCTAAATCTCCTAGTACTCTCTTGGCAACTTTTATGAACGTATCTCCTATTCTTCTTCTTTTTTCTTCAGTGTCCGTTACCCCATCAAGAGCGGCTAAAAATTCAGCTGAAGCATCAATCACCTGTGGTGTGAGTCCAATTAATTCGAGATCGGTTTTAACTTCTGCACTTTCCCCTTCCCGCATTACACCATTGTCAATATGTACAGCAATTACTTTTTCAGATCCTACGGCTTCAGTAACTAATGCCGCACAAACCGTGGAATCAACCCCGCCACTTACAAGAACAAGTACTCTATTTTTATCACCAACCTGTTCTCTAATTTCATTGACAGCTTTAATTCTTCGATCTTGAATAGTGAAGTCGCCTTTGAGACCTGATATTTCGTACAGAAAATTACGTAGAATATCCGATCCGTGAATTGTGTCATCAACTTCAGGATGGAATTGAACACCATAGCGTCTTTGTTCAGGGTTTTCCATGGCGGCAATTATTCCTTGAGAGTTAGCAATTGCTTTAAAACCCACAGGGACTGCCATAACGGTATCTCCATGGCTCATGAGAACTTCCTGCTTCGGTTCAAGACCTGTAAATAACAGCGAATCAGGTTCAATTGTAATCGTACTGGAACCATATTCACCTGAAGCATTACCAACAGTACCTCCTGAAGCATGGGCCATCAGTTGCATACCATAACAAATGCCTAAAATGGGAGTTTCTAATGTGAATAAATTAGGGTCATACGTGGGAGCATCATCTGCATACACGCTTTCTGGACCACCAGAAATGATAATAGCTCCATAGCCAGAAAGCTCACGTGCAGGAGTATTCATTCGTAAAATAACGGATTCTACACCTAACTCACGTACTCTTCTATCTATGTCTCTAATATATTGCGCACCGGCGTCAAGGATTGCAACCCGTTGACTGTTTGCAACAGATGGTTCTGCTTCAGGGGGAGCTGGGTGAAGCTGGTCTTTCATTTAGGCCATTCTAGCAAAGAAAATTTCGTTTGGCAAGGGTGTGAATGTTGAGATAAAGAAAACCTATAGCATTGACAGTTCTTTAGTAATTTGGTATACTCTAGGCTTCTACTACTAAGTAGAGGCTCTTTCAAAATTTGTTAGCTATGGTTGAGCTATCCAAAAAGCTTGGGAGCTTCATTCCACTATAGCTTAGAGTGCATAGGTGTGCATTGTAAGCCATAGTGGACTGTTTACAGCCACAGAATGGTAGCAAAATCCTCGTGACCTTCACGGGATACCACACTCTCAGGAGCGTAAAAAGATGTCGTACTTTATTGGTACTACTTGGGCGGTTGTGTTCGGGGTACTTGCCCTAATAGGTCTGGGCATCACCTTGTACGCAGCGTTCATACAGAACAAAACGTCAACCGGGAGGATTGGTCTCATGGTCAGCGCGACCGTGATGACCATAGGCCTGTCTTGTTTGACGTACGTTGCCAAGACGCAATTCCGCGTCCCGGTGAATACGCGAGCGCTCCTCGTTGACACCATTCATCAGGTGCGAGTCGGCGTGCGCGAATCGGGCATACAGGTTCGGCCGCTAATTGGGATCAATGTGACTAATTGGCCAGCTACACGGGCTGACCTGGTCTCGTTCTCGATGGACAGTGGTCTTGCGAGTGCGCCCTCGGCAGTAACTCATACGCCGCTCAAGTTGGGGGTTGACTTCTATGTCGATCTGTCGAATCTTGATATTATGACGGCGCACAAGGACGGGTACACCACGTACACCGACTTCTTGAACCGGTATGTACTGCTACAGGCAGCGAACGTCGCGCGTTCGATAACTCAACAGTACTCGGTGGAAGAACACAACACCAAGAAGAACGAATGGGCACTCGATTTTGAAACTGCTCAGCAGGCCTTCTACGATCTCCCAAATAAGGGATATGGCCTTCGGGTCGTGTCTGGTCGGGCGATCATGACATGGGATTTCCTCAACGAGGACGACGGAAAGGCGTACGATCTCGCCAATCGGTCGAACTTCCTGAAGCTCGACAAGGCGAACCAGGAGGCGGCAGCGCTGAAGGACGCGGACATCGCGACGGCTCGGTTCGCTGTTCTTTCGGCCACATCTACTGAGGTCACCGAATCGTGGCAGGGTGTATTGAACTTCCTGCGGCCGCTTTCGGCTGAAGACCGCGAGTTTATCTACCGGTACATGAGTCTCCAGTCGGACCTGGAATACCTGCGCCTAGTAGGCGACCAGAAACCGGCAACTATCTTTCCTCCGGGAAGTAGTCCAGTACCGACGTTCAACACCGGCAAATAATCGCCAGCTACCTTAACAATTGAAGAGCATTAACACCCCATTTGAGTCTTTGACTCAGGTCAGTTCTTTTCAACCAAATTCTGGTTGTTTAAAAAAAGAGCTGGCGGGGTGTTTTTGCATATACCGATCGTATGTTTATTTATTTCCTCAAACTTTCGATAAAATTTTCCTCTTCAGCACCTAATGGATATATTTCAGTGATTGCATCAAGTGGTAGTCCACCCATTGTACTAATGCGCAGATCATCTCCCGATTCGCCTACTGAAACCGTACGATCTTTCACAATACTTTCATCTAAACCCAATACAAATCCTTTATATTGCTCATCCGCTACATAGACAGCCTCTACTTGTTCCTCCGTAAGTTCATTAATCGGTGGAGGTGCAGTTTTAAGGTTACGAAGTCCTTTGGAAGGAGAAAGTATTTCTTCTCCCCATATTGCATACCGAGGGTCATAGGGATCAAGTCCCAATTGTCGAAGCACACGAACATCTCTAGAATTCAAATTTGCATACACTTCGGCTTCATCAAAAGACTCTTGTGGTGTTTGAAACACATGTCGAGGTGTAACTCCTGGTGGAATTTTACCGGCAAGCGGTGCAAAATATATATCTCCCTTTTTGGGTAGATGAGGATCTGGGTATTCCAAGAAAGAACCCGGTAAGTTTCCCGTGCGAAGTAGTGTTTTTACTGTTTCTAACGATGTCCCATGATACCCGATCGTTCGAACATCGGGGCGAACGGTATCCCCCGCTACATTTCTAACATGTTTCAATACTCCTTCTACAAATACTGGATCATATTCATGTATGGCTAACCGTTCAAGTACATCATCCATTTGAATCTAATTATATAGGAATTGGAGAAAAGAATTTATAGAGTAACTGGGCACATCGAAGATTCTGAGTGAATTGAAGGACGAATTTCGAACCCAAATGAGCTAAAATAAAAATTTCTCATTTCAGGTAAGAGCTTTATTTTCTCAATTACCCTGGCTGTAGCTGATGGTAGTGTTGAAGTAAAAACTTTCATATTACGAAAAATACATACGCCAAAATTGAGATGAACGTTTATCCAGCGTAAGCTTTTCTAATCTTTCTTTTAAGAATTCTCTTTCAACTTCAGAAAACAGCCACTTTATTGCTTTTTGATCGCCTATATTCAAAATAGTCTGTATAATATAATCTGTATTATTTTGAAGACTTAACTTAGTGATATCATCTCCCCAAAAGTACTTTGTTACATGGCTAGGAAGTGTTTGATTATGCATGGTATTATTATACCAAATTAGGGAAAATATTGGGTTAATAAAGGTGACTAAGTGGATCGCCAGATCCTGAGCGCTGTCGAAGGACGAATTCAGCATCCAAATACATGTATTTTAGCCATCTTTTCTCCATACTCCCTCCCAATGAACCATTTCGCCCTCTTCAGGAGGAGTGCGGGGAGTTTTTATTATATACGGTGTAACTATTGGTGTAAGCCCTATCTTTGGTAATTCATCAATTTCTCCTTCTGAAAGAAAATGGATTTCAAGCCCTTCTTTTGTGCCTGAGAGATATTTGACGGTATATCCCCCATGGGGAGTTTTATCTATTATTTCATATTTTTCAGATGTCAATGTACGTGATGCACGATTCCGTAAAAAAAACAGTCCCCCAGGTTTTAACAGGTGAACAACCTTTTGAAAATTATTTTTCAGGTCATCATAATTTCCATGCTGAAAAACTTGAATAGCAATAATGTAATCGAAGCGTTGAGAGGTTTGATATTTATCAAAAGATAAATGAACAAGACTATCTTTTAGACGTGGTACACGATCAGAGATTTGTTTTAATGCAACATCCGAAATATCAAGTCCAATTAGATCTAAACCTTTCTCAATAAGGGGAATATAATTTCGTCCATTTCCACAACCAATATACAAACCCTTTCCATTCAAAAGACTCTGCTTTTTAAGTGTAGAGCTGATTGTATCGATAAACTGCACCGGAGGTTCATTCTTATACTTACTTCCCGGTAGATATACTGTGTTCCAGCTGTTTCTCACTGTTCCGGGATTATTCATACAAGTACTATATCAAATAAACCTCCTGGAATGGTATAATTAGCAGTAATTGCCCTCGTACCTGCCTGCCGGCAGGCAGGGCTCAATGGATCGAGAACAAATTTGCACCCGTAGCTCAGTTGGATTAGAGCGCGTCGCTTCGGACGATGAGGTCGGGGGTTCAAGTCCCTCCGGGTGCGCAGCCGTTTTTAACACGGCGTTGAAGTTGAATTGGTGGCCGTAGCTCAGTTGGTAGAGCCCCAGTTTGTGGAACTGGTTGTCGCGGGTTCAAGTCCCGTCGGTCACCCATTCGACTCGTCGCTTCGCTCCTCGCTCATGGCCATGGCCAAGCGACGAATCGAATGCTCTGAGCGAGTCCTCCAATAAATTCAGGACGAGTCGAAGAGCTTATATGAATTATTTTGTTTATATACTCCGAGATTCTTCAAACAAACTATATATTGGCCAAACAAATAATCTGCCAACTAGACTTCATCTTCATACTCTAAAATCGCAAAAGTCAGCCAAATTTGTAAAGGATGGAGGAGATTTTAAGCTTGAGTATCAAGAAAGTTATAGTGCACGATTACTCGCTATGAAGAGAGAAAAACAACTAAAAGGCTGGTCAAGAGCCAAAAAAGAATCGCTTATTTCGAATAATCTAGCTGAGTTAAAGAGGTTAAGTAAGAAAAATAGAGACTAATCGTCCACCCAGTCACCCATGATATACTTTGATGCATTTTACATCACCTTTTTAGCTTCAAAAGTGGTATAATAGTTATATATGTATAACTGGTCTACTGATACAACTGCGTTTAAAAAATATCCTGAAAAATATGCCATTTGGCGATTAGAACAACTTATCAACTACGGATTAGATGGGAAAAAACTCGATAGAAGGCTGGTTATAAAATATTGGGATAAGCTACGAATAGACATGAAGTATCGAGCATATCTACAATTTCTTTTATGGCCAAAACAATCTTGACTCCATTTCAGAAAGAAGTTCTTGATCTCATAAGCAAAAATGCACATATTACTCAAAACTTTTATTTAACTGGAGGAACTGCCCTAGCAGAATTTTATCTTCATCATCGTTTATCAGAAGATCTTGATCTTTTTAGTGAGCAGGAATTTAAACTATCGCATATTCAAGCACTTGTTGCAGACATCTCTGCTACTCTTCAATTAACCAAAATGGATTATCGTCAACAGTTTGGACTCTATACATTCTTTCTGCACAGGGGTACAGATATGCTTAAAGTCGATTTTAACTATTATCCATTTCAACCTATTGGTGAGAAAATATTCTATAACAATGCACTTCCAATTGACAGCTTACATGATATTGCAGTGAACAAATTACAAACAATTGCTACTCAGCCCAGGAGTAGAGATTTTATCGACCTCTATTGTATTCTCCAGCAAGAAAAATGGACTATTGAGACACTTCGTAAGGAAGCTCGGAATAAATTTGACTGGTACGTAGACGAAATACAACTTGGCTCTCGTTTTTTGATGGTTACAGAACTAAAAGATTTGCCACATATACTTATTCCGGTAAAAGAGAAGTCGTGGGAAGATTTCTGGCTGGAAGAGGCGCAAAAACTCAAAAGCGATATATTAGAGTAATACTTGGGTTCTGAATTCGTCCACCCGGTCACCCCAATCTTTATTCTTAAAACTCCGTTGGAAAATCTTCTATAGGTATTTTCACTTTAAAATTCCAGTTGGGGTCGCACATATTTCGCCCATATATCATCTGCTATAATATTTGTATGAGAATATTGTTTCTATATATGTTTCCTCTATGGGGAAATGGAAGTGGATCATTTCTTCGTGAACTTTCTCGTGAGTTGCTTGATAGAGGTCACACTATTGGTATAGTTGCTCCAGATAAGCGAAAACTTCCTCACGTAAAACACTATGTTGTCAATGAACCGAATCCGGGGATATTTGTCGGTCATCCGGAACTTCCAAAAGCAAAAAAGTACGCTGATATGAACTCAAAAGAGCTGGGAGACATTTATATCCGATATCTCACAACCTCGATTGATGCAGTTTCTGATTTTAATCCCGAGATTATTCACGTTTTTCACACCGCATTTCTGCCTGGGATAGCTCGAACAATCAAAATTCTTTTTGGTGTGAAGTTTATTATTACTACTCATGGGAGTGATTTGAGCTACTTAACGCTAGATAGGAGATTTACTGGACTTATTGACGATGCTAATAGAGTTGCTCGGTTTATCACATCTAACAGCGAATTTACTCAAAATTGGTATTTACAGATGTTTGGTAAAAATCTAAAACGTAAAAGTAGGGTGATTGCGGGAGGAGTTCGACTTGAGGATTTTGAAAAAGATCAAAAGTCAATTGATCTGATTAACAAAAAGTATCACCTGACGGGTAAAAAAGTAGTGCTTTTCACAGGGAGATTGACCAGTAATAAAGGTGTTATTTATCTTGTTCGCGCTGCAGAAAAAATTAATGGAACAGTGGTAATTGTTGGTAATGGCCCGGATAGAGCAAATCTTGAAAAAGAAATAAAAAAATTAAAACTTAAAAACATTCTTTTGACGGGCTATATTACTACAAATAATCAGAAATTGTTCCATGCTTTCTATGAACGGGCAGATGTATATGTTTCGCCCAGTGTGTGGGAAGAACCACTTGGACTAACCATCCTTGAAGCAATGGCATCACATACGCCTGTTGTTGCGACGAAGAAAGGCGGCATGCTCTCCATAATAAAAGATGGGACAAATGGTTACTTTATACGGGCTCGAAACAGTAAACAAATTGTAGAGGTAGTCAATATGCTACTTTTAGATGATTTGAAAAGAAAAGTAGTCGGAGACATGGCATATAAAACAGTTGTAGACAAATTTACCTGGGCAAAAATTGCTATACAATTTGAGGATATTTATAAACAATTCAAGTATACGACAGCAGAATATATTACACGAGTAACGGGGACAAATACGGTGCAACCAGGGCTATTACAGAAATTACGACGGTCACATTTACTTATTGGAAAAAAATAAAGAGTATGCGCATTCTTTTGGTTTCTACAGTAAAGCGAAATGTTACAGAATCAACGACTGCGTCCAGATCGCGGATTATTTTTACCCTTTCGCAAGGATTAGCAAAAAGAGGGCACGAAGTATCGCTTTTAGGAACAGGAGATAGTGTTATTGATGGCGTTGATGTTATACCGGTAACCCCGAAAGGGTGGGTTGATTTACCAAATGAAGAGAACCCCTTTTTTCTGCAGGTATCTTTATTAATTCAACTTGCACAACGAGTAAAAGAACTGCAGAATGATTTTGATGTTATCCATAACCATACGTATCCAGAGTTTTTCTTGCCTCTAATAGAGAACGATATAACCGTGCCATTCGTGACAACGGTTCATAGCCAGGGAACAGACTACATTGATAATACACTGTGCACATTTCATAAAAGTGTTTTTGTGGCATTATCGAACGGACATAAAAAAGGCTTTAAAAAAACACATTTCGAAACAGTTATTTATAATGGAATCGATACAAATAGTTTCTCTTTTTCAGAAAAGAAAAATACCTATTTTTTGTGGATAGGAAGATTGTCAAAAGCAAAGGACAAAGCGGGTAATTTCTTAGATCCAAAAGGAATACGACATGCAATTGCATTGGCAAAAAGAACAGGAAAGAAATTAAAACTTGCAGGGAATGTTGAAGATCAAGCATTTTTTGATCAAGATGTAAAGCCATATCTGAATGACAAAATAGAATGGGTTGGATTGATCGGAAATGAACAAAATGTGCAACGAAGTGATGTAGTAAAGCTTATGCAAGGTGCGAGAGCCTTTCTTATGACGGTAAACTGGGAAGAGCCCTTTGGACTTGTGATGGCAGAAGCGATGAGTTGCGGAACACCAGTTATAGCATTTGATCGTGGAGCAGTTTCTGAAATAGTAGTTGATACTGTGACAGGATATGTAGTAGATCCAATAACAGGAATCAATGGACTTGTTACAGCTTCCAAAAAGCTCGATGCCCTCTCACATGAAGAGTATACAACTATGATAAAAGCGGCTCGAAAGCGCGTCGAAGAAAACTTTACTATAGAAAAAATGGTTGACAAGTATGAAATGTTATATAAACGACTTTGTCTATGAATATTGGCTTACTTTTACCATCGGTCTACATGGGAAAGAAATATACTAATAAAATTTTTGCTCCCAAACAATTATTTTTAGATCTTGCAGATGGCTTGGTTGCGCGGGGGCATACAGTCTATGTTTATGCATCGCCAGATACAAAAACAACTGCTCATCTTATCTCTGGGCACCACGAATTCATTGATAAGGATTTCATGAGCGTGAAATTCAAAGGTCTTGAGAAACTGACAAAAAAGAGGTATGCACATCTCACCACAAAAACTGAATATGAAATCGACTTAAGTATCAAAGCGTATGTGCATGCAAAAGAAAAAAAGGTCGCGATCATGCATTCCTTTCATGATTTTATAGCGCATTACATCAATCAACTTGCTAATTTGCCAACCGTCTACACGATCCATGATCCATTGCCACGAAAAGACCTTTTAGAATATTGGAGGATTAAGCATTTTTCACACGATAATTATATTTTTATTAGTCAATCTCACTTAAAAAACTTTCACGGCTCGGTAAAATCTGCAGGTGTTGCATATAATGGAGTTGATATACGAAAATTTTCATTTAGACAGGAGGAAGGAACATATCTCGCATTCATAGGTCGGTATATTAAAGAAAAAGGAGTTGAACATGCTATTTCAGCCTCAAAAAGTGCGGGAATTTTGCTCAAACTGATTGGAGACGATGCGTATAGAGCTCTCCCTTATTATCAAACGTATGTGTTACCTCATCTTAAGCACGGGGTTTTGGAAGATGAAACCTTTTTTGGTGAGTCAGATCGGAGTGAATTTTTAAAGAATGCCAAAGCGCTACTTTTCCCAATTCTATGGGAAGAACCATTTGGAATGGTAATGATAGAAGCGATGAGTAGTGGGACACCGGTCATTGCGTACAACAGAGGAAGCGTGTCTGAAGTTATACGAGATGGTGTGACTGGCTTTATTATAGACCCTGATAATGTACGTCGGCCGGGAAAAGGAAGCTGGATTATTAAAGAGCAGGGCATTGCGGGGTTGGCCGAAGCAGTAAAACGAATTGGACAAATCGATAGAGCAGTTTGCCGAAAACATGTCGAAGACAATTTTACTATTGAAAAAATGATTGATAATTACGAAAACATTTATAAAAAAATAATAAACTCTGCGACATACAAGCTTAATGATTAACTGCACGGTTTATGCTACAATGAGGCTATGAAAGTACTATTTTTAGGAGCTGAAGTTGCCCCGTTTGTTACAGTGGGCGGGCTTTCGCAAGTCATGTACTTTCTCCCCCGAGCGCTTAATGAAAAAGGGAATGATGTGCGTATTTTTATGCCCAAATATGGATCAATCGATAGTTCTCAAAGTAAGAAAACGCGAAAATGGAAACTAAAAAAAGAAATAGAAAAATTAAATGTACCAATTGAAAATATCCAATCTAAATCGAAAATAAAAACTTCACAAGGAGTACTTATTTGTAACATAAAATCCTATCCAAAAACGAGAAAAACGGTACATACCTATTTTCTCGAAAATAGAGAATACTATGAGCTTCGTGCGAATCTGTATGGGTATAACGATGACCATGTACGTTTTGCGCTTCTTTCAAAAGGGTGTCTTGAATGGCTCATGATCATGGAAGAGTATTGTGCTAAAAAAGATAAACGGGGGTGGATGCCCGACGTGATTCATTGTAATGATTGGCATACAGGGTATTTTGTTGAACTTGCGCGCACATCAAAACGCTACGCAAAATTCCTTGCAAGGATACCAGTTGTTTTTACAGTACATAATTTTCTTTATCAGGGTAATTACGATTTTCAGTATGGAAACCATAAAGAACGAGATACTGGAAAAACCTTGCTTGCCCCACTTCTTTCCCCAAAGTTACAATTGCAAAACGCATTACTAAGAGGAATTATTAATGCAGATATTGTGAATACGGTAAGCCCAACATATGCGATTGAAGTACAAACTCCCCAGTATGGAGCAGGTCTTGAAAATATTTTACAAAGTATACGAGGAAAATTTACAGGTATTTTGAATGGACTGGATACCAAAGAATTTAATCCTGCAACTGATCCAATCATTCATAAAAAATATTCATCTGTAAACTTTTCTACAAAGCGTTTAGAAAATAAACTTGATTTACAGCGTTTATTTTCTCTTGAACCTAATCCTCGTAACCTACTCCTTGCTATTTCGGGCAGACTATCGCAACAAAAAGGATTAGATATATTACTTAAAATAATTCCCCATTTACTTAGTCAGCGGAAAAATATACAACTTTTAGTCCTGGGAAGTGGGAGTGAACAGTATAGAGACCATATTTCACGACTTGCAAAAGAGTATCCAAAGCAAATTGGGTTACATTTGCGATCTGACTTTCGTCTCCCTCGAAAGTTTTTTTCGGGCGTAGATATGATTCTCATCCCAAGCACATTTGAGCCGGGAGGGATTGTTGCCCTTGAGGCGTTGCGATACGGGGCAGTTCCACTTGTTCGACGTACAGGAGGACTTAACGATATAGTCGTAGATTTTGATCCTGTAAAAAAGACCGGAAATGGATTTTCATTTATTAATAATGATCCGTGGGATTTTTTTGCAACAATCATAGAAGCGCTTGCAGTATATAAACAACCTGTACTGTGGGAACAGCTTGTTTCCAATTGTATGTCTTATGATTTTTCATGGAAATATTCGGCGACCCAATACCAAAATTTATACAAGAATGTAATCGAAGTAAGACGACGAACAACCAGTATTATGCCCCATCTTGCATATAAGCAACCATTGGAGCAATAAATTCGGTATACTATTTTCCATGCACGACTTCGATTGGTTCAGCGCATTTAGGAAATCTCCCGAGTACTATTTCATGAAAGATCACCCTATTGTCTATTTTTGTGCAGAATTTGCGCTTGACGATTCTATTCCCACCTATGCCGGAGGTTTGGGGATATTGGCGGGAGACATTATTAGAGAAGCGAGCGAACAAGAAATCCCTTTGGTAACGGTGGGCTTATATTATCGTGAAGGGTATGTGCATCACGATTTATATCCGGATGGAATACTGATAAAAAGTTCAGCAGTTTTACCTGAATCAAATCCGCGACTAAAACCAGTCGTTGATGACCATAATAATCGCGTGATTATTACAGTTCCAATTCAGGAAACACTGGTATATGTTCAGGCGTGGTCATATATGATTGAGACGGTACGTGTATTTTTACTCGACACCGATCTTCCACAAAACGGTGAAGAGGATCGACATATAACTGATCAGCTCTATACCTCCAGTCACGATACGCGATTTAAACAAGAAATTATTTTAGGCCTGGGCGGATTACGTTTGCTTGAGGCACTAGAAATAGATCCTATTGGCTTTCATTTAAATGAAGGCCACTCGGCACTACTTGCTCTTGAAATTGCACGACTCGAAATGCGCAAACACTCGCAAACTTTTGCCCAAGAACTGGAAAATACTCGTCAGCACATTTTTTTTACAAACCACACACTTACACCAGCTGGAAATGACACATATACTGCAGATTTAGCATTAACCTTGCTTGCTGGTTTTGCCAAAGAAATACAAGTTCCAGCAAGCGAGATTGTACAGATGGGCTTACTTGCTCAGTCTTCTATTTTTTCTATGACACTTCTGGCACTTCGTATGGCAGGAAAAATAAATGCCGTCAGTAAACTCCATGCAGAAATTGCGGGGAAAATTTGGAAATCATATCCGATGGTTCCAATAACAAACGGAATTCACATAAAAACGTGGGATGGTGTTGGAATAAAGGATAGAATATGGGAAAAACATCGGGAAAATAAACGACTATTACTTGAGTACATTAGATCAAAAACAGGTGTTTCTTGGGATGAAAATACACTGCTTTTGGGATGGGGACGCAGAATGGTTGGGTATAAACGTCCCCTCGCGCTTTTTGATACCATAGATCAGTTTAAGCAACTTGCAACCTCATCAGATAAGCCAATAAATGTTGTAATATCTGGAGTTGTTCACGAAAGCGATGCTGAAGGTCTAGATATTTTGAAACGAATTCAAAAAATTGTCAATGATGATCTAAAAGGAACCGTTGTTTATTTGCCAAAATATACTATGTCGCTTTCCAAACTCATGGTAGCAGGATGTGATGTGTGGCTCAATACTCCGGTTGTAGGATTTGAGGCATGTGGGACAAGTGGTATGAAAGCCGCACTTAATGGAGTATTACCGGCCTCTACTGCTGATGGATGGGTTGCAGAAGCGAATTTATTCGAGGTGGGATGGCTTTTGAAGAATGACAACTTATCAGAGGATATCTTATCTGTTTTAAAAAATAATATTCTCCCTACCTATTATGATCGAGATAGTGATGGTGTTTCACCACAATGGGTGAAAATGATGAAAAATGCTCGAGATATGACAGTTAATCAATTTGATACTGCAACGATGTTGCGTAAATACATCGAAGAGTTTTATCTTTCTACAATTCAACACCATCAAGAAAAAGAGACAAGAACGTTTGGTATAATCAACGCACATGGATGAAATTACTGCTTTTGTTACCACAGTTGGACTTATTACAAGTAATGGGCCGCAGGGAAATAATGTGATGTCATGCGAGTGGACGTACCAAAAGGCAAATATTTCAAACGAGGAGAACAAATTCACAAACCAAATCAAGAGGTCCTGGATTCGATAGTTGACTTGATAAAAAAACATACAAAGGAATAAAGTCTACGCATAAAATCATTTTTTTTGGTATAATAGGGGCAACATGATGATCTTTCACCTGGTCACCAAATCAGATTGGCAGAGAAGTCGCAAAATTGGCACCTATACTCCACCCTCTCTTGAAAAAGACGGATACATCCATGCATGCCATAAAGATCAAATTCTTTCAGTTGCTAATGCTCTTTTTGCCGGAATCCCCGATTTACTTGTTCTTGTTATTGACACAGACGAAATTGAAAAGAAATTAATCAAAGAAAAGAAGGATAAAAAAGGAGAAAAGCATCCTCATATTTACGGTCCAATCTCAATTGATGCAGTGGTAAATGTGCAGGCACTTAAACCAAACAAAGAAGGAATATTTACAGTGCTCACTTTTTAATTACCCAAACAAATTAAAAATAATAATCTGGAAAACTGCATAAACGCCATCAATCCACCCAATCTTTTTTCCCTCTTCGTACGTTCGTCCAGAATACGAAATACCTACTTCATATACGATTAATGCTTTTTCTTTTGAAATACGAGCTGTAATTTCTGGCTCAAAGCCAAAACGTTTAGATTTGAGTTTCGGTGCAATTTTTCGTATTACATCTCCCTTAAAAACTTTATATCCTGTTTCCATATCGGTAAAGTTCAAGTTAGTGAGCATATTTGAAAAAAAGGTAAGAAATGTGTTTGCGACAAAATGCCAGAAATAGACGACTCGATGAGGGCGATTGGAAATAAATCGAGACCCGTATACAACATCTGCATTATTTTGCAAAAATGGCTCAAGAAGTAACGGATAATCACGGGGAGAATATTCTAGATCTGCATCCTGAACAATAACAATCTCGCCCAAAGTTTTGAGTAACCCTTTTTTTAAAGAAGCTCCCTTTCCTTCATTTATTTTGTTTTGAAGAAACGTAATCTTTTGTCGTTTGTTTTTATGTATAAAAGATGTAATCTTCTGGGCCGTTGCATCCTGACTTCCATCATCAATAATTACAATTTCACGTTCAAAATTACCTATATCTGCGCGAACAACTTCATGAAGAGTTTTTCCGATATACGCTTCTTCGTTATACACAGGAATAACGATACTAACTTTTTTCATATCGTCCTTATTGTAAATGAGCATTGTCAGGAATGTAAAGAACATGATACACTTTCACAATAATTCCTTATGTATAAGTGGATAAAAGTGCCTGTATTTTTGTTGGTTTTTGTGAATATTATTTTATGTGCGTGGAGTGTGCTCCATAACACTATCTATTACTACACCGATATTGGTCGAGATTTTTTGATTTTTGATGAGATTGTTACAAAAAAATTCGTTATTTTTGGACCACGCGCAGATATGCAGGGACTGTTTCATGGTATCTTATGGCACTATTTGAATGTTCCGGCCTATATTCTCGCTAACGGAAATCCAGTACTCGTTGGATGGTTTTGGATCGGAATCACCGTTTTATTCTTAGGTAGTGTGTACTATGTTGTTAAACGACTATTTGATGAGGAATCGGCGCTTGTAGCGCTCGTTTTGACTTCAGGTAGTATGGTACAACTATCGCAAGGTTTTTTTCATGGTAATGGCGCTATGCTTATCATGCCTTTATTCTTTTACTCGTTCATTATGTATTTTCGGGCACAAAAGGTTCGGTATTTAGTGGTACACCTCATAACTATTGGAATGATGGTTCAATTTGAGATTGCCCTCGGTGTCCCCCTTGCCCTTCTTACGGTAGTGGCATCTACCATTGTTATTTTCAGAAAAAAAGCGTTTACTCACTATGCGACCTATCTTATACTTATCCCATTTGCGGCAACATTCTTGATTATTGAGTTTAAGTACAACTTTTTACAAACCCAATCCTTTCTTTCCTATTTACAAGGAGCAAGAGACGGAGGTGCGACAATGCCATTTATTGTATCGTTTATAGACCGACTTAGAAATGTCGGAACACATGGAGTCAATATAATTGCCCATCCACTACATACACTAAATTTCATATATTTCGCAGTATTACTTTCTTCAATAATTTTGTCCCAAATACATAAAGATAGCAATAGAATAATATATAAAGAATTTCTATATTTTTATTTTGGATTTTATGTACTAACAATGATCCATGGAGGATTCTTAATCATGTTTTGGTGGTTACCAATGAGCATGTTTCCAATTATGATGTTTTCAAGTATTCATAAATATATTCCTAGATTCATCTTTTATGGGTTAGTTTTATTGAGCGTAGTATTCATAACGAAACAAAATATCTCTTTTGCGCAGAATATCTCGAACTCGGTGGAAACCTCAAGTACTTCATGGCGTTTTAGATACTCAAATACACAAATTGTTGTAAAGGATGCCCCATATGATTATGGATATTTTGTGTATGCTCCCGACATATATGGCTATCAAGATAAATATGCACTTTTTTATGCAAATAGAGTTGCCAACAAGCATGGAGTTGCATTTGAAAAACGAGCCTTAACGTATGTACTTTCTGAACCTCCTCCGAAAGATTTTACTGGGTCTGATGTTGATTGGTGGGTGCGAGAAAAACTCAAAATCATGAGCAAGCCAGTGCAGATTGTTAAACTAAATGGGGAGTATGAAGCGAGAAAATATCTATTGTCAAAAAAAGATCTGATGACTCCATCGCTCATTACAGTCCCCACCGACTGGCTATTTTATAGATAAATACCTAATCTGCCTCGTAGTCTACGATAAATTTAAGTCCGGGGGGATGCTTCTCACGCGTTGCAACCCCAAATGCGGCGGTAATTTTAGTATCTTCAAATCGATGTATAATCGTTTTTGACTCGTGATCAAAGTCAAATGGATATGCCGAGTATATTTTTTGCTCATTATTCACATTTTCAGGAAGTCCTTCAACCTTTATTTTCCACGTGCCTTTAAATGCAATTCGAATACCTAGTGTATGACAATACATATTCGTTATTCGAGAAACAATCGCCGGATCAACCGCATCAGTTGGAAGCCCTGTTGACACGTCAAGTGTTGTTGGACTACCATGACAGGGAGGAAAAATATTACTATCTTTGAGATTTGCTAGCGAAAAAACAGTTGGTAATGGAGAATAATAGTGCTCCATTCCTTCATATGGAATTTCATAATGCAATTTAAATGGTTTGATCGGTTGCTTCATTTTTAAAATAGCATATTGTGTCTCGGTGAGCGCTTCGGTTTCTGGAAGCCAGGTTATCCCCAAAACTCCTTGTGCAAACAACTTTGTGTAGTGAACGTAGTATGAGATTGGAGAAGGAAAACGCCAAATGACTTCATCAGTGTATTTTTTTATAAATTCTTTCTGATTATGATCTTCAAGATCTACATAATTCTTACTGTAAATTGCTCCTGTCCCCCACTGTGGCCATACGAGATATTCAATTTTTGGTGTATCTTTAGTTCCAAGTTTAGTTAAATCAATACGAGGAATCTTATCAAGTTCTCCGTAAAACCACCCCACTTTTAGAGGAATTTCAGCGTCAGTATAGCCTTTTTCAGCAATAAACTGATTAACATTATCTTGTGTGAGTCCATATCCATTTCTATTTGGGTAATTTGAGCCTTGAATTGATAGTACTAGTGCAAATTGTACAGACCACGCCAAGAACAGTAGAAGCGGCATTAATACATACAGAAGCTGTCTCTTTGGAAAAGACCCAGATACAATCGTATCGAGAATCCTACCAAGAATTCCGCTTAGAATTAAAATAACTAAGAAACCTAACGGAGCAGCCCAGCGAGACCAATGAATAACAACTGAGCTAATACCATAGTAATAACACACTGCCATAACAAGCAAAATAAGCTCTAAACTGGGGAATAAATTTCCTGTTTTAACGTTTGAAAAGCGAAATTGCTCACGTACAGATGTTTTAATTGATCGAAATAACTTTCTGCCTCCGATAAACCATGCGACCAAAATAAATATAAGTACAGCAGCAACCTGCGAAAAATCAATTTGGTGTGCCAAAACATCGTAAATATACACGAGCCAGCTTTTGTGTGCCAGTCCTGGATACTCATAATCAAAAATAACGGAAGCAACCGTTGTATGTTTTACACTGTACCAAAATTCATTTAATTTAATGGGTTTTGGAATCCAGACAACCCATAGGTATACTGATCCTAAGATTGTCCCGGCGGTATACATCACCATGCGAAACAGTTTTGGGAGTTCCTCTCCCAGTTCTCGTTTTTTTTCATATACAAACGGAAGGACTGTATTGAGTGCAAAAATAGGAAGCCCCATATAAAGTGCTTTCAAATTTGTAAAGCTAATTAAGAAAACAAAAATTAAATTTGTGATAAAAAATAAAAATGGTGATTTTTTTCTGTAATGAAGTGTTATTGATATTAGGAGATATATCATTGTTACGAGTATCCCCATAGAATCAGAATTTACTCGTAAGAAGCGTTCAAACATTCCGATAGAACCAAATAAAAGCACAGTAAAGAACACAACACTTGCAGGAATTTTATTGCGACCTTTCATGAGTAATGAAACTCCAGTAATGTATGTTGTAAGCCACACAATGAGTCCGAATATTCTTCCAAAATAATAGGCAACTAATCCTGGATCGCCTTGGGGGAAATTTACTCCAGAACGAGTAAATATATTCATAAAAGCTAAGTATCCGGCGAGGAGATATTCAGTTAATGCGACATGAATATAATTATGCAACTGTTTTCCAGCCATCATATTCCACGCATTATTGAAAAATTGGTGTTCATCTGGGTGACCTGGGATATGAGAAAGAATTGGAACGACGAGAACTAACAGTAATCCTATTACAAATAGTGATATTGTAAGATAAATATGTTCAGGAGTTGAAAAAAAACGACCTATCCGATCCAACATTTTCTTCATATTTGAATAGTAGCATCACTATATGATGAATTACAAGGGGAAAAAACAGGAGTCAGGTGATTGCATCTAAAATAATTCTCTTTTCAAATCCTCCTCGTTTCTTCTATTTCATTTACAGCATGAACTCTAGGAGTTTTCCCGTCTTGTTTTATTATTTCCGGGATCTTGTCTCGAACAAGTTTATTCATAGAAAATAAAATATGTGTCATTCCCGCGAAGGCGGGAATCTATTTAAATGGATCCCCGACTACTCGGGGATGACAGAATAATATTTTTCAACATAAAGTTAGTATACTAAAGTATGCTTACAAGTGGTGAAAAAACATTACTGCGAATTCAAGGAATTTCGTTTTTTGCGAGCTCACTTGCAGGGATTTTTGTGCAATTTTATGTATTTGCACACTTAAACTTTACTGGACTTGTGCTGTATAACTTCGTACTGTTTGTATTTTTGCTCATCTTATATATCGCCTCGGGATATTTACTCAAGCATTTTACTACGAAAGATCTTATTATGACCTCGCTCATTCTCACGACAGCGTCGTATGTAATCCTCCTTATTTTCAAAGAAAATGCACTTAATTACATTGTATTCTTGGGAATGCTTTCCGGTGCAAGTACCGGCCTTTTTTGGAGTGGATACAATCTCTCGCAGTACATTCTCACTCATGCACACAGTCGAGATCACTTCTTTGGTCGTTTTCAAGTTGTTATGAATGGCTCATCTGCCATCGCACCTCTCTTGGGTGGTCTCATTGTTACTTTTTTTGGGTATTACGTTCTTTTCGGGATAGTTGCCTGTTTTAATCTGTATCTTTCTTTCATCGCTAAAAACCTACCCGAGCATTCAGAAATAGAATTTTCAATGAACCATTTAGTTACCCATGTTAGAAGTAAGAAGTGGAAGGATGTATTAGTACAAAATGTAATAATTGGTTTATATGATGGTGGATTTAGCGTGCTTTCTGGAATTATTTTCTTTCTTGTATTGCAAGACCCATCGGTGGTTGGATTCTTCCGATCATTGATTTTTCTTATCTCTGCATTAACTGGAATGCTTGCGGGAAAGCTCATTGCACGTGTTCCACATATCAGTATTTTAGTGGGAATTGTGGCGACTATCTCAATTGTAGTTTTTGCCCTGTATCAAAGCCCACTTGGGATTGCTATCTTTGGCTTACTATCTGGAATCTCCTTTCCCATTCTCAATGTTCAGCTCTCATCCATCGTTTTGAATACGAGTGATGAAAATAGTGAATCATGGAAAACAAAATATCATCTATTCATTGAGAGAGATATTGCACTGGGAGTAGCACGAATTGCAAGCATGTTCATTTTGCTAATTTTATTCACTCATTTTGAAAAATCAGCTGTGGCAACGGGCTGGATACTTGTCATTTCGATTCTTCCCCTTGCTTTAGGACTTCTCCTTAACAAAAAAACACTATCCCTTTCGGAATAGTGTTTTAATGTAGGGAAAGCTTAGTAGCCTCCTCCTCGGTTATCTCGACGAAAATCTCGTCGATCCCCACCACCTGGTGGTCGATCTTCTCGAGGTTTGGCTGTGTTTACAACCAACTTTCGTCCTTCGACTTCTTTTTCATTCATTTCAGCAACAGCTTTTTGAGCTGATTCTTCAGTTGCGAATGTAACGAAACCGAATCCCTTAGAACGTCCTGACATACGGTCAGAGATTACAACAGCATCAGTGATTTCTCCAAATGATGCAAACATCTCGCGAAGACTGTCACCAGTTAAGCTCCAAGGAAGATTCCCTACGTAAAGTTTCTTATTATCCATCTATCTTTCACCCCCTGTTCATGATATTTTCAAGTAAAAGTTCGTATCGGAAGAAGGTATCCCCTCTCGATTAAACTATATAGATTATATCATACTAATACGGAATGCAAGGGGGAAGATGGAGAGCTGGGGAGGTAGAGTGGTGGAGAGGTGGAAAGTGGAGATAGATGGATAGAGAGGTAGAGAAGTAGATGTATGATCTATCTCTCCATCTCTCAACCCCTCCATCTCTACTCGTCTACTTCTCTACTACTCTACCTCTCCATTTTTCGATTAAGTATGTTATTCCCATCGTCGTTACTAGCACAACAAGCAAATGAGCTCCAACGCTTAAGCGCCACCGTAGGCTCGCATCAAGGACGATATAGTGGATAAAAAAGAGTGTATATGATGATTTGCTTACGAAGGTGAGGAATCGCTTGAGTAAGACCACTTCAAATAAGTGTAACTTTGTTAGTTTATAGACAAGAAAGCTCATGAAGATTGCATATGATAAATAATAAAGGTCAGGTGGATACTTATGACTGATTAAATTATGTGTTGTAGCTATTCCACCTTTAAGGTGGATAGGCACGACTTTTGCAAAAAAGCCCAAAAAAAAGAATTGGAGACCAAAACTTATCCCTGAAATAATGAATATATGGAGGGGTTTGAGTTTTTGTTTGACGACGAGGATTGAAATGAGAGTTACGAGAGACCAGGCGATGATCATATATACTCGATAAAGGCTGTGGAGGGATGGAAGGAATAGAGTCGCTGTTACAAAGAAAGTAGAAAGTAGGAAGTAGAAAGTAGCAAGGGATTTTTTTCGAGAAATATACTCCATTATTGGGAAAATGAGGGCGAGTTCGATGAAAAGGAGTACAAGCCAGTTGAGATCGATTCCTCCAGTCAGAAATACAGACTTTAGTATGAAATCAAAGTTTAATTTTAGCCCATTTCCGGAAAAAATAGTTGGAAACACAATCATCAAGCTAAAATGGGCAAGCAAATACCAATAAAATGGCAGAATGAGCCGTACAACGCGCTTTTTATACCATCGAGTAATACTTGCAACCGTATGCTCCATTCGTTCATATGATGGCAAAAGTACGCTCACCGAGCAAAAAATAAATAAAACTACGGCAAAATGCGAATAATTCCAAATAAATGAGGTTATAGGATTTGAAAGGTGGTACTGTGTGACGTGGGTGAGGATAATGATAAGCAACGAAATAGCTCGAAGTATATCAATGTGATATGATCTGGGTCTCATGTGAGTCGCCCCGGACTCGAACCGGGAACCATCTCCTTAAGAGGGAGGTGCTCTACCATTGAGCTAGCGACCCAAAGTATACAGTCTATTTTATCAGATTTAGAGGTAAATAGGTTATCTTGGGCGACTCACTCCGGCTTCAGTGCTTCATTGTAGATTGATTCGGGTTGAGGCGTTTGTGAGGCATGTGTTAATCGCTCCATAATTCGTTGCGTTGCGTCTGGTAGTACATGCGAAACTGGAGTAAACACTGAATATTCCGGAGTCAAAAACTCAAACTGTGCACCTTTTCGAGCCAAATCTTCATACCACTCAAGCTGCACTCCAGAAAATGTCTCTTTTAATAATGGTAGAAGACCCAGAGCCGCCTGTGCCGCTTGTTTTACACTTTTAAGTTGAGGAGCTTCTATCAAAGGTTCTTCATAATACTCTCCACTATAAACCGCCTCTCGATAATTTGTATCTGCACGATATTGGGTATCAATAAACTCCCAAGGTCTCTTCTTAGATGGGGGCTGCAGTGCTCTCGGTCGTTTCGATATAATTGATCGAATAAATTTTTTATTTTTCTTTACGTTTCCTTCCTTAAATACGCTAAATAAGCTAGCTACCTGCCTATCAATTTCATCAAAATAATCCCGAGTTGTATCATCGAGCTTTTCCCAATAGTCTCTTTCAGGTTTCTTAAAAGGAATAACGGGGACACTTGGTTGACCCACTGCATGTGAATATTCAGGATACAATTCTCGTAGCATCGCAGAAACATCTTCTGTGGGCATATTCCTAGGTGGAAATAGAATCATACTGTCTATTGCTTCATGCCACGATCCAGGGCGCAGAAGAGCGAGTGACCCGAGCTCTGCGGTCTGTTTAAGATATCGTGCAACTGTCCAACTTCCATGCCACTGTGGATCAAAAAGTCCTGCCGGATCAACAAGTTTTATCGTCAAATTCCTAAATGCATCTGGGTCTTCAAAAAGTTCTGGACGCGTAGTTTTAAGCTTTTCCATTGCATGATTAAATTCAACCGAACCAAAGGAATACGCATAAATAGTGAGTGGTCTGCCGCTTGCCATTAGATCTCCGATATCACGTGCCATATCTTCATAACGCGCTGGTTCTTTTGCATCCAGCGAAAGATATGAGTTGTGAAGCGTATAGTTACCTTTCCCAAAGTTTTCTTCTAATGGACCCTTCATCGACCGGATTCTGTGGTGGGCGCCCGTGTTTCCCATGAAAGCTATGGCATAGGGAGTTCTATCTGGGAGAGGTGTCTCAATGTTAGGTTGTAACTCTTCACTCATAGTACATATTATATCTCATCTCGTCTTGCACGTACAAACTTTACCCATTCCTCTACAATCTCTACAATAAGTTTGTATGGTGCTTCGATAAGAAGGTCGAAAACGAGCATGAGAATATTGAGTTTTGCGACTTCACGACTCAAGAACTTTCCTACGCTTAAGACAGGTAAAAATAGGAAATAAATTACCGGTGACAAGACCCCATCGGTATCTTCAAGCGAATATTCTTTCGTTGTTTGGCGAATGCGGTAGCCGAAAAAACCAACAACGGTCATGAAGAAAAAGAAGACTCCTTTGTTAATAATTGAAAATCCGAGTCGAGATAGGAGTAAATAAATCATTGAAAATGTAATTCCAAAAAATACAAAATATGCAATGGTAAAGCCAAAAACTAAGAGCGGTCGGCGAATTTTTTTATTTGCTGGAGAAATTTTTATCGGAGTTGTTTCGAAGGAATCATCATCATTTATGATATTAATAATTCTGGTATAAATTTTGGTAGTGTTTTTAGCGCCAGGTACTCGAAAGAAGGATACTAAAAGCCCCATTAATACGAGTGGGGAAATTATATTAATGACGAGTGGACCGTATTCGACCATTCCATACAGAAATTTACTAAGGGGGAATTCAAGAAGGAGTACGAATATCACTTTAGTAAGGAAGATATAAATAACGCTTCGGATAGTTGTAGTGCGCAGTTTACTGCTTGTTTCAATATATTTTTCGCCACATGTTTTTTCAACACTTTCACTTAGTTTCTCCTCATCGGCTAGTATTTCACTTAATTCTGTCTCATTTTTTTCGAGTATGTCATATAGAATTAGAAATGGAGGGACGTTTTTCTTAACGCTTCTAATGAGCTTGTCACTATATGGATTCTTAATGATTGTTTCAAGCGATCTGACGGTTTCTTGCCAAATTTCAGCCAAATGAGTAATCTTTTCCTGTGTGAGTTGTGAAAATGATTCGTAATGGAGAGTAAAAAGGTGTGCTCGGATGTATGCACTGTCATTTTTAGCAAATCCGGCTTCGCACGCCGCATAAAAATATGCATCTCGGTTTTCAGAAGAAAGACCTTCGATATCAATTTTTTGCCGCATCACCTGATAAAAAAAATACAAATACGCAGACATTGTTTGGGTACGAACAATATTGATCCCCTCCTCAATTTCACAAGTCACGATATCTAGTAAATACTGATTTTCAAGTTCAGAAATTTTGTGTCCCGATTGCTCTAGCTGTTTACGAAAATGTATGAGGCTATTTATGATGTGTTGAACGAGTGCCACATCCTTTTGAGTTACATTTTCAGGAGACATATACCGCGCCCACAAAAGCTCACGAACCACATTTTCCCCTTCCCCGTCCCCTGCTGGGTTTATGGCAAGCCGACGTCGTAAAATTCGTTCAATTGCGGCACGACAAACTAAATGTTCTTCTCGAAACTCAATAGAGTTTCGAACCTTTTCATACATGAGCGCAAAAAAAGAAACAGTTTGAGATACGCTAATATGCGTACTATCACTATGTTTTTTTTGATCTTTGGCAATTTTTATAGATTCTAGGAGCGCATCTGTGTATGGAGAAAGTTTTATGCCCATAAGCTCTCATTATATACCTCCATGCGCGATATGCTATACTCTATTTGCACATGAGAGTACTCGCACTTGATTCAGGCATTGAACGGACTGGCTACGCAGTTTTTGATTACAAAAATAAAAAACACGAACTTCTTGCGTATGGACTGGTGAAAACAAGTAAAAATGATGATTTGTCGGCCAGACTATTTGAATTATCACAAAAACTTGATGAAATTTTAATGAGAAATACACCTGATGTATGCGTACTTGAACAGCTTTTTTTTAACACAAACCAAAAAACTGCAATAATAGTTGCACAAGCGCAAGGTGCGACGATTCTCACTGTTACAAAGAGAAGTATTCCGGTTGAGTTCATTTCTCCACTTACCGTTAAACAAGCAATTACCGGAGATGGGCGGGCCGACAAGAAACAAATTCAAAAAATGGTATCATTTACTATTAAATTTCCAGTTAAACCAGAAACAGACGATGTGTATGATGCCGTAGCATGTGGGATGGCGTACTGTATTTTACATAAATAACAATGATTTCTAAGCTAAAAGGAATAATTGCTGAAGTTGAAGGAAATCTTCTTCTTCTGGAAACCAGTGGTGGGGTTTTTTACAGCCTTTTTTGCATGCCCGATCTTATCTCTGCACATAAAATTGGGGACAATGTCGAAATGTACACGTATTTGCAAGTTCGGGAAGATGCGCTTACGCTTTTTGGATTTTCAAATAAAGATGCGCATAAACTCTTTCAAATGCTTCTATCGGTTGACGGAGTTGGCCCGAAACTCGGGTTTGCAATTGTCTCTTTTACCGACGCATCAAAGGTGACGGAGGCAGTTATAGCCCAAAATGTCGGGTTCTTTAGCTCGATTCCTGGAGTGGGAAAGAAAACAGCACAAAAAATTCTTCTTGAACTTTCATCCAAAATGAACCAGGAATTTACACTAAAAAATCAAGTCCTTTCTGCTGACGAAGTTATCATTATCGATGCACTTAGTTCATTAGGGTTTGATAAAAGTGAGGCGAAAAAGATTCTTGTTCATATTGATAATACAGCAACTATTGAAAATAAGATTAAGCAGGCGATTCAATTATTAACCAAAAAATAATGAAAAAGAGCGAGATAGTATTTGATATAAATTTGCGACCAACTTCACTTTCCGAGTATATTGGGCAAGAGAAGGTTCGTCGTTCACTTCAACTCTTCATCGACGCTGTAATAAATCGAGGTGTTGTTGCCGAACACATCCTCTTTTACGGGCCGCCAGGAATTGGGAAAACCACACTTTCACACATTATTGCAAATGAGCTGAAAGGCGAGCTAAAAACGACGTCTGGGCCAGCAATTGTAAAAACAGGAGATTTAGCGGCAATTCTTACAAATCTTAAGGATAACGATGTACTCTTCATCGATGAGATTCACCGACTTCCGAAGCCAGTTGAGGAAGCGCTCTACCCTGTTATGGAAGATTTCGCACTTGATATTATCATCGGAAAAGGTCCATCGGCCCGCACCATGCGACTTCCTGTTCCCAAAATTACGATTGTTGGAGCGACAACTCGACTTGCACTTCTTTCTGCCCCACTGCGCGATCGGTTTGGTATGACGCTTCGACTTGATTATTATACAGATGAAGAAATGGCTCAAATCATTCTGCGATCGGCAAAACTATTCAATATTCCTCTTAAGAAAGAGATGGCAGATCTTATTGCAAAACGAGCTCGACGAACACCTCGGATAGCTAACAGAATCCTCAAACGAGCACGAGACCTCTATGAAGTACATAAACTTAAGGAAATTACGGAAAAAGTAGTAGATGATCTCTTTTCAATTCTTGAAATTGATGAAATTGGGCTTTCTGACGTTGATCGAAAGTATCTACTCATAATAATTGAGAAATTTGATGGAGGTCCGGTGGGGGTAAGTACACTCGCACATACGCTTTCAGAAGATATACAAACTATAGAAGAATATATCGAACCATATCTAATGAGAATAGGATTTATCAAAAAAACAGGAAAAGGAAGAGTGGTTACGACGAAAGCGTATGCCCATCTTAAGGTTACTCGTAAAAAAGAATCATCGGAACAAACGAGGCTCATTTGACCATTTGTCATGCTGAACTTGTTTCAGCATCTAGTTGTCATTCCCGCGAAGGCGGGAATCTATTCAGATAGATCCCCTGCCTGCCGGCAGGCAAGGCCGATCAGGTCGGGGATGACAAAAGAACTGAGATCCCGAAACAAGTTCGGGATGACGTCTTTCATAGATACTCCATCTAGGCAGGTAAAATGATATAATTACGCTGAAGGAAATTTTGCCCGGGTGGTGAAATGGTATACACGCAGTCTTGAGGAGGCTGTGCCGCAAGGCGTGAAGGTTCAAGTCCTTTCCCGGGCACCTACCCTGGTCGCTTAGCTCAGTTGGTTAGAGCACCGCGTTTACATCGCGGGTGTCAGGGGTTCGAGTCCCTTAGCGACCACTTTTTGTGAAAAAAATATTTATCGTCTTAGTTTCTGTTGCTCTTCTATTATTTATATTCTTAACTCGACCATCAGATTTCCCCGGCTATCCGCGAAAAAGTGTAAGTATCAACGATAATCAGATACAACTCATCGTCGCAGACACTGAAGCTCGAAAGGCTCAAGGTCTTTCAGGAAGTGCTCCGTTACGTGATTCTGAAGGAATGCTTTTTTTATTTGATGCACCAGGAAAATATGGGTTTTGGATGAAGGATATGAAATTTTCGATTGATCTGATCTATATTAAAAATAATACAGTTGTCGATATTATTTACGATGCACGGCCAGATTCATATCCCACTATTTTTTTACCAAGTAAAGAGTTTGATAGTGTAATAGAAGTTCATGAAGGAGTTGTAAAGAAAAAAGGTATCAATATTGGTGATAATCTACGCTATAATCAATAGATGGACTTGAAAACGATACTTCCCTCAATTGGATACCTAGGTATTTTCGCTGTTATTTTCGCTGAATCGGGGCTTTTAATTGGTTTTTTCTTGCCGGGTGACAGTCTCCTTTTCACCGCAGGATTTCTGGCATCTCAACATATTTTTGACATACATATTCTAGCTTTCATATGCTTTATTGCGGCAGTTATTGGAGATAGTGTGGGCTATGCATTTGGACATAAAGTAGGAAGACGTTTATTTCATAAAAAAGACTCACTGCTATTTCACAAAGATAACCTGGAAAAAGCAAATACTTTTTATAAAAAACATGGACGAAAGACAATTATTATTGCTCGATTTATGCCGGTCGTACGTACATTTGCGCCAATCGTTGCCGGAATTGGGGAAATGGAATATAAAACGTTTTTGAGTTACAATGTGATTGGAGGAGCGTTATGGGCCCTGGGACTCACCTACGCAGGATACTATCTGGGAAAATCCATTCCCGATGTAGACAAATATTTACTTCCAATTATTCTTCTCATAGTCTTCCTTTCCGTTGCCCCAACCGCAATTCACATCCTCAAAGACCCACAGAATAGAAAACAACTTCTCTCACTTCTTACGAGAAAGTCTAGCTAATATAGAACGAGAAATTGTCTGTTTCTAGGAAGCTTGAAGCGGAGACGTATTTGTGAGCTTGAGAGTAGTCCTTCAGATTAGTCGACGATTCACGCAGCGAGCCCCAATTTTAGTGTAAAATAGCTATAGTAACGCGAGCGATTCCAAGAAACAGACAATGCGAGGTCAAGAGCCCGGGTGGTGAAATGGTAGACACGCAACACTTAAAATGTTGTAAGCTAAACGCTTGTGTCGGTTCGAGTCCGACCCCGGGCACATGAAAAAAGACTTACTCTTTGAGGTGGGTTTAAAAGCTGTCATCAGGAACAAAGACGGCGATTTTTTACTGTTAAAACGCTCAAACCCATACATTTCGGATATAGATAACGGAGATACGAAAAAACTTCGCTGGGACCTGCCTGGAGGTCGGGTTGAATCCGGTGAAAACATTCAAAATGCATTGAAGAGAGAGGTTAAGGAAGAAACAAATCTCGATGTTACAAAAACAATTCGGATTTTGGATGTGCATGAGTCCTTTTATCACAAAGGATTCCACACAGTACGAATTTATTTTGAGGTAATTACCAAAGGAACCGTGAAGGTTAGTGAGGAGCATTGTGAGGCGCAATGGTATAATAGAGAGGAGATAATAAAACTTAGTAAACAGGACGTGGTTGAACGATCAACAGCGAAACTTTTCGCCGAGATAGCTCCCCCCTTCGCTGAAGCTTCGGAGGGCAAGCAGTGGTAGTGCCGAGATAGCTCAGTGGTAGAGCAACTGTTTTGTAAACAGTAGGTCCCGGGTTCGAATCCCGGTCTCGGCTCCAATTCCGCTTGACAAAGCCTAAAATGAGGTTTAGAATGACCAAATTATGGCAGAGCGACCCAGATTTGATCCCCTAGCAAAAGATTCAGATGGCAACCTTCTGTTTCCAAAATATAAAGATCTTCCTGACGAAGCTAAGCCATATTTTAGTTCTTCAAGGGATGGATTTATTTTAAGAGACGCTAATAGTAATGATGTAGATGCAAGAAGGCGTGTGGTTGAGGCAAAACCAGCTAGATTTGCAGTATTGTAAACGATGAGGACCGCCCCAAAATAGTTTCATTAGTTAATTCACTACTGCAAGTAGGACAACCCCAAGACGAATAAGCTTCTTTTTGATATACTATAGTGAGCCGAATCGCCCTCATAGCTCAACGGATAGAGTAAGACCCTTCTAAGGTCGAGATGGAAGTTCGATTCTTCCTGAGGGCGCCACGTCAAACGCGGGTTCCCCTCTACTTTCTCTCAATCGTATACTCGTACGGATAGTACATAAAATGCGCGGGGACTTCGTCCATGATCGCCTTCTGAAATTGCTGATATACTGCTTTTCGTCCTGCCACACCCAATTGTGCTCTCCCCTTTTCAAGATAATTGTCAACTTTTAAACTTTTTAAATGAGTAATATTTCGATTTTCGAGAACTGCTTGTGTTGAATGCCAGTAAAAGTATTGGTCAGGGTCAGTTGGTGGACTCCACGAAGAAAGAAGCATCTCAAAATCAGGTGGAATATATGAAAGAACTTTTAATGTAACTTTTACTCCAATATTCTCCAAACTTTTCTTTATATCTTCTCCAAGATCAATGTAGTCATAAAACGTTGAAATTGAAAGTTGTGCGGGCGCACTTGCTGTTGCATTTTTTTCTATAACCGTACGCGATTTTTCAGGGTCAAAAGGATATTGTTTAATACTTGAATAAAAAGCCCACGAGGTAGGTGGGATTGGTCCTGAAGCAATTTGTCCAAATACTTTATTATTAGGAATCGCTTCAACAAGTGCCTTACGAACATCTTTATCTTCTAACATTCCAGCCTCTGTATTAAAAAAAAGAGTAATTATTTGCGTATAATCAACGGTTTTAGAAATTATAGTGTTATTAAACGAATTAAATGAATCTGCTATTGTCTTTTTGTTCGTTTTAAATAGCCTTATTTCCCCTTTTTTATATGCTGTACCAAGAACATCTTCATTGGTATACATTTTGTACGTAATTGTTGCAAAATCTTTTTTATTTGGGACAAGTGTAATTTCTTTTATTGTGCCTCTATTTGATTTATAGCTTTGTCTATCATATAAGCCTGCAATACCAATTAATGGATATTTTATAAGTGGTTTAGTTAAATAAATTGGAAAAATTGAGAGTGGTTGATCTAAATGAAATTCAATTGTTAAATCATCGATTACTTTCATTTCTGTACCTTTTAAATCGAGACGAATATCTCGTGCTGTAAAACGTGTTTTATTACTCCAATAGAGATTTGGTTTCAAATGGAATCGATATATTTTTTGATCCTTACTTATTTCATATTTATTGATCAGAAGTGGGACAATTTGTCCCTTATCATTTACGTTAATAAGTGGATTTGATATAAGATTTAGAATCTCAGATGGTGGATTTTGTAATTTATAGGTTCCCACAATACCAATAACATCATGTTTGCGCAAAATGAGTGCGCTCAAGTATGGATAGAAGTTTACAATAAGAAAAATGAGGAAAAAACTACCGACACAGCTTACAATTATCGAACGAAGATTTTTTTTGAAAAAAGCTTTCAAAAGCCAATAGTAATACCGTAGTTTTTTATAGACGAGGTTCATAAAACCAAATTAACCAACGATACAAGGAAAAAAAGAACGATAAATACAACGGTTAACTGTAGGGTAACTTTCTCAATACCCCGTCTGGTTTGAAAAAACTCTCCTCCCCCGCCCCATGCGCTCCCGAGACCTGCTCCACGTCCTTGTACCAATATAAAGCCAATAATTGAAACGCTTAGAATAATAGTAATTGTCATTAATACATTATGCATAGTTCAATTATACACCAATTTTCCTTCCTCTTAAAAGCAAATGATACTTTTTGGCAAATCGGTGCGATTCATCACGAAGTTCCTGAATTATTTTAAAAAACGGTCCGTTTCGATCAATTGGAGCGGGGGAAATCTTCTCGCCTGAACGAAGTAACCGATCAGGTTTCTTGGCAATTCCGATAACTGGAATTGAAATATCAAGCTTAAGAAGCGTTTTTTGTGCAATACGCACCTGTGGAGAACCTCCATCAATAACAAGTAAATTAGGAAATCTCCATCCAGTTTTCTTGAAGCGACGACGCAAAACCTCCTCAATCATCGCAAAATCAGAAATCACTTTGACTGTTTTGATTTCAAAGCGGCGATACTGTTCTTTTTCAAGTCCCCCATTTTCGTACACAACCATAGAAGCAGTGGCCTCTTTTCCAAATAAATTAGAGATGTCAAAGCATTCTATTCTAAAATGCGGCCCCACTTTTTCGGTACCATTTGGAAAGTTTTTCTTCATAAACTCCTGTATTGAATGGGTAATTTGAGCTAAAGATATATTCTTAACTTCATAAGGATTTGAAAAAGATCGTTTGTAAATGAGATTGTTCAAATGAGTAATTTTGTCCCGGATGTCGAGAGCTTTCTCATACTCTTCACTTTTTGTTGCTTGAGCAAGATCTCGTTCAAAGTCTGTCAGTAAAAGTTGAGATCTTCCTGAAAGAATTTTTTTTAGTAGTGAAATGTTATGAAGATATGTTTTTTTTATTCTAACTTTCTCTTTCATATCAGTTTCTCGTTCTATATCTCCCGGACAGGGATCACACAATCCAATTTTTGCATAGAAACACCGTGTTTTTCCAATTCTTGATTGCATGCAAAATGGAATAATTCGACGAATGGCGTGAATGAGCGAGCGCGTTACCCGAAATGAAGAAAATGGACCAAAATAGAGTGATTTGTAATCATTTTCACGCCTTACAAGTGATACTTTTGGATATGTTTCTTTAGTAATTTTGATATACAGATGACTTTTGTCGTCTTTCAAAACGATATTATATTGCGGTTTATACCTACGAATCATGTTTGCCTCCAGAATGAGTGCGTCAAACTCTGATATTGTTTTTGTGCATTCAATTCGATCAGATTGATCAATAATTAACTTTTCCTTCTGATCAAATTGACTGTTACGAAGATGAGAAATAAGCCGAGCCCTCAAATTAATCGCTTTTCCAATGTACAGAGGAATATTTTTCTTATAAAAAAAATACACACCGGAGGTTGATGGAATATCTTTTAGAACATCTTTACTTATCATATTTTAATCTGGTAACAAATTTATAGATTACAAATAAACTAATACAACCAATTAGTATTCCAATAACCTGATTAAGAAGTAATTCAGAGGCTGAAGAAATATCTACCTGTTTTTTCGCTACGATTTTCCCATCAATCATAGCAGTAATGATTGATCGTTTTTTAGTGTTTATCGTATTCAGTTCAAACTCCATCTCTCTTTTTTCCATTGGAGCGATTAAATCAATACTGATTTTTGAGGGATTTATAAGAGTATTATCAGCAGTTATACTTATATTTAGATTTTTTCTAAATGTGTTTCCATCATTTATAATTTGTAAGACTCCTTTTTTTTTTGAGCCAAGCTTCAAAGATGTATCGACAACTATTTGTGCATTTAGTTTGTCAATTGATCGAGGGTTGGTTACTATTGGAACTACAGACACGTCTTTTCTATCGCGAATTTTATACATACCTGCAGGAAGTGGGATAACTGCATCCTTCCCATGAATTGCAAATGCAATATGGTTGAGGTCAAAAGAATCAAAATAATTTATTCCTGAAGTGTCTTGCCATGTAGGGTCAACTGGAATCCAAGAGCTTAAATCGCTATTATAATATTCTGGCCATGAATGGAGAATATCACCATTAAATGAGAGGGGTTGAATTGTTCGATCGGTACTATACGCAAATCCTTCAATTTCTCGAGCAGGAATCTTATTCATTCTTGCAAGCGCCACAAAAAGATCCGTGTACTCTGTACAAACGGCTTCATAAGGATTTTTTATGGCAATATTTGCACCTTTACGAATAAGTGTTGAAGCTATTTGGGTTGGATCGTAGGTCAAATGCTTTAAAACACGATCATATATTTCCTCTACAGTTGATTTTTCAGTTAATCCTGCAAAGGTGGTATGAGGAGGAAGTTTCCAATATGAAGATCCTTTAAGAATATATTCTTTTTGTTTTTTAAACATATTTTTTGAGAACGTTTCCATGGAATTTCCTGACCGGGGAAATAATTCTGTAATACCTGAATACTTTACAACGAGCTCTTGTTTGGGAAAAAGTGTGTAGGTGGCCATATAATTGCCGTCAGTATCAATAAACACATTCTGTGGCTTAGGCTGAATGTTTTGCACATACACTTTCTGATATGCAGTTTCTGGAATAAGTGCTATTTGGGTTTGCCGCGACACAAGATCAGGATTTTTAAGTGTATAGTTTAGGGAAGTCTGGTACATTTGGGATCTTCCAAATACAATATACACGATTTGATCGGTAATACTATTCCAAACAATTGTATTACTAATTACTGCTGATGGTTGTGGTTTTGCAAGAGCTACGTGTGAAGAAACTCCATTTGGAACCTCTAATTTAAGATTGAAAGTAGAATTCTCTGACTGAATGGCTGGCAAGATAACTTCAGCGACAGTACCAACAATTTTAAATCCATTTTTTTGAATATAGGTAATTTCCACAGTAGTTCCAGTATTTTTTATGGCAGTATTATCTGGCAATGAAAAAGAAATTTCTGTTTTTGTAGTATCTGTTTTTGTTTTTGTTGTAATCGATTGATTTTCAAAACGTCCCTGAATATTTTCAACTTTAAAATAGCGAGGGAAACTTAGACTAAATTCATGCACATATAAATCTGATCGTAAGTTTGTTATGTTTATTTTCAACGTAACTGAAAAATCATTTTCTGCAGTCGGAATATAATTTGCATCATATACAACTTTATACGGTACACCAGCATATGTTTTAGATGGGAATAAGAAGAAGTATATGAACAAAAACAGGCTAAAAAACTTTACATATCTCATAATTACTTTACATAATCTCGTAAATAGCTTCCGGTAAACGAATCTTTTTTTTCCAAGAGTCCCCCAATTGGTCCTTGATACAATATCTCTCCTCCAGCTTGCCCACCCGTGGGACCAAGATCAATAACATAGTGACTATTCTTTATAACTTCCAAGTTATGCTCAATCACAATCACCGTGTTTCCTCGTTCAACTAGCCTATTAAGTGTATCAAGAAGTTTCTCAACATCATACATGTGAAGACCAGTTGTCGGTTCGTCTAAAATATATAGTGTCCGTCCTGTCTCTTTTTTTGCAAGTTCAGCCGCAAGCTTTATCCGCTGTGCTTCCCCACCAGAAAGTGTTGGAGCAGGCTGACCAAGTTCCATGTATCCAACTCCCACACTTTGAAGCGTTGAAAGTTTTGACTCGATCATATGAAAACCCTTAAAAAAGGTGAATGCTTCGTCAATTGTCATGTGCAATACATCATAAATATTTTTTCCTTTAAAAAATACTTCAAGTGTTTGCGTGTTGTATCGCTGTCCTTTGCACACATCGCATTTTACATATACATCTGGAAGAAACTGCATCTCAATCTTTATAGTGCCTGCTCCTTGGCATTTTTCACATCGTCCACCCTTTACATTAAATGAGAAGCGGCCTTTGAGAAATCCATGCATTTTTGCATCGTGTGTTTGTGAAAACAAGTCGCGAACATGATCAAATATTCCCATATACGTTGCTGAATTTGATCGAGGAGTTTTTCCAATGGTTGATTGGTCAACGAGATATACTTTATCTAAATACTGATATCCCAAAAGTTGATCAAATGTTCCAAGGGACAGTTTGAAAGCGCCTTCAAGATAATATCTCAATGCTTTATAAAGTGTTTCAACAATGAGTGTGGACTTTCCTGATCCTGAAACTCCCGTAATACTAATTAAGTTTCCTAATGGAAATTTTGCTGAAACATTCTTCAAATTAAATTGACGACATCCATGAATTTCTATATATCCATAATGCTTATGAAGTACATCGGGAAGTTTTTTTATATGTTTATTAAATAAATACTTTGCAGTAAGTGAAGCTGTATTTTTTTTTAATTCCTCAACCGAGCCTTGAAATATTACGCGTCCCCCATGTTTTCCCGCTTTTGGTCCAAAGTCGACAATATGATCGGCGGCTAAAATAGTTTCAGAATCATGTTCGACGACGATAAGTGTATTTCCGAGTGCTTGGAGATTTTTAAGTGATTTTATGAGTGCATTAACGTCGCGTGGATGAAGTCCGATTGACGGCTCATCAAGTACATAGAGAACTCCAGTTAATCCACTTCCTATTTGGGAAGCTAAACGAATTCTTTGAGATTCTCCTCCTGACAAGCTGGAAGCCGCTCGTCCAATTGTTAAATATGAAAGTCCAACGTCAATTAAAAAAGAAAGTCGATTTTTTATCTCAAGAAAAATATTTCGTGAAACTTCAGTTTCGTAGGATGAGAGTTCGTTTGATGTTTTTTTAATAAATTCAAATAATTCATCAATTGCAAAGTTAGATAACTCAACAATGTCCTTATCTTCAATCTTAATGCATAAAACCTCTGGTTTAAGTCGTTTACCTTCACATTCATCACAGACTTCATCAGTCATATATTTCTCAACTTCATGTGCCATAAATTCGGAGCTACTATCGGTGTATCGTCGATACAATTCTGGAATTATCCCAATAAATACTTCACGAATGATCGTATCTCTTCCAAATCTGTTCTGACCATGAACGGTGTACGTTTTATTATTTCCATTCAGAAGAATTTGAATCTTTTCCTCGGCAACTTCAGAAAGTGGCGTTGAGATGCTTATTCCCAGATCATCAAGAACGTCGCGAATGAGGCGTCCGTACCAGGTGCTGAATGCAAACACTTTTCCCAAAGGAATTATTGCTCCATTTTGTATTGAAACTCGTCTTTCAAGAACAAGTTCGGGGGCAATTTTTACGACATATCCCAAGCCCTTACAATTTTCACACGCACCAAAGGGAGAATTAAATGAAAACATGCGTGGTTCTATTTCAGGAAGTGCAAAATCACAGGTGGGGCAGGATAATTTTTCAGAAAATAGGTGTGTAGACTCCCCTGTTTTTAAAAGAACAGTTCCATCTGAAAGACTAGTTGCTTGTTCAACATTTTCAGCCAAACGTTTTAATAGACCTTCAATGAATTGGTTGTTTTTTACTTCACTGTGAGAAACAGGAAAAGCATATATTACAACTTCAATCGTATGCTTGATATTTTTTTCAAGATTAGGAACTTGTTCGAGTGTTACTCGCTTTCCATCAACAATGACATCAGTGAATCCTTTTGCTTTTAGGTTCGAAAATAACCCTTCAAATTCACCTTTTCTTTCTCGAATAATTGGGGAAATAAGGGCGAATTGCTGTGGTGCAAGCTTATTCTTCTCTACGTGGACGATGATGTGCTCGACAACTTTTTGAGTTATCTCATCAATCGACATTTTCCTAATCTCCGTCTTACAATTTGGACAGAAAGCATGGCCGACACGAGCATAGAGGAGACGGATATAATCGTATATCTCTGTAATCGTTCCAACAGTAGATCGAGGGTTTTTGCCTACAGATTTTTGATCTATTGAAATTGCTGGAGAAAGGCCTTCGATAAAGTCAACATCGGGTTTGTCCATAATTCCTAGGAATTGGCGGGCATATGAAGAGAGGGACTCAACATATCTACGCTGACCTTCGGCATAGAGCGTATCGAACGCAAGAGAAGACTTACCAGAACCAGAAACGCCAGTAAAAACCACCATTTTATTCTTTGGAATTGTCAAGTCAACATTTTTTAGATTGTGTTCCCGTGCTCCCTTAATTATTATGTTATTCATAGTAGTATTAGTGTCATCCTGGAGTCCCGCTTTACGGGACGATAGGATCCCAGTGTCATTCCCGCGAAGGCGGGAATCTATTCTTATGGATCCCCGACTACTCGGGGATGACAAATGCTTCGTTCCAGAATGACAAGTATTATTCTAATTCCTTCATCTTTTCTCTAATCGCAATGGCCGCCTCAAAATGCAGGCCTTGGGCCTGTTTCCTCATCTCTTTTCTCAGTTTTTCGATAAGTTTTGATTTATCTTGTGGCGTTAAATTATCAGGTTTAATATCTATAAGTGTCTGAAAAACAGCGCCTGATGTGAAATCTCGTTCTTTTTGCTCTTCAAGTTTGATGATGTCTTCTTTTATTTCCTTAAAAATGGTCTTCGGAGTTATATTGTGCTCCTTATTATACGCAACTTGATAGTTTCGGCGTCGATCAACTTCATCAACTGCCGCCGTTATTGACTTTGTTATTGTATCAGCATAAATAATAATTTCACCCTCACTATTTCGTGCGGCTCGTCCCATTGTTTGAATTATCGCAGTTTTGCTTCGCAAAAATCCCTCATTGTCAGCGTCAAGAATCGCAACGAGGGAGACTTCAGGTAGATCAATCCCCTCTCGTAGCAAATTTATTCCCACTAGTACATCAAAATCAGCACTTCGAAGTTTATGAAGGATTTCTGACCGATCAAGTGTCTTTATATCTGAATGCAAGTACTCTGTCTTAATTCCCTGTTCTTTTAAGTAACTAGTGAGATCCTCGGCAATTCGTTTAGTGAGAGAGGCAACGAGCACCCGTTCTTTTTTCTCAACTCTTTTTTTTATCTCGACCAACAGATCCGGAATCTCTGTTTTTGCAGGTCGAATACTTACTTGCGGATCGACAATACCGGTTGGTCGCACAAGCTGTTCGATTACCCTCCCTTGTGCCTTTTCAATTTCCCACTCATTTGGGGTTGCAGAGACATAGACTACGTTATCAATTTGATTATAAAACTCACTGAATTGCAATGGACGATTATCGAGTGCTGAAGGAAGTCGAAAACCGTATTCAATAAGCGTTTTCTTTCGAGCTTGGTCTCCGTTATACATGCCTCGAATTTGTGGGACAGTCATGTGTGATTCATCTATAAAAACAAGCCAATCGCGGCCAAAGCGAGTTTTGAAATAATCGAGGAGTGTGAAAGGAGGCTGGCCAGGTGCTCGCCCATCAAAATAGCTTGAATAATTTTCAATTCCATTTACATATCCCATCTCACTAAGCATTTCAAGATCATAATTCACCTTTTTAAGAAGCCGAGTTGCTTCAAACTCTTTACCATCTTTCTTAAGCGTATTATATTGCTTCTCAAGATCTGCACGAATTCGAATTTCTGCTGACTCAAAAAGTGCGGGATCTGTCATGTACTGTTTTGCTGGGTAAATGAATACGTACTCGCCAGTGGCAATTTCTTCGCCTATTTTCTCTCCAATTAACGGATCCATTTTAAGAATACTCGTTATACTTTCTCCATCAAGTTTGACTCGATATCCAAAATCAGCTGCAGCCGGGTAAATATCAATTGTACTTCCACGTACTCGAAATGATCCACGCTTGAAGTCATACTCATTTCGCACGTATTGGAGCTCAATAAGCCGTTTTTTTATTTGATTAAGATCATACATTCCTCCTACTTTAAGTTCGAGGATAAATTTCCCATACTCAAGTGGTGAACCGATATTGTAAATACAAGAAACAGAGGCAACAACGATTGGATCAGTTCGAGTGAGAATATTTGAAGTAGAGGCAAGTCGAAGTCGGTCAATGGTTTGATTAATTTGTGCCTCTTTCTCGATATATGTATCAGTTTGGGGAATATATGCTTCTGGTTGATAATAATCGTAATATGAAACAAAGTATGAAACAGCATTTTCGGGGAAGAAATCCCGAATTTCCTGGTATAACTGGCCAGCAAGTGTCTTATTGTGGCTGATAATAAGTGCTGGCATCTGCGTTTTTTGAATAACTTGGGCCATGGTGAAGGTTTTACCCGAGCCGGTGACGCCTAAAAGCACCTGATTCTTCATTTTTTTTGCAATACCCTCACTTAACGCCTGTGCGGCCTGTTCCTGAACATCGATAGGCTTATAGGGAGCGTGAACTTTAAACATAAACCTCTAATTGTATCAGTTTAGAAAGTAATAATCTAGCTGTTTCACACCCTTGTGTCATCCCCGACCCCGATCGGGGATCTATTTGAATAGATTCCCGCCTCCGCGGGAATGACAATGGGATTCTATCGCTTCGCTCCGTCAGACGGGGCTTCGCTCCAGAATGACAATCTGTCATCTCTTGAGCCTTTGGCTCCAGAGCCAAGGCCTGAAAGGAGTGAAGGATCTAAGTGTGGAGAGTCGCCACTTTTGAAGTATAATATACCCATGTTATTTATTATCGGTACATCAATTGGGAATATTGAGGATACAACACTTCGAGCCGTGAGAACACTTTGTTCTGCTGAAATAATCCTTGCCGAGGATACACGCACATTTGGAACATATTACAAGAGGGTAAAAGAACTTTTTAAATTATCTAGCAAGAAACAGCAAAAGTTTTTAAGTTTTCATACAGAGAATGAGTTTGAACAGCTTTCTCAAGCTCTCGAGCTTCTCAAAGCGGGATTGGATGTAGTACTTGTTTCTGAATCAGGAATGCCTGTCATCTCGGATCCGGGAGCACTCCTCCTTTCCCATGTAATTAAAGAAGGAATTCCATACACGGTAATTCCCGGTCCAAGCGCACTCACCACAGCTGCTGTGCTTTCTGGCTTCAAAACAGAGAGACTCCTTTTCCTTGGCTTTTTACCTAAAAAAGAGAGTCAAATTATAAGTCTTCTTAAAAATCTGAAGGACGGAGCTGTGATTTTTTACGAGTCGCCGCATAGAATCAACAAGACGCTCGAGATCTTGGCAAAAGAGCTTCCAAATACTAAAATAGCAATTTGCCGTGAAATGACGAAGAAGTTTGAGGAAGTTGTGAGAGGAACTCCAGGTGAATTATCAGGAAAAACGTATAAGGGCGAATTGACAGTTGTGATAAGGCTTTAATATATACGACTTCTAGGTTAAATAGATTAGAATAGAATTGATGGTTTGGACTTTCAGAAATAGATATGGTATAATCTATTCATGGGAAACAGAGAATTTGAGCCACAAAATCAATCAATGCTACAAAGGGGAATAAGAACCTATGAAGTTACTAGAGACGAAAAAGGCTATCCTTGTCTATTATTAACCCCCGATGAAGATATGCTCGTTCGACAAGGTGCGGATTTTAATGATATTAAAGTTGCGGAGATAAATGGAAATTTATGGCATTTTGATAAAGCAGATGATCGAACAAAAGTACAAGAATTTCTTGATGACCATGCACAGACCTCGCCAAATACTACTCTTTCTAATATTCCTCCAGCGTAGATGTATCTCCTATTGGAAGGCCGAGTTCTTTAGCTTTCAGGATTCGTCGCATGATCTTTCCAGATCGAGTTTTTGGAAGCTTGTCAATAAACTCAATTTCTTTTGGATACGCGTGCCCGGCCAAGTTCTTTTTTACGTACTCTGAAAGCTCGTTCTTTAAAGCTTCGGTTGGCTTAATACCTTCTTTCAAGACTACAAATGCCTTAATTATTGACCCTCGAAGTGCGTCTGGCTTCCCAATAACTCCTGCTTCAACGACTGCGTGATGCGCAATGAGCGCAGACTCAACCTCAAATGGCCCAACACGCTCTCCAGACGTCTTAATGACATCATCAGCCCGTCCAACGAACCAGTAGTACCCGTCTTCGTCTTTATATGCCTGGTCTCCTGTCAGGTACACCCGCTTATTTGCCAAATCCTTTACTCGCATGAAGTAAGACTCATACTTAACTGGTCTTCTCCACAACTTTTTCATTATTGATGGCCAATTTGGCTCGAATGCTAGGTTTCCCGTTTGGCCTGTTTTAAGAAGATGACCATCATCACTCACAATATGTGGTATAATTCCTGGAAATGGCTTTCCCATACTGCCTGGCTTTATAGGAACAGAGGGAAAATTTGCCATAAGGATTCCTCCTGTCTCTGTCTGCCAATACGTGTCATGAAAGGGCAGACCATACACTTTCTTGCTCCATGTCACAAGCTCGGGGTTAAGTGGCTCTCCAACGCTCGTTATATGACGAAGTGATGTTAAATTGTACTTCTTAATCAAATCCTCTCCTGCCGCGGCTAACATTCGTATTGCAGTTGGAGCGGTATACCAAACTGTTACTTCATACTTTTGAATTATTGAGTACCACACACTCGGATCAAACCGACCAGCGTGAACAACCGTTGCCGCCCCGCACGCCCATGTTCCCAAAATTTCGTATACAATACCTGTTACCCAGCCTGGGTCGGCCGTACACCAGTACACATCGCTCTCGTGCAGGTCTAGAACCCATTTTGAGGTTAAATACTCATATACTATTGCTTTGTGTCTATGAACCACACCCTTTGGCTTTCCGGTTGTTCCAGAGGTGTAGAGCATATATGCATCATCATCTTCATTAGTTTGGGCAACGTGGAGACTTTTAGGTTGCATAGATATCTCATGTGCGAATCCTTTGTCCGTTAGAAGAATTCTTTTTAAGTGTGGAAGATTCTTTTTTACGGTTGAAAGCCGTTTTGCGAGCTCACTTGTGGTAATCAAAATTTTAGCTTGAGATTGATCAAGTCGATCGTAGAGTGCCTGTGGGCCAAACGCACTAAACATAGTACCCGCAACAGCTCCGATCTTCAATATTGCAATAAAAGCCATATATAGCTCTGGAACTCGTGGAAGAAATATGAATACTCTATCTCCTTTTGAAACACCAAGTGATTTTAAATAATTTGCAATTTGATTTGATGCCTCTTCCATCTCGAGGAACGTATACTTTCGACTTTCTCCATTTTCCCCCTCCCAATACATCGCAATCTTATTTTTTCGGTCTCCGAGTGCATTTTTCGTTATGGCATTATATGCCGCATTAATCTTATCATGGTCGAACCAAACGAGTTCATCGATATATCTGTCGTAGGTGAAATACTTGGATGTTGCAGTATAATCTTCGAGATTTGGAGCCATCTTAAGGTTTTCTTTATGAATCACTTTATTATCAAGCATGTATTCATACTAGGAAATTAACAGGTCATTGTCAATTGAAATTGTTAGATAAATTAGGCTATACTAAAAAGTAGTGTCATTCTGGACCCCTGCCTGCCGGCAGGCAAGGGAAGCGATAGAATCCGATATTTGAGATCCTATCGGTCACTCCGTTCCCTCCAGGATGACAACACGTAAGTATGTACGACCTAGTAACCATTGGCGATGTGACAATTGATTTATTCTTTCGATCAATTTCAATTCCAGTAGTGGATAGTAAATTTTCCCTTAGTGTAGGAGGAAAATATATGGCTGAATACTTTTTTGAATCAGTTGGTGGTGGTGGGGCAAATGTAGCTATTGGTGCTACGAACCATGGTCTTAATACAGCAGTTTTTTCTAAAATTGGAGAGAATAGCTTTAAGCAGATTATATTGCAAAAACTCCTAAAAAAAATGGTATCAACGGAATTCTTAATTCACGATCCTTCTTTTACAAATATATCAACAATTCTGCTGTCTAGTAAAGGAGAAAAGTCGGTAATTCATCATGCGACGCTCCATGAAGACCTTGATGTTAATGAAGTTATTCGTGAGAAATTACTAAGTTCTAAACTGTTTTATATGGGAAATTTACCCGATATATCACTATCTCGCAAGGAAGCGCTTCTTTCATTTTTAAAGAAAAATAACAAGAAAGTGTATCTAAATATAGGAACAAGTGACTGTCAAAAAAGATTGCACAAGCTTACCCCACTATTAAAACTTGCAGATATACTTATCATAAACACATATGAATATGCCCAGCTCTTGGGCCTCAAAAAAGAAAAAATTGATTTTACTAAGGATTGTGCAAAACAAATCATGTTTTCCGATAAATTACTGATACTTACCGATGGGCCGGGGGGAAGTTATGGATATTTTGAAGGAAAAGTTCATCACAAGCCAGCATACAAAGCAACCGTCATTGATACAACAGGTGCTGGAGATGCCTATGTTGCCGGATTTATTAGTAGTCAGATGAAGGACGAATCAATTGAAAAATCAATGGAAATGGGAAGTTTGTATGCGGTAAAAATAATTGAAAAAGTTGGTGCAAATTGAGGTCGCATACTTACCGAAATCCCACAAGGTGGGATTAAAAGTCAATATCTTCAAGTAAGTTTTTTCCGGTCATGTCTTGTGGAATAGAAATCCCCATAAGTTTTAATATTGTGGGAGCAATGTCGGCCAAAATACCCGTTTGCAAGCGAATTGGCTTACCTTTTAATTTATTACTTATTGCTATGAAAGGAACGGGGTTATCCGTGTGTTCTGTGGAAATACCGCCTTTTGCGTCAAGTTTTTCTTCAACGTTTCCATGATCAGCCGTAATAAGAACTGTATATTCCATTTTTAATGCAGATTCGATAACTTTTGCAAGACATATATCAACTGTTTCAACAGCTTTTATACATGCTTTTATATCCCCTGTATGCCCAACCATATCTGTATTTGCAAAATTACAGAGTATGAATTTGTACTTATTTTCAAGTACTTTTTTAATAAGGGTATCAGTCATTTCAGGTGCTGACATTTCAGGTTTTTGGTTATATGTTGGAACCTTTGGTGAAGGAATAATGAGGTGATCTTCCATTGGAAATGCATTTTCACGAAGCCCATTAAAGTAAAATGTGACGAACCGTTCTTTTTCACTCTCGGTTACTCGCAGTTGACTCATTTGATGTTCAGATAAAACGCGGCCCAAAGGCATCGGTACAACGTGAGGAGGAAATGCAATTTTGACTGGCAAATCTTTTTCATATTCGGTCATTGTTATAAACAATAAATCTTTCACTTTTTCACCTCGGTCAAACGGTGGTTGCATAACAATTTCGTTTTCGTTGAGATGTTTTTTAAAATATTTAGTAGCATAGGGGTCGTACGAAACCATATTTGCGTCACGTGCAAAATCATCAAGCGTAAATGCGCGAGTTAGTTCTCGTGGTCTATCGATACGATAATTGTAGAAAATAACAGTATCGCCGGATTTAATAAGAGTTATTGGATCATTATTTTGTACAATATTTGTTGGCAATATAAATTCATCTGTAACTTTGGTATCATATGATTTTTTGATTACTTCTTCCCATGTTGCGGCCTTATTCCCTACTCCCTCCGTTAAACATTTATACGCTTTCTCAACTCGTTCCCACCGCTTGTCTCGATCCATAGCATAGTACCTACCCATAACAGATGCTATTTTTCCTACACCAAATTCATTACATTTTGCATCAACGGTTTTTAAGAATTCACTAGCAGATTGGGGTGGAGAATCACGACCATCAGTTATTGCATGAATAAATATATTTTTTATATTTTGCTGCTTGCATAAAGATAACAGTGTAAATAAATGCTCTGTGCTGGCGTGAACCGTTCCGGCACCAATGAGACCAAGTAAATGAAGATTTCCCCCTTGTTTTTTTGCATGGTCAATTCCTTCTAACAGTACTTCATTTTTATAAAACGATCCATCACCAATTGATAAATTTATTCGGGGAAGACTTTGATAAATTACTTTTCCCGCTCCCATGTTTAAATGTCCGACCTCTGTGTTTCCGACTTCATTAGCAGGAAGTCCTACTGACTCCCCAGACGCCTTTAATTGCGTTGTGGGATACATTCGCAAGAAACCATTAATACTTGGAATTTTAGATAATGATATTGGGTTTCCCGGACCTGGCCCAGCTACTCCAAATCCATCCAGAACGATAAGTAATACAGAACTCATATACTATATGTTATTAAATTTGTAATTCTTTTTCAATCTCAAGTAATCGATTATATTTAATTACACGTTCTCCCCGAACGGGTGCACCAAACTTTACAAAATCAGCTTGAATTCCAACTGCAAGATCGGCGATAATTGAATCAACGGTCTCCCCAAGTCTATGTGAAAACACAGTTTTAAATCCTGCTTCTTTTATTAAATTAACGTTTTCCAACATCTCCGTAATTGTGGGAACCTGATTAAATTTCACCAGGACTGCATTACATGCTTTTTCATGTATTGCTTTTGCAAGACGGTCCTTATTTCCAGCAACAAAGTCATCACCTACAAGATAGCTTTTATTTCCAATAAGATCATTCATTTTTTTCCAACTCCCATAATCTTCCTCATCTAAGGGATCTTCAAGAAATAAAATTGTATATTTTTCTATAAGGTCAGTCAGAAACGCTATATATTCATCAGTTGAAAGCGGCTGTGGTTTATCTTTTACAGTATATTTTCCTTTTGAGTAATAATATGAAGGTGCGCAATCAAGCCCAAAAAAAACATCAACACCTAAATTCATTTTTTGAGAAGCTATTGTTTCACGCATTACTTCAAGTGCATCGCTATTAGTCAATAGATTTGGCGTAAACCCACCCTCTTCGCTTACTGATATCCCGGCATTTCGATATTCTAAAACTTTTTTTACTGCCTGGTAAAGATTAACACCAAGCTCTAGTGATTTTGAAAAAGAATAGGACGTTGAAGGAATTATGTGGAATTCTTGAAATTCCAAATTTTTTGTTCCATGCTTTCCACCGTTTATCATATTTATAACGGGTGATGGAATTCGAGTGAACGAAATCTTTTTTTCAAAGGATTCATTATATAGATCATTAAAATATTTGTATAGAGGCTTTTTTTTTGCAAGTGCTCCACCTTTCAGGACTAATTGAGATACGGTCATAATAGTATTTACCCCAATTTTTGATTTATCATTACTACTATCGCTTTTTGATAGCCATGTATCGATGTCCTTTTGACGAACAATATCAACTCCCACAAGTTTGGGGCCGATAAGTTCGGTAATATACCGTGCAGATTGTAAGACTCCCATACCTCCAAAACGGGCGTCAGCCCTGTCTCGAAGCTCTGTGCCTTCAAATCTTCCAAGCGATTCTCCGGAAGGTGCTCCCGCTGTTGTCGTTTCACCAGAATCGAGTGTAATTCGCGCTTCTAGCGTTGGGATTCCCCTTGAATCAAGAATTTCACGCGCTGTAATTAGTTTAATTTTTGCCATGTTTCATTTTTTTCTCTATTTGATAAATTAGTTCTCGGGTTCGATCAACAGCATCAGGATTGAGTGAAAGGCTGGTTACACCCCATTCAATAAGTTTTTCGACGAGGTCTGGGTAATCTGAAGGTGCTTGTCCACAGACGGAAACTGAGACATCGTATTTTCTTGCGGTCTTAACGATCTTCTCAAGTGCCCAGAGTACCGCAGGACTTCGCTCATCGTATAAATATGCAATTTCTTGATTATCGCGGTCAACGCCGAGGATGAGCATCGTGAGATCGTTTGTACCTACTGAAATTCCATCAATTCCAATCTTTAATATATCTTCAAGCATAATAACAGCGGAAGGCACTTCAATCATCGCATAGAGCTTGAATGAGGGAAGTCCAATAAATCCTTGATCATCAAGAAACTGTTTGATTTGCGAGAGTTCATCGGGAGTTCTCACGAATGGAATCATTAAGTGGATATTTTTAAACCCCTCTTCCCGAACTTTCTTAAGTGCGGCAAGCTCCATCGCAAAGACCTTCTTATCGGCTAAATATCGACTTGCTCCTCGAAATCCAATCATCGGGTTCTCCTCATGCGGCTCAAATGAAGCGCCACCCTTCAGATTCTTATACTCGTTTGTCTTAAAATCGGTAGCTCGATAAATTATTGGTCGTGGGGAGAATGCTTTTGCAAAAATGAGGAGTCTATCTGCTAATCGATTAATAAAATCATGCTCGCGTCCTTCGGTTACAAATACCCGTGGATGTGTTCCCATATCTGCAATCATAAACTCTGCACGAAGGAGCCCTACACCATCTACATTCATTTTGGCGACGCGGGCCGCCTCACTGGGTTCGGCAAGGTTTACATAGACATGAGTTGTTGTTTTGGTGTGGGATGAGAGGGACGGTTTAAAACCGTTCCCTACGACATCTTTATTGATTGAAATACTTCCTCGAAGAACTTCACCAGTTGAGCCATTCACGGTAACAATCTTTTCATGGGCAAGGATTGTGGTTGCGTGTTCTGCGCCTACAACTGCGGGAAGCCCGAGTTCGCGAGAGACAATTGCAGCATGTGACGTCCTCCCACCCGTTTCTGTCACAATCGCTCCTGCTCGTCGCATTGCAGGAACATAGTCTGGATTAGTGTGGAGCGCGACCAACACATCTCCCTTTTTGATTTTGTCAATTTCCTTAGGTGAATGGAGAATTACCGGCTTTCCAGCATGAAAGCCAGGTGAAGCAGGATCGCCTTTCACAAGAATTTTTGAACGGTTTTTTCCCTCATCCTCTCCTGTTTTATCGCTTCCATCTCCCATGGTGGTAATAGGTCGTGACTGAACAATATATACAATTCCATCTTCAATCGCCCACTCAATATCTTGAGGAAAGAAATAGTGCTTCTCTATTCTCGAGACCAATTTAGCTATCTCGATTATTTCGATATTAGAGATCTTTTGCATTTTTCCTTCCTTTTCAGATACGGCTATCTCAACATTTTCCACACCCCTTTTGACAAACTTCACTTTTTGCGTCTTTACGACATTTTTTAATATCGAAAAACTCTTCTTATCAACCTCATAATGGTCAGGGGTGACGGTTCCCTGTACGATATACTCACCTAAACCATAAATTGCCTCAATAGTAATTACTGATTTATTATTCGTCACCGGATCAATGGAAAAGGCAATTCCTGATTTATCAGATTGTGCCATTCGCTGAACTACTGCGGCAAGCCCCACTTTCAAGTGATCGTATTTTTGTGCATGACGATAATAACAAGCTCTCTCGGTATAGAGAGATGCCCACGCCTCTCTGATTTTATGAATTAAATGAGTATCACCTTTTACGTTTAAGTATGTCTCCTGCTGGCCCGCAAATGATGCTCCTGGCAAATCCTCGGCAGTTGCAGATGAGCGGACGGCCACGAGGGGTGGATCATACACTGTTTTTAATCGAGTAAGGATGTGATTCATCCCTTTTTTATGTGTAATCAGTTTAGATTCTAAAATAGGAAGCTTTTCATAGCTATCAACAATTTGAGTGACGAGATCTTGAGGAATTGGACTTTTTAGTATGAGAGCTCTTATTTGACCAGATACATCAGAAAGTTCAGCTGCATTTTCATAATTCACAACAGAAAGGAGTGAACCTATTTTTTGCTGTAGATTATTCTTTTCAATAAAGTAAAAGTAGCTTTGGGCCGTCACAACAAAACCAAACGGAACGGGAAATCCAGCGCAAAACATCTCGCCCAAATTTGCACCTTTTCCACCAACGATACCTACATCTTCTTTTCCAACCTTATTGAACCAGGCAATAAAATTCTCCGGCATACATTCAGTATAGGGAAACTATCCAGGTGAAATCAAGTACAAAGCGGAAGAATTTAGCCAGTCTGTTTATTCAAATTAAAGATGATAAGAGATATATCTATCGCATTCACAAATCCATCATGATTCAAGTCTTCAGGAGTATATTTAGCAACCTTTCCAAATTTTCTGGCCACTTTCGTATAATCAATCGCATTTATTACACCATCTTTATTAAGATCCATAGTGATTCTATTCACTTTTGATGGAAATGGAACTTGACTTATTGGTACGAAAACAAAATCAACATTTTCAGCATTGCAGCCTCTTTCTCGGGTCATATCAATGTCACATATATCTCCAAATGTATACCCTCCCTTATCATTCCATCTTCTAGGTTCAAAGCAGTTCTTTGACAAATTATTATATGAACCACTCAATAGTATTCCATTTACATCTTCTACTACTCCTACAGTTACTGAGGTAGCTATCTCATTATTTACATTAGAAAAAATATAAGTAAAATCAGGACTTTTTGCTTCAGTTGTCAGAACTTGATTCTGTGATGTTAACTTAACACGAACTGTGCATCCATTATGACTATCACAAATCTTTTTTAATTTATCTGGAACTTCAATTTTTCCTGAAACTCTACCCGTTGCATCATGGCAAACAGCTTCTATTGGTGGTGGCTGCATAGGACATGAAATACTATAAAACCACTGCGTACCCTCTTTATCATCTCGGGTTTGATTACTTGTAAGAACTGCTTTTATCTTTGAGGAGCCCCCAGTAATATAATTGATTGGCTGATTAATAAGTGATCCTGCAACAAATTCTGCAGATCCACCAACAGGTCCTGTATGATAAATATCTGTCTTATCTTGGAACACTTCTAGTTTATCCTGAATTCCATACATTTGGTATGAAACATATACGTTTCCAGTTCCCGTACCCATTTCCCACTCACGTTCATCAGGGAATTCACTATAACCCCCTGCTGTAGCAGCGCCATTACATGCGATAGGCTGAGGAGTTGGAGACGGACTTATCGAAGGATTTGGGGTCGGCGTGAGTGAAGGACTAATAGATGGATTTGGTGTATTAGTAGGACGAGGCGTTATGACAGGATTTGTAGGATAAATAGGTTTTGTTGGTTTAGGAGATGCTGTAGGTACTGTGTCTTCCACAATCCATCCATATCGAACAGCAATTTTGCAATCTAGTCTAAAGTTAGTTATTATCTTGTTAAGTGGCTGTTTCTTTACCCCTCCATCACAGGCTTTAGGCCCAGTTCCGATATCATCACAAAATTTGCCTACAATTTTCCATCGCGGATTTAGCCCAAGCAGTGTCACCGAAGCAGGTTCTCCAATTCTATAGAGATGTGAGTCATTAGGAAAGAAGTCTTTGTATGGATGATGTGGATTAATATAATCAAACTCTGCTGTATTTCCAAGGAAACTCGTCTTGCTGATATTTTGTATCGTTCCAAATTTTCCAGCCACATGGTTTGGTCCGAATTGCTCAAGTTGTTTATTATTAGAAACACCAAATCCCGCGTTTGATGCATTTTCGCCAATTGTCAAAAGAGAAAGTCCTCCAGCCGTTCGCTTTTTCACCTGCGCATAGGCAGTGTAGGAACAGTTACTTGCAGTTGGAGCTGTTGGTTTTGGGGTTGGTGGTTGACTAGATCTAACACACTTTCCAGAAACTTCATTAGTATTACCATTAGGTATAGGAGTAAAAGGTATAGATCCTGTTAGCGTAGGTTTTGCAGGCGGCGGTGTATTAACAAGACACGTTGAATCTGGGCAACAAGATTGAAACGAATTAGGACTACATCGTCCTCCTAATCCTACACAAGATTGTGACGCAGTTGGGACAACAGTGGGCGGAACTGAAGTTGGAGCAGCAGTTGGAGCAGTTTTAGTCTTTGATTCGACGTCCCACCCATATGTTACATCCACACCACAGTCAACTCGAATATTCTTGATGCTTATGCTCCCATTACTTCCGATGGATAAAGCCGTATCAGATCTACAGGCATGAGAATTGCCATTGTCATAGCAAAATATATTTTTAACATTCCATTGATTTGTATTGAGTCCCAGGAGGAATATTTCTGCCAAGTCCCCTTTTGAATAATGGGCGCCCGGCTCTGGTAAAAACTTTTCTTGTGCTGGATGATAATACCATTCGGAATACGAAGGACTGGAATCAAAACCGTGCTGATCACCTTTATTATTCTTTACTCCCCAAAATTGTCCACTCCCATTTTGAGTTTCTGAAAACGGTCCACCGGCCTTAGTTACCATTACCTTTGCCATATATACACATCCCTCTGCTGCTTTACTCCTCACCGTTCTACTATTATTTGTAGCTATCTGACCGGCAATGACTCCAATAAACATAGTAAAAAGTGTGATGAGGGTAATCGTTGTCGCAATTTCGCCTTTTCTGGAGTGATTCATAGATTGGTTTGATTCTAGCATAAATTCGTTTTTCATAAAGCATGAAGCATTTTTATGCTCCATGTTTCATGTTTCATGGTTCATCTCATGGTCGTAGTTCTATCTGCGTATACTTCCTAACTCCCATTTTATCTAATATTTTCATATATTGTCTGTAATCCTGTACAACAAAAAATGATGGTTTACTTCCATCTGTTCTTATTCTCTTTTTTAAATCAATGCTGT